>ERZ778503.1852-NODE-1852-length-13117-cov-4.711683_pt1 | contig 13117 bp, 17 predicted proteins | sample MGYA00510047_ERZ778503 | MGnify/ENA primary metagenome ERZ778503 (study PRJEB29527, sample SAMN07138965) | mouse gut metagenome | material: feces | host: mouse | place: China:Nanjing | collected 2016-01-25 ... | reverse complement strand
CGGCAGGGATGTGATAAAGTCAATTGCCGATTGGAAACCTTCACTCACTACCTGTCCCAAATTACTCAATGTATCCCTGATCCCTGAAACCAGGTTATTAAATGCATCTACCGCCTGTTGTTTCAGGTTCTGTGCTGTATCTACCACAAACTGCTTGATGTTTGACCACGCATTTGATGCTGCGGATTTCATGTTCTCCCATGCCTGGCTCACGGACTCTTTCAAGTTCGTTACTGCTTGGATGGCGGAGTCTTTCAGGTTTGTTGCTGCATTTACCACCGCATTTTTCAGGTTTTCCCAGGCGGTGGATGCTGCGTTTTTCGCCATTTCCCACAGGCTGCCCAAGGTATCCTTAAAACCTGTGATTAACGTGGTCACGTGTGTGACAAGGCCCTGCACGATATTCCCCACCAGGTCTTTCAACGCCGTCCAGATGGTAGATGCTGCCGTCTTGATGTTCTCCCAGATGTTTGCTGCATCCTCTTTTAATTTGTCAAAATTGCCCGTTACCAGGTCGATCAGCAAGAGCACCGGCCCCAGGATGATATTCTTGATCAGTTCCCAGGCGGCGGATGCTAGGGTCTGGATGTTCGTCCAGATATTCTGCAGTGTGGTGGTTGTATTCGTCCACAATTCCTGGATCGTGCTCACGATTCCCTGGATGACGGGGTTCTGCATCATAGCCGTCCAGATATTCACAAAGAAATCATGGACTGGCTGCCATACACCGGCCCACCATTCCGGGATGCCCTGAAACCATGAGACCACACTCTGCCACGCTGCCGGTATCGTCTCTGTGAAAAATGAACAGATCCCGGACCATATGCCGGAGAAAAAGTCCGATACCTGCTGCCATATGCCGGACCACCATTCCGGGATAGATTGGAATTTCTGTACCAGTGAATCCCACGCTGCCGGTATAGTTTCTGTAAAAAAAGAGCAGATGGCATCCCAGACAGCTGCGCACTTGTCCTTGACCTTCTGCCATAGGTTCCCAAACCACTCCGTGATTGATCCCCAGTTTTTCACTATAGCAATGATGGCCGCTATCGCCGCCGCCACTGCTGCAATGATTCCGATGATCGGGAGCAATGGAACCTCTAATGTTGTCACCGCTATTGCCACCGCCGCTATTGCCGGAGCTAGTGCTGTAAATACCGCTATCAATGCGCCTAATATGATCACAAAATTCTGGACTGGCTCCGGAAGTTTCCCGAAAAAATCCGCGATCTTTTGTACGCCTGCCGCCAGTGGCGGTATGATCTCGTTCGCCAATCTCATCAGTGCCTCTCCCAGCGGGGCGAGGCTCTGTTCCAACTGTCTCATGCTGGCCTCAAATTTCTGTGACTCCGTTGTAGAGGAGTCAAACATATCCTCTGCCGATCCAGCCACATCATCATAGGTATTCCCCACAGACGTCAGGGATTCTATAAACTTTGCGTTTCCATCCTCGGCCATGGTGCCAAAAGCCAGGGCTGCTTTATTTAACTTATCCTGCTGGTTCTCTGTGCCCTGTATATCCTTTACAATGGCATCAATGACTTGTTTCTGCGTTGCTCCGCCCTGCTGCCACTGCTTGAATACATTCTCAACCTCCTGGCTCCAGCCGCCTGTGCCAGCCTCTACCTCACCGGTCTCTGCATTGATCTGGCTCAGTGAGTCTGCTATAGTTCCATCTACCAGCCTGGTTGTCACTTCATTGATAGCATCGTTTACCTTGTCCAGGTTGTAGGCTCCGTCATCCAGGCCGTTATTCAGGAGTTGGAAATATTCCTGAGTAGAATATCCCGCCTGTGCAAATTTGCCGGCATACTCGGATAAGTTGTCCCCCAGCTCATTTGTCTTGTCCAGTCCATTCTGTGTGCCTTTTACAATGTAATCCATAGCTTCCTGGGCTGTGAGGCCATACTGCTCCATGAGGGAATTGACACCCCGGAGGGTTTCATTCATATCAATGCCATACAGTTCATCCAGTGTGATGGCCTGCTCTGTGATGTGCGTAAGCTCTGTTTGGTCCAGATCCTGCAGGTTCTTTTTTACGGTTATGACAGCGTTTGAGACCGCATCCATGGAATCTCCCACACCCTCCGCATACACATCTTTGATGATGCCGGCGGTCTGCTCTGCTGCCTCTCCACTTTCCCCAAAATAAGTGGATGCTTTCACTGTCGCGTCCTGCGTTTCAGTAAAAGCATCCTTGGCCTTTTCCCCTAATTCCGTTATTTTATCCCCTACTGCGGAGAGCTGTTCTGCTGCCTCGATCAGCACGCCGCCGGTCAAGGTTTGTCCCATCTCATCCAGCTGCTCTGAGGTATCATCCGTCTGCGTTCCGGCATCCCTTAACTCCTGTATGAGATTCTGGACCGCCTGGCCATCATCCACTGTGTCCAGCGCATCTGTCATCTGCTTAATGTCGGCTTTTCCGTCTGTGGCAGATTTCCCGATCTTCTCTATGGCCATTTTGAGCTGGTCAGAGGAGGCGGAGCCGTTTTTGATCGCTGTTACCAGCTTACTGCCCAGCACATCCGCATAATCATCCACGTTTGTGCTTGTGGCATCAAATAATTTGTTCAATCGTTCTGTATTGGTGGCCAGCCGGTCCTGCTCAGTGTTCAGGCCGGCCAGCTCCGACTCATACCGTCCCAGGGTTGCCCTGGTCTCCTCTACCTCACGCTGAAAAGCCATATACTGCTCCTGGCCGATCTTTCCGGCCTCCAGCGCGGCTGTGACGTCTTTCTGGGCCGCCTCCAGGCAGTCCAGTTTCTCTGTAGTGTTCGCGATTGCCTCCTTCAAGAGTTCCTGTTTTTGCGCCACCAGCACAGTGTTGGAGGGGTCTAATTTCAGCAGGTTGTTCACGTCTTTCAGCTGTGCCTGAGTGTTCTTGATCTTCCCATTTACATCACTGATGGCTTTTTGTAGGCCTGTGGTATCACCGCCGATTTCAATCGTTATCCCCTTTATGTTCCGGCCTGCTGCCATTCTGTTCACGCCTCCTTAGAATTTATTAAAATCTTCCTGTGTTGCCATGCGCGGATATTTATAGGAGTCATTCTGCTGCTCCGTAAACATATCCATGACCATCCCCACGGTCAGCAGGTCCAGATCCCGGATAGATATCCCCACCTGACAGCACCGTAATAAAAATAAGGGAGTATTTAACTCCCTGCTACTTGGTCTAAGTTTTTTTTTGCCTGGCTCTTGGTCTCTTCGTTCAGGTTCCAGAGTTCCAGTATGGCCGGCAGGATCTGGTAGATAGAGAACGTCTGGAACTGCTCCAGCCATTCCATGATCTCCATCGGCACGTTATTGGGATCCGCGTGCTGGGCCATCACATAGGCTATATTTTCAAACATTTCCAGATCCTCAATAGGGATCTCGCTTTCCTCTTTGTCCTTTTTCTTGCCTTTCTTGTCCACTGACTTTGCTACTTTCTGGAGATCCATGAACAGGTCTCTCCGAAATTTCATCCGGTAGATCCTCGGCACCGCTGCGGATGCCTTGAACTCCACCTCTTTTCCGTCAATCGTGACTGTTTTTCTCAACATTTCCTATTCCTCCCTTACTGCCCCGCGTTCTCATCTGCGTCCAGAGCTGTTCGGACTGCTGATGCAGCCTGAACATAAACGTTCTTATACCAGTTGTCGTATGTGTTGGCTGCCGTATCCGGCCCGGTCTGTGCTTTGACCAGACCATCTGCACGCGGACTGTTCGTGATGCTCAGCGTCTCTGTTCCGGGTTCTACCGTCTCCTCCGTAGTTTCAGACTCAATGGATGGCCTGGTGCAGGTGCAATTATACAGGCATCTGCGGATCGCCCTCACATCTCCGTCAAACTCAAAGAGGAGTGCAAAAGGATTGGTGTTATTGTTCGCATTTTCAATCAGCACCTTGTTATCATCCAGCGTCTCGTTCAGGATCTCCTCACGGAACCAGCTGGGGATGAGTGCCATTTCCAGGTCTCCGGAGTATCCGTTGTTCGCACTGGTCACAAAATAGGCGATACCATCTGCATAAAAGGTGGAAATCTCACCCTCTGCGTCCAGGCTGATGCTTACAGCACCCGGAATATTTTTCGGCGTGTCATATGTGTACTCTGTGCCGCTGTCTCCTGCGGTCTCCGTCTGCTTCGCCACATGCACGTTCTTGATGTTGTACTTGACTTTGTTTTCCTTATTTCCAGCCATGTGCTAAACCTCCATTTCATAAAGCGACTCCCACATCTTCTCCGGCTGCAGCCACTCTGAGGCTGTCTGCTGCCAGGCAATCCCGTATTTGTCCAGGATGACCTCCAGCTTCTCCTCCAGCTTCCAGTCCTTGTCATCTGTGTAGAGTTCAATATCCAGTTTTTTGATCTTCTTGTATGCCTTGCCGTCCGCAAAAAAATTATCTGTTCCCGGTACGATCCATACAATGATAGGGAGCGGGATATCCTGCATCTCTTTCTGTGTGAAATGATGATATCTGAACGGGATTCCCATCTCTCCCAGCATCTGCTCAATCTGTTCCTTGGTCATAGCCTTTTTCTCAGCTCCTTTTCCAGTTGGTCTACCGCCGCCTCCTCTGCCGGTGCAATATGCACTATCGCTTTGGTTCTGCCTCCTTCTCGGTTCTGATGTCCTTTCTCAAGGAGATGTGTCAGGGCGTATTCTGGTTTTTCCGCATGGACTACCATGGTGTGGCGTGTCCTCTTGGTATCTCCCACTCCATAGGTCCATGACGCTGCATAATCTCCTGTCCGTTTCGGAGAGTTCTTATTCAACATTTTTGCCGTATCCTCTGCAACCTCTTTGGAGACCTTCTCAACTTCCAATCCGACCTCAACGCCGTAATCATCCAGCTGTTTCATGATTTCTCTGGCCAGATTGCCTATTTTAACCGCCACTTGAACCCCTCCCATCTTTGAATGGGTGTATCGGTTTTTCCAGTGACAGATATAGGGCCGGCGGTTTCGTGTCAAACTTCGGCTGCACCTGTAGGATCTGGTAATGCCCGGCATGGTCTTTCATTTCCGACTTGTCAAAGGTCATCCTACCCCATAACCAGTCCGTCTCATTTTCCAGGATAACCACGTCATTGATCTCTATCAGGTCCGCACCCAATACAGCCAGTGGAATGGCCAGGAGCTTGTCCACCTTGTTTCCGGCAGTCCGTGCCTTCCAGTACCGTGTCACTCCAACCGTCCTGTTGCCATATCGTATATGTTCTAGTTTTGTTCTGGTCAGGCTCCTTTCGTCTGCTTCGCAGATCGTCAGCAGGCCGTCTCCAAAATTTTCAAACTGCTTGCTACTGATCTGCGGCATACGCATCCACCTTTCTTTCTATCTGCAGAGATATGATCTCGTTTTTGTAGTTCTGCCAGAACTGCGGGGCTTCTCCTACTCTTGCATACATGACGTAATCAAAAAGGAGTGCCCTTTCCTGAGTCTCCTCATAGAAATTGCACTCCCCGATTTTTCCGGATATGGCGGCCATTCCCCGTTGTATGATGCCCGTGAGTTTCTTGTCTCCCAGGGAATCATCCCAGGTTATATCCAGGTAGTTTTTCACATCATTCAGTAGGGTGTTGTCCTTATCCTCTGCCATATGCCTACTCCTTTGTCACGGTAACAGTATAGGCCTTGGACTGATCTCCGTCTGTTACTTTGATTGTTACAGTGTTTTCTCCTGTTGTCCAGGTAGCTGCTGCCCCGTTGACTACTGCCTTCTGTCCTACCTTGATCTCAATCTCGGCAGAACCGGATGCCGGTACTGCTGTGATCACGTTGGTAGTATTCTCAGTTGTTACGGTGTATGCGGTTGTTGCCCCGTCAAATTCCGGAGACAGAGCCAGACTTCCGATTCTCAGGTCGGCCAATGCTGCATTGTATGTCTTTACCTCTGTTTCACTTACCACCTTGAACCGTACCGGCTGCAGGTCTGTGATATCCAGCACAAGGAAAGCGTTGTTATCTTTCGCAAAACCGTTGGCATACAGCTTGATGAGGTAGACTCTCTCATCTTCCAGGAAACGGTACTCGTCAGAATACTCAATACGCCCATCTCTGGCCATGCCTACGCCCAGGAAATACTTGGGCGCCATACCATATACAGCTTTGCCCTCCGGCATGGCTGCACTCTGGATGATTTCTGCATCCACCGGCAATGTGGACACATATACACCATCCGGTGTCAGCATCCTAGTGGCAGGCAGGACACGTCTGTAATAGTCCACAGGGTTCACCAGCATGATGAGTCCGGTCACAGTTCTCGGCTGCCCCTTGTCATTGCGTGCCATAATAGCCGTGATATTTCCCATCTGGTTGATATCCATGGCGGTCATCTTGATAGCCTCTTTGTCCGGATATTCTCCTCCGGTTACTACTACGCCATCTCCCACCTGTTTCATCATACCGATAGGCATATCTTTTCCGGTACCACGTACAATTCCATACTCCAAGCCATTAGCCAATGCCTCATAGAGTACCTGGCGCACATAGTTATCCAGCCATGCCGGTCCTAAATCCAGCATTGCTTTGGATACCGGCAGAAATGCGCTCAGCTTGTCCTGGGTTACATCAACCTCTTTGAATCCGGATGTCAGCTCTTCAATGATCTTTGCTGTCAATTTGCCCCAGGTTGCTCTCTGGTCTCCGTTGGTGTTCATCATCATTCTTGTGAGACCCGTCACGGTTGTTGCGGACAATTTGGAAAGCAGCGGATGGTTGGTGCTCAGTTCCTCGAATACGGAATCAATGATGGTCTCCGGCATCACTACATCCACATCATTGAGTGCCTGTTTCGGGTTCGGAGACTTCATGGCCTCAATGATCTTCTCATAGTATTCTCTTTCTTTTGATGTCAGCTGACGCACACCTCTCTGTGCCAAAATTGATGCATCCTGTTCTGTTAGCAGCTCTCTGGCCTGCTCCAGCACATTGTCCTCGATTTTCTGGCAAAGCTCTGTGAACGCCTCAGAAAATGCTTTTGCATCATCATCCTTGATGGCCTGATTCATCTTTTCCACAATCTTTGCCTTTTCCATTGCTAAAATATCTTTGTTCCTCATCTTCTCTCTCCTCTACATATTCATGAAAAACTTTGTCAACTGATTTGTGAGTTTCATTTCCTGTTCTGGCGGCTTTGGTGTCGGAGCCGGTGGCTGCGAAATAAATTCCTGCAGTTGCTCCCGGAATGATTTCTGCTGCGACAGTTGCCCTTTTAGCTGCTGCACCTGCTGCATCAATTTTTCCTGTACGTCCTGACCATCTGACCGGTAATCTCCGATTTCATCAATCAGCCCGTATTCCAGGCATTGATCAGGTGTCAGGAATGTCTCATCTGCCATCATGTCAATGAGCTGTTGCTCTTTCAAGTTGGAACGCTCCATGAAGATCTTACGGTTAGACTCCATCAGCACATCCAGATCATCAGCCATTTTTCGCAATTCTCTGGCATTGCCCTGGGCCTCTACCCACATATCGTGGATGAGTGCAGATGTTCCAATCCCCATGATACGCTGATCACAGGCTTGCAGAACCACAAAGGCAATGCTGTACGCTACGCCGTCTACATATCCCACTTTTTTATGGGCAGATTGTTTCAGCTGGTTGTAGATCGCCACGCCCTCTTTCACGCTGCCTCCGTTGGAATTGATGTGCAATTCAATGGTGTCTGTATCCGGAATCGTCTCCAGCTGCTGCCGGAAATAATTTGCAGATGTCTCAGACTCATCATAACTCAATGTGTTCCAGTTAAATGTGCTATATGCAGTCACATCATCATAGATATACAGCTTGTGTACATTTCCGGCGGACTGCTGGAAACAAAATTTAATCGGTTTTGCCATCTTCTTTCACACCTCCTTTCTGTGCGCTGCTGCTTAGTTCTCTTAAAATTTCCTCAATTCCGGCATAGTTCTTTGTCATCATATGCGTGTTGGCCCATTCTTCGTTGATCTGCGGCTCCCCGATCGCTCTCAAGAGCATATTGATCGTATAAAGGCCGGAGCTTATGAGCTTGTCTGCCGGTGTTGATATATCAAACATATCCATGTGTTTGACCTTTGTGGTGTTGACCTGCAGATAGGTTCCTTTCATGATCTGCGCTCTGCCTGTCCGTTTCCGATTGATCTCCTGCTGTAACATCTGGACCAGAGGGTCCAGACAAAAGGTCAGCATTTCATCCACTGCTTTGCTGGTGTCTTGCACGTCCCCTTTTGCCAGGGATGGCGGCATGGAGAATCCCCGTGCCGTGAAATCAAAGATATCATCATACTGATGCTTGATATCCCTGCTGGTTCCCTCACTATAGGTCTTGGAACCTAAGTCTTTATATGTGTATCCCTCAAACAACGGCAGCACAGCATTGTTGCTGTTGAAAAATGTCTTGAAATAATCATTCATCAGCGTTTTGAGTTTTTCGCTGAAATTCTTGTCGCTTTGTGCTACTGCTGAAATGTCCAACGTTCCTCTGCTGCCCCTGCTTTTTAGGTAGGACTGGGCGGTGTACTCTATCAATTTGCTGTAGGAATTATACAGGCCATTTATGATGGCATTTACATCCTTGTTGTTGAGTCTCCAATGCAGAACTTCATCTGACCGGAATGAACGTGAGAACTGATAATCATCCACCAACACATCCCGGTAGGTGTCTCCGTATAATGTGTTTTTAACCACAGAAAAGCTGTCTGCCACCAGAAGCTGTCCGTCATAGCTTTCCACGATCAGCAGTTCGTTTTTTCGGAATAACTGCTCCATGGCTTTGGATAGAAACTCCGCTTTGTTCTGGTTTCGGTTTGGTTCGTAGTTCCATGTGTAGTATTCTTCTCCAAATACTTCCTTGCCCTCTACAAATGTACGGAACTCGCACTTTGTCAGGGCATTTGCTATTTTCCCTACACAAGTCCAGAACGCCAGTTCCCGGAGGCATACCTCTGTAACAGCCTCATGTATCTGCTGATCTGTGATCTCCACCGTGGCCACTCTCTCCATCTGTGGTGTTTCCCGGCTCTTGAATAGTCGTTTGATACTGAATCCCATCCGTTTCCTCCTTTCTGCACTAATAGATAAATACGCCCAGCTCGGGTGCGTTAATGGTCTGGGCATATGGAATGGCATCCTCTATGGTCATGGATGCCACCAAGGACAGGAATGGGTCTGTTTTCCTGGATTTTGCCTCAATCTTGGCGTATACAAAATTTCCTATGTCTGCATCATCTTCTTTTCCCGGTTTCCTGCCATAGCGGACCATCTTGGTGTTATTGACGGCCCACCGGAGTGTTGGGTTGTCTCCCCAGATGAAATAATCGTTTGCAAAGCAACTATCAATCACCGGTGCCACTCTCATGATGTCGGACGGTCTTACCATTTTTAGGTTTTTATATGTTTTTGCGTCAAATCCTATACTCCGTAAATACTGAGCCAAAAGCGCATAGCGGAAATCATCTATTGCCATCATTTTGATGGAATAGAACTCCATCTGTGTGGCTATGTATTCTATGAGTAGCTCTGGATGGATTTCCACATCATCCACAAGTGTCAGTAGCCCTCTCTCTGCCCATTCTTTCCATGGGCATTTGAGGCGCTTTAAATCCTTGGACTGGAGGCAGAGCCAGGAATGGTTGAGATCATATCTTAGATTTCCCTCTCGGAAATGCAGATTGACCGATACAAGGTCTGTGATCTTTGAAAAGTCAATGCCGCACGTGCAGACACGCCCCTGCAGATCAGGCACTGGTCTATTGGTGGCTTTTATTTTTTCATAGCTGCAGACCTTTATTTCATTGCTGCCATCCGGCAGATTCATCCGTTTTGTCATGAATGCCGTGAGCCGTTCCGGATGTTTTACCCAGTCACGGTATTCTTTCCGGATCTCTTCCATAAGTGTGGGCAGATACGGCAGGGACGGGTTGGCTTTTTCCCAGTTCGCCTCATCATGCACCTCCTCTTTGCTGTCCAGGCGGCATATAAAAGGCAGCAACCCATTGTCAGGATCACCGCCAAACAAAATTCCCTCTGAGGTTTCCAGGAGATCATCCAGAGGCCCCTCCCTTACATCTCCCTGGGTAGTATAGTACGACCGGCGCGGGTGCTCTTTCTTACCCAGGCCGGTCGTAAATACATTGATATTTTTATAGTCTTGATACTGGTGGATCTCGTTGAGCACCACCATTCCGGAGCGGAGACCATCCTTTCCACCCGGATTATTTGTGTGTCCTTTTATGGTTGATCTGGTTTTCTTACAGACCACTTTTTCTCTGGTCCACTTAAAATATCGCTGGAGTTTTTTGATCCATTTTGGTTGCTCAAATGCTCCAACAATATCCTGCACCGGCCGGAGAGCCTGGTCCTCATTATTTGCACAGATATCAACGTCATACTCTCTGATTCCGTTGTACTCAGAGGACAATGCTGTTGATTCCAGTGCTATAGTTCCGTCTTTTCCTGCTCCTCGACCGATCAAGCAGAACAGATCCGGCCACCTCGGCCGTCCATTCTCTCTCCAGTAGGTGCAGTCGTGCAGTCCAATCACGAACTGCTGCCACGGGAAAACCTCATCATACGGGAAATATCGTGCCAGTCCCAGGTAGTCCGTCAGCTGCTGCTGGTCCACATAGATGTCCTCTGTCTCAAAACACTTTCTGACGTGCTTCATCAGTGCCTTGACGTCTTTGGACGCCTCCACTTTTCCTGTCTCCACGGCCTCCATGTAGGCCTCTATGCGTGGATCACAGTTTATCATCATCGTCATCCCTTATGGTTTTCTCCGTTGTCAGACCCAGCTTGTCCAGAATCATGAGCATTTGCTTATTTACTGCCACCAGATCTTTGACGGATTGATTCTGTTTTATGATGGTGGCCTTGCCGGATGCAGATTGTGCCTCATAGGATACTCCTCTCTTTTTTATGTCAGTTTTTAGCTTTTTCTTGATATCGTAGAGGGCCATATAGTCATCTATGAGGTCTAAAAAGCAGGAAATATCAGCCTGTTTTTTCTCCAGCTGGGAAATTAAACTTTCTAATATATCCGATTTTTTTTGAGCCATATTCCCACCACCTATTTTTTATTTTTTATCATGCGCGAACTTTCTCGGCGCTGTCGAGGCCACCCACCGGTCTCCAGCGCAAAAAATAAAACGTCATTTATTTTGACCGGGGGTATAGGCTTTTGTCTTTGCCTTCTGCCCAAATTTCAGCGCATATTTCTTTTCCTTTGTGCAGTCACACAGTTTCTCCACAGCATTTGTATTATATTTACATATCCTCTTTTCACATGGTTTGTTTAGTTCCGGGTTGCACAGGTAGAGTCTGACTCCCGGTGACACCATGCGTGTCTGTTTCCTCATAGTTTCTCTCCGATCTCCTGCATCATCCGGCTTGTGTTCTCCAGTTCCACCTGCTGCTCCTTTACCTTGGCCATGGCCCTGTCAATGTCTCTGGTGTCAGCTTCAATCTGTACCTGGAGACTGCTGCATGGTTCCTTATGCAAGATGCCAAACCCAAGTAGTATCAAAGGACCTCCGCCACAGTCCGCACATTGCTGTCCATCCGTCCTACCCCTTGGCATAATGTTGATCATTCCACAATTTGCACAACTGGCAACCAGATAGTCTGCCGTTCCGCCCTATCCTTTTCTCATATCAATCCCACCTTTCCTCTGTCAAAGGCTTCTTTTCCTCTGGTTTCCTGTAGCCATGCACTGCCTCATGGCAGTCATGACACAGGCTGATCAAGTTTCTCTTTCGTACTCCATGCCACTCATACCATATTTCCAGAGCCATCTCTGGATGCTTTTTCACATAATTCACATGGTGTACGGTTGTTGCTTTTGTGTATTTCTTCTTTGCTTTGCATCGTTGACATTCTCCATGATCCATTCTCAATACTTCTTTCCGGATTCGTTTCCATGGTCTCCAGATGTAAAATCTGTGTATATCCTCTCTGATGCATGCTTGCACATATTCTATTTCCTGTTGTGTCATAGTATCCTCCAATTGAAAAAGGCCCCGGATACTCCGGAGCCTTTTTGAGGGAATGTTTTCTGGCCGTGGTCACGAATGGTACTGGTACCATGCAATTCGGCCACCAGGCTGTGACACCTGATGGCCGTATAACGAAGGGAGGAAAAATAGATGAATTACCATTACCCATTTTTCACTGATATCATTTTATCACGCTTGTTTTGTCATTGCAATGTCATCTTTTTGTCATGTTGTTGTCAGTCTGCGATCCGCAGTGAATCTACGCCAAACAAGAGCACTCCCATTGTCCTGTCTAACTCGTCTACCCACCTTCTTGCTGTCCTTTCATAGCACCCACATACTTGTCCTATACTTCCAAAAGACATATTGTCTATATAATAGTACGTGTATGCAAGGTACTTCTCCAATGTCCCTTTTAGTTCTTCCTCCCGCTCAAGCTGTGCCAGGCAGGAATCAACATGCGCCAGCATGATCAAGCTCCTGAACTTACTTTTCTTTATGCTGTATATGAACAGTTCATCCGGATCCAACCCGCTTTCCTTTATATCCAGCTCCATGTCTGCTGCATCTGCAATCCCTTTTTCCACATGAGATTTTATGTTGTTATAATTTCTCATCAAAAGCTTTGTGTTTCTAAATATCCTTGCCTTATCCTCCTTCTGCTTTTCCTTTATATATTCGGCAACAGCTTCCTTTGCCGCTGCCTTAGCTATTTCTTCCGCTGTCGTTTTGTTCATGTTCCTTCTCCCTCCAGTTTTTCAATCCCATGGAATCTCTCACATGCATAAGTACCTTCTATTTCCTCCCCATATCTTTCAGAATCTTCACATGAGCATATCCAAGTTTCACTGCAAGGTATATGCCATACACAACTTTCACAATTCATATCTTTACCTCCGGGATCGTATGTTTTTAATCTCATCTGACAATACCTCCATCTTAATATCATCATTTCCCAAAATTTCGAGCAACTGTTCATCCGTTGCGACTACACCAGTCAATTTCTCAATTTCATAGACCATCGTTTTCTGTATGTTCCGGTTTTCGTAGCGGCATATAATATCTTTAACAGCATCCGCACTCACTAATCTCAGCATGGCTTGTCCTCCCCTAAATAGTTTTTTCCAAACTCTTTTCTGAAATCAATTTCTGGATAAGT
>ERZ778503.1843-NODE-1843-length-13216-cov-6.939594_pt1 | contig 13216 bp, 11 predicted proteins | sample MGYA00510047_ERZ778503 | MGnify/ENA primary metagenome ERZ778503 (study PRJEB29527, sample SAMN07138965) | mouse gut metagenome | material: feces | host: mouse | place: China:Nanjing | collected 2016-01-25 ... | reverse complement strand
GTTTATGTCAAATGACTATTTAATTATACTTACATTGAAAAAGTTTGTCAATAGCTTACCTTATTATGATTTTACAGGCAAAGTTGACAATCCCTCTTTTTCACACTTTTTTTGTGAAATATAACCTATATTCTTTGTGTTTTAATCCATGTTTTTTCTACAAAAAAGCATAAATTATGTTATATTTTGCTAAAATTTGTAAACGACTCCTCTGTCTAAAGGATTGTTATAGCACTTTTTTTAATATTATTACTGTTCACTCCATTCCAGTAACAGGTAAAAATCCATGCAAAATTTGCTTCGCAAATGGATTTTTACTTGTTGACAGTATGTTTTCATATAGGTTTCGCAGTAAAATGCTAAGTCCTGTTTGAACAATAACTAAATATTCTCTATTTGCCAATCAATTGGCTCCACGCCATTTGCTTTTAAAAAGTCATTTGCCTGGCTAAAATGTTTGCATCCAAAGAATCCGTTGTGTGCGGACAATGGACTTGGATGTGCTGCTTTCAAAATCAGATGTTTTGGATTGGTCAGCATTGGGATCTTGCGCTGTGCTGGTTTTCCCCAAAGCAGATATACAATCGGTCTATCTTGCGCATTGACTGTTTGAATAATTGCATCTGTAAACTTTTCCCATCCCTTACCCTGATGTGAATTTGGCTGATGTGCACGCACTGTCAAAACTGTATTTAGAAGCAATACGCCTTGATCTGCCCACTTTTTCAAATAGCCATTGTTTGGTATATAACAGCCCATATCTTCCTGCAATTCCTTATAAATGTTTTGTAGAGAAGGCGGTAACTTTGTCTGGCTTGGAAGCACCGAAAAGCTCAGTCCATGTGCTTGATTTACGTTGTGATAAGGATCTTGTCCCAACAAGAGTACTTTCACCTTGTTTAGTGGTGTGAAATGCATTGCATTAAAAATATTATCCGCAGGCGGAAATACAAGTGTGCTATCGTACTCCTCCTTTACAAACTGATATAGTTCCTTATAATACGACTTTTGGAACTCCTCCTGCATTGCATCCAACCACTCTCCTGTCAACATTGCCATAATTTTTTCTCCTTTCATATCTTTATCCTGCATTTAAGACAGCTTTTGAAATCTAATTTCAATTTGCTGTCTTAAATTTTACACTCTTACAGAAATTCCTCTATTTTTTAGGTATTCTTTCACTTCTTTTATCTCAAGTTCTTTAAAATGGAAAAGAGACGCTGCCAATGCTGCATCCGCCTTTCCCTCTACAAAGGCATCATAAAAATGTTCCAATTTGCCAGCTCCTCCCGATGCAATCACTGGTATAGAAACATTTTCAGAAACCATTCTAGTAAGTTCTATATCATAACCATTTTTTGTTCCATCGCAGTCCATGCTTGTAAGTAAAATCTCTCCTGCCCCCAGTTCACTTGCTTTAATTGCCCACTCTACAGCATCGATTCCCATATCAATACGACCACCATTTTTATAAATATTCCAGCCGTTATTGTCAGCACGCCGTTTTGCATCAATCGCAACAACAACACACTGACTGCCAAACTTATCTGCTGCGGCACTAATCAGTGATGGATTCATAATTGCTGCACTATTTACTGCTACTTTGTCTGCGCCTTCTCGCAATATCACCTTAAAATCCTCAACGGTTCTAATCCCTCCACCAACTGTAAACGGAATAAATACCTTTTCTGCCACTCTGCGAACCATGTCCACCTTTGTCGCCCTATTGTCCGATGATGCTGTAATATCTAAAAACACCACTTCATCCGCGCCTGCTTTATCATAAGCCGCCGCAATCTCCACGGGGTCTCCCGCATCAATTAAATTAACAAAATTTACGCCTTTAACCACACGTCCATCATTCACATCCAAACACGGAATAATTCTTTTTGTAATCATTGTTTTCCTCATTTTTTGTATTTCAAGAACACCTATGATATTCTTGCTGCGAAACGCACATCATGCGTAGCATAATAACATTCCTTTGCAATCCGCCGCCAGTATATCAGATAAGGATTGACCCCATCACTAATACAAATAAGTTGCTTACCACCCATAGACTTACTTACAGTGTCACAAAATTTCTCAGTATCTGTAATCCTACTTCAGAACTTTTTTCTGGATGAAACTGACAAGCAAATACATTTCCTTTCTCAACAGATGCATGAATATCGACTACATACTCTGTCGTAGCAGTTACAATCTCGGGTTCTTTTGCTTGTAGATAATAGGAATGCACAAAATACACATAGGCATTCTTCGCAATTCCCTGAAAAAGTCTTCCGCTGTTTGGGAATGTTAACGCATTCCATCCAATCTGTGGCACTTTCCATCCTGCATTGTCTGGAATTTTTCGAATTTTTCCATGTAGGATTCCAAGCCCTGGGATTCCTGGTGCTTCCTCACTAGCGTCAAACAACAACTGCAATCCCAAACAAATTCCTAGAAAAGGGATATCTTTTGCAACCACCTCATAAATCAGCGTATCCAATCCATAACTTCTAATTCGTTCCATCGCTTTTCCAAACGCGCCCACTCCCGGAAGAATCACTTTATCTGCATGGAGTATTATGTCTTTGTCTTTTGTAATCACAGCCGTTTGTCCTAACGCTGTCAACGCTTTCTCCACACTTTTAATATTGCCAGCATCATAATCAATAATTGCTATCATACGTACTTTCGTCCTTCCTGTGCCAAAAAGGATATCCTTAAATGATATCCTAATTCTGTGTTATGACATCATTTAATGCGATTGTGTATGTTAATGGATCTTCATTGCTAAGTAAAGTTCTTGCCTGTGTCTCATCCAAATGATATTTTGTTTCAAGAGTACTACAAATCATTGTCTTGAGTTCATCCACCTCTGTTGTCACCTCATACGCTTCTGCATCTGTATTGATTGTATCATAAACCAAAAGCCCTTGAAGCAACGCATCCAACGCTTCTAACTCACGTCCCATTTTCAAATTATTCTGATAAGAGTCATACTTTCTCTGTATCTTATATATGATCTCACTCTTTTTCTTGATTAAACTCTCTGTTTCCTTTCCAGCAAGTTCCATGCCATAAGTAGCTTGATACACAGTTTTATAATCCTGCTCATAATATGCATTGCGTGCTGTTTGAAGAAATCCTTGTGTTGAAAGAACATTTGTGGCAACAAGCACCGCTCCACCTACAGAAGCCCCAAACGCAGCAACCACCGCAATCTTTTTAGGTGGAATACGCTTGTTTGCACCATTTTCAGCCTGTTTTGCCTTCTTCGCCTCTTTTTGCGCTTTCTTTTCCTGCTTCTTTTTCGCTGCTTCTTCCTGCTTTGCTTTTTTTGCAGCAGCCTTTTCTTCTGCTTTTGCCTTCTTTTCTTCTTCTTGGGCAAGCTTTTCTTCTTCCTTCTTGGTTTGTTCCTCCTGCTTCTTTGCCTCCTTCGCTTCTTTTTCAGCCGCAAGTTCTTCCTCTGTTGGTTCTGGCACAAGATCTTCCGTTAGCATATTGAAGAATTTACCTAGTTTTCCTGGTTGTTTTTTGCTCTCTACCTCTGCATCTTCTGTTTCCTTATTCTTCTTTTTCTTTTTCGCAGATGCCTTCTTTGAATTTTTACTCTCATCATGCTCTATTTTTTCTTCTGTCTTCGTCTCCTCTAACACAGACTGCGGAATTACTGGAAGTGGTACTCCACCATCATCTTCATCTGTGTGATTAAGTCCCGCATTAACAGACGCAGCCTCGTCGTCAGCCATCTGATTCAACAAATCCATCATGTCATCTTGTATTGGCTCATTGTTGTCTGACTTTTTGAGCATATCATTAATTTCTGCAAGTTCCGCGTCGTCATCAAGCATATTAAGTACATCTTCTAAGTTGTCATCCATATTGATGGAATTGTCACTCTCACCAAGAATGTCAGAGCTTTCTGAAATATCAGGAATACTTATATCTAAATCTTTTTCAGAACTACTCAATACCTCTGTTTCCTGCATTTCCAAATCCGGCATATTAAAGTCAGACATATTAAAATCCGGCATAGGCATTGTCAAATCTTCACTGTCAATCCCCAGTTCATCAATATTTAACTCTCCTGCCATCTCAAGTTCTGTCTCAGACTGAATTGCATCTTCCAGTCCATCTAAATTCAGTTCATTATCCTGAAAAACTCCCAAGTCAGACAACTCAGGAATCTCAATGTCTTCCAATTTAAGATCATCATCTGATTCCGGCATCTCTTTATCCTCCAAACTAAATTCTCCTCCAGAATCCGATGGCCCCTCTGTTGCGAGGGCAGATTCTTCTGCGTTTATTTCCTTGGTATCGATTGTGTCCATTGTTGCTACTTCTTCTGTCTCAAACTGGTCCACAGCAAGCAGTTCTGTCTCAAGATCGCTCTCATTTTCTATTACAGACTGCTTTATCTCTTGAATTTCTCCCTCAGCCATTGTGTTTTCTGCCGATTCAATAACATTTGTATCTATAATATCGGTTGTCAAATCCAATATGGATGTTTCTTCTAAATCATTGATTCCTTCTTCAGATAAGTCAACCACTTCTTCGGATTGTGGTGATTTCTCTGGGATTTCTGATATTTCTAATTGTTCTCCCGATAATAAGGGTTCCTCTAAACTATCTGGTAGGTCTTCTGACAATAAAGGTTCTTCTAAAAGATTTGTTTCCTCCATATTTTCTGGTAGGTCTTCAAATAGTTGTGACAAAGAATCTTCTGGAAGGTCTAATACTTGCGTTTCTTCTGTAATAAGAGATTCCTCTGAAACGTCCACCATTTCTTCTGGTAATGATATTTCTTCTGTAATTGCTGGCACTTCTTCTGGTTTTTGTATTTCTTCCAAAAAATTTGTTTCTTCCAAACTATCTGGTAGGTCTTCTGACAATAAAGGTTCTTCTAAAAGATTTGTTTCCTCCATATTTTCTGGTAGGTCTTCAAATAGTTGTGACAAAGAATCTTCTGGAAGGTCTAATACTTGCGTTTCTTCTGTAATAAGAGATTCCTCTGAAACGTCCACCATTTCTTCTGGTAATGATATTTCTTCTGTAATTGCTGGCACTTCTTCTGGTTTTTGTATTTCTTCCAAAAAATTTGTTTCTTCCAAACTATCTGGTAAGTCTTCTAACAATAAAGGTTCTTCTAAAAGATTTGTTTCCTCTGCATCTTCTGATACTTTTTCTGGAATCAACAATTCTTCTGTTATCCCTTCTACTATTGAAGGTTTCTCCAAAGTATCTGTTACACCCTCTAGAACTGATGTTTCTTTTTTCTCTGTCAAATTCTCAGGTATATCCAGCAATTGCAGATTCACCGTCATTGATTCTGTTTTGTCTGTCTCTGTTTCCTCTAATTGTGATTTCTGTATCGCCTGTTCTTCCGCGACAGTATCTATCTGTGTTTTGTCTTTCCCTGGTTCTGCTGCCCCAGGATTCAAAATATTTCTTAGCAAACTGTCCAGATAACTTTCCTCTGAGTTCATGACAATTCCCCTCCATATTTTATCTAATAGACTCTTGAAACCTTTCTGCACCAACGTTACAAGAAAAATTTCAAAAACTATTTCTATTTGCATTCCAGCAAAAAGTCCACCGCATTTTTAGCGATACTAACGCCTTTGTCGCTCAAATTCTCTGTCATTTGATACAGTGATTCGTTTACTCTAAAAAAACTTGCCTTTTGATTATAAAAGGCCACTTTTTCAAAAGGCCATCGAATAATACTTGGTAAATTTAGTTCCACGCCAAGTTCAAGAATGCATAATTTTTTATTTAATGTTCCCTGTAACCATTTTGTGTACTTCTCCCACTGCTTCTGATATCCTTCTTCCACATAATTTTGCTCACACAATATATTGTTGTAAGCTAACGCTTTACCACAGATAGGACATTTTGGAATCTCAAGAGAATCCAGACCTACATTATCAAAAATCGCCTGCTGAACCAAATCAGAAAAATCCTTAGAAGGATACAATTCACTACAGCACTTTTCACTGCACTGAAACATCTCATAATTTCCGCAAGGTTCTACTAAACGCTCTGTATCAAACGCCACTTTCTTAATATTTTCATCAATGCAAGTTGTAATCACAAAATAATTTTTTTGCTGAATCTGTTCATATAATTTTCTGTACGCACTAATCAACTTACCCTCATTATGCTCAATCAGAAAACGATGTTCCAAAAAAGGCACTGTCCATTCAAGGGTTTGGTCAATATCAACTTCTTCTAGCGCAGACATTAAATGTGGAAAATTGCCAATATCTCCAAAGCTCTCATTAAATTCCTCTCCAATGCCCACAAGTACCATATCTGCATCCGCAATGCTATCTTCCAGTATCTTCTGTTTTTCGCTGATTTCTGTTCTATCCATGCCACTTCCTCACTGATAGAGCCGGGCATAAATCCCGGCTCTATCCTTTTTATCTTGCAAGCAATTGGTCGATTACTTTCACGAGATTTCCAATCTCAGGTTTTGACAATTGTGCATCTGCACCCAGTTCTTCACCCTTTCTTCTCATTTCCTCATTGACAAGGGAGGAGAAAATAATCACTGGTATATGTTTCGTTGCATCATCTGATTTCACAAGTTTTGTCAAGCGATGTCCATCCATAAGAGGCATCTCGATATCCGTAATCAAAAGATGTACATCTCGCTCTAGCGTTCCAGCATCTCGGCACTTTACTATGTATTCCCATGCTTCCTCACCATTCTCAGCCTTGATAATATTATCATATCCAGCTTTCTTAAGAGAATCAATAATAAGCTTCCGAAGCAGTGATGAATCCTCTGCAATTAAAATTGGTACTCCAACACTTTCCCGCTCACCTAACGCTTCAATTTCAGTCACTTTTAATCCCGTCTCAGGGTTAATATCTGTAATAATTTTCTCAAAATCGAGAATGATTATCAATTTTCCATCTATTTTGATAATACCTGTAGAGATACCATCTTCCGCAGTTGTCACTGTAGCTCCTGGTTTAATAATATCAACCCATGAAACCCTGTGAATCCCGATCACGGAATCAACATGAAACGCAATATCAAGTTTATTAAAACTTGTGATAATAAATAACCCACCTGGCTGAGACTGTCCGCGCTGTAAACAGTTGCGCAGATCGATCGCTGTAATCATCGCATCACGCGGCATAAAAATACCTTCTACGCTCGGATGCGCATTTGGTACAGGTGTCACGGGCGAATAAGGAATAATTTCTCTAATTTTTGCCACATTAATGCCATAGGAATTTCCATCCACCACAAATTCCAATACTTCCAACTCATTTGTTCCGTTCTCTAAGAGAATCTTAGTCTCCATATTAAACCTCCATTCTACAAGATATTTATGCTAATATCTTTTTATCCCTGTCCTGCAGAGTACGTATCTGCCATCAATTATAACATATATATAAGATTAATTACAAATATTTTCAGAAAATTTTTCATTTTTTCAACAAATATATGTTACAATACAATCACTTCAGTTTTGCTGTGCAAGTATTTCCATTTGCTGATGCCTGCAATACAATAGACTGAATATCCGCCTCTGTCATATCATTAATCTCTGCCACTGCCACCACGTCAACCATATCCCCTGCTCCCACCACATCAATATAAGTAATAAGATTATTGGGAAGCATTGCATTGAGCGCCGAAGCAGAAATTGTATCATTAACAGTTACACGCAATTTTAAATCACAGTCAAAAAAATTGCAATTTACATCTTCCTCTGGCAGACCTTCCAAATCAAAATGCAATATCAATAATTTTTTATCCTTTGCAGCATCCACACTATATCCAGTACTGTCTTGTGGATATGAACTACACACCTCAAAAGACTGGTATCGAATAATCAAATCATCCAACCCCAATTCTGCAGCAAAATCAATATCTTCCGCTAACTGAATCTGCACTGGTTCTTTTTCTGGTTCTGTTGATGCATTCTCCGATGACGCTTCTGGTGTATTTTCTGCTGGTGACTGCGTCTGTTCTGTCTCTGTAGCTGGTTCTGTCTCCACCTCAGAAACTTCCTGTCTGTCTGCAACTGCAGCAGCCAACTCCTCCTCACTCACAATTCTATATTGATATCTGGGTGAATATTTTAGCAGTAACCCAGCCGCATACTCCGCAATGATATCTGACTGTTCTGCTGTAAGTTCTGGCATAGCATCCACACATCCTGTCATCAACATAGCGGACATGGCTATAAGCCCTAACACTTTCCCCTTCTTCAAACAAACACCTCCGTTTATTTGGTTTCGAGTTCAAACCAGAACTCTACACCATTGGTATAATTGATAACACCGTACTGTTGATTCATGGATTCCATGATCGCCTTTACGATAGATAATCCTACTCCACTGCCGCCATACTCCCTTGTCCTCGCTTTATCCACCTTATAAAATTTCTCCCAAATATGTGGTAGCGATTCCTCTGGTATTGGTTCGCCTGTGTTAAATATACTAATTCGCACTTTATTGTTATCTGCTTCCTCAATCAGCCTGTACTTAATTTCAATAATCTTTTCTCCATTGACATGATTCATTGCATTACTAAAAAAATTTCTTACAATCTCCTCTGTTTTAAACTCATCTGCCCACACATAAATTGGTCCAGAATCATCTATCCGTAAATGCACCCCACTCTGATTGATCAGAATCTCTGCGGATACAATAAAATTATTGACAAGTGCTGTAATATCAAACCGTTCCATGGTAATCACATCTTTCCCAGATTCAAGCTGATTCAAATCGAGTAGTTTTCTTACCATTGTGTTCATTTTCCCAGCTTCATCCATTATGACATCACAGTAAAAATCCTTGCTTTCCACATCGTCATTGACACATTCTTTCAGCCCTTCCGCATATCCTTGTATCAATGCAATTGGTGTTTTTAACTCATGGGAAACATTGGACAGAAATTCTTTGCGCATCTCATCAATCTGCTCTTTTTTCTCAATGTCTCGCATCAATTCATTATTCGCCGTTTTTAGTTCAGAGATAGTTTTCTCCAAAGTAGCAGAAAGCGCATTGATATGTTCTCCAAGCAGATCAATTTCATTCTGTCCACGGCTTTCATACTTTGTCTCAAAATTTAATTTTGTCATTTCTTCTGAGATATTTTTTAGTTCCATAATTGGCTTGGTCACTCTTGTTGTAATAAACCAAATAAGTACTGCGCTAATCACGATTGTAGTAATCCCTACATAGGCCAAAAAACGATTGGACTGTTTCACACTGTCTCGTATACTCTCGAGGGGAGAACGAATTAAAAACAAATTTCCATTGTTGAGAATCCCCCACATCTCCAAATATTCCGTATTTGTGGACTTATCCATCGCCGTCCCCATATAGTACTTATCACTTTCGTCAAAATAGATAAAGTCCTTATCTGGGTCAAAAAAATTATCATACAGTCTGCGCAACAACTTATTGACATCTCTTGTGCTGGATTTCACAATATTAGAACCAGCATCAATCACCAGCAGGCTAATATTATACATATCACAGATTTTCCGCAACTCAACATCGAATGCCTCCGATGAAATATCGCCGATTGTCACCACTTCATTAACCCTAGAATATGCATCCTTTATGGCATTTTTCTTGTTTTGTATATAAAAATTTTCCAAGAAACTGCTATTAATAATCCAACAAAAGATAACAGTTCCAACCATAACCGCAATAAAAATCAAAGAAATTTCCTGCCTGATAGAATGTTTTATAAAATGTCTCATACTTATACTTGTTGCCCATCCTGCTTTTTTGCAATTCTACGTATCTAAATTATTCTACCAAATATCCTATGTTATTTCAAGTTATTCCAGCACGAAAAAATTTCCAAAACAATATCCTGTTGTTTACGCCTTTCATCAGTTAAGCTGTGCCAAAAGCAAAGGGTGCGTGGGCAGTAGCAATATTATTGATACTTTTCCGTCAATTCGTCAAACTGAAAAACCTGTGTCTGCAAATTTTGAAAAGTTGATTTATCCTTTGTTTCTAGCTCATCTATAAACTGAAAAAGTTTCTCCTGCAACTTATAATGTTCTCTTGCATCCACACGATAAGAGTTGGCAATACGCATAAGTTTCTCCAGATACTTTGCAATCTGTCTATCATTCTTTTTCTTTAATGCATTCTGAAACAGCTCCATATTGTCAAGTTCTTGTGTGTCTGTCACTCTGGCAAATGTATTGGTGCCAATTGCATAATACGCCTCGCCAATCTGATAAATAAAACTTTTTTTCTCATACAGGTTTTCCTTAAAATTACTCATATACTTCCTCCAATCTCTCAAAAATTTTACCATTTATTTCTGGATTTGTCATCTCCTTTTGAGACTTTTCACATATTCCTTGACTTCCTTGTCAGGATTCAAAGATTCCCGTATTTTCTGTAAAGCTTTATTGTAAGTCCAAGCATCCATCTGGCAATTGCACACAAGCATCTGTTTTGTCTCATATGGAAAACACACAAAAGTTTCTGCTGTCAACCACGCTGCTGCCATCTGGGCATAATACCCTTGTGAGAATGGTCTGTTTAATGTCAAAAGTATCTTTTCCAAGTAAGGATATTGTTCCTTTATCTGTTTGGAATGTTCCATATTTGTCTGTGTTAACTCAATATCTGCCATACAGATGGCTTTGTTTCTTGGCACCTTTTTATTATCCACATCATATTTTAAATATTGACTTAAAAGTAAAATTAACACCACTCGAACGCTAAATTCCTGCTCTGAATACAAGTAGGGCTGTAAGAAGGCCCAAACTGCATCTCGATATCTATTGGCAAAGGTAAAGGAATTACAAAAGCTATCACATACGGACCAATTATCAATATATGGGATAAAATCCTTTAGACAGGCAAGTCCTTCCTCACAAGTTATGTCTTTTTTTGCCGTTCCATAGCCAATAAGGATTCCGCGTAACATGATTTCTTCAAAAAATAAATCCTCATAAACACCATCAAAGGTGGCAGTCTCATCCCGCCACCTTGATTTGTTGTTTTTATCAGCTACAATGCTTTTTGCAATTTGTCTTATTTTCGGCAGACGCACTCCCATTAAAGGTTTTGCCCCAGGAATCAATCCTGCCGAAAATTCTTTGTACTGTTCTTCTGCATACTGTGCAAGTATCTTTCTAATTTCTTCTTGCATAAATTATTGACCGCCTTTTCTGCACTGAACAGGTGTCATTCCCATCTTTTTCTTAAAAATACGATTAAAGTGTTCTACATTTGGATATCCCACCGCCATCGCCACATTTTCAACTGTCATATTTCCATTCCGCAGCAGTGTTTTTGCTTTTTTTAGACGAATATTAATCAGAATATCTCCAAACGTTTTCCCTGATTTCTCATGAATATATTTGCTCAAATAGGGTTCTGACAAATGAAAATGCTCCGCGACATCACTGAGTGCAATCGCCTGATAATTTGCCTGAATATAATTTAAAATCTCCATCATACGCTCATCTTGATAAGCTTCATTGTTCTGTATCTGTGGCAGTTTATTAACACTGACGCAAAGTGCGTGAATAGAAGCCTTGATAATATCATCATCCATACCCACACCCCAGAATTTCTCACCATTGCAAGTGACACTTACATATGCGATTGCCTTGGAAGACGAACCCTTTGTGAGTGCATGCTCCTCATAATCTGACAACTGATAGCTAACACTAAAATACTGTTTAATGGTATTGCTCACCGCGTCAAGGCGCCCATTACCATTCGCTTTTACAGTTGTTTTCCTATCGCCACAAACAATTGTCGCCTCCGCCATAATGCCATCTATTTGTTTAAAGTGACATTCACCAATCTGGAATAATGGCATATTATCCACATAGTTTTCACAGAAAATGTCATAAACCCACTGCGGTGAAAGAACCTTGTGCTCTTGGTCAGAGACATCTTTCACCAGATATCCCACTTCCTCGCGCATTGCATACGGAAGTGAAATTCCATAGTTTTGTTTTAAAATATAGTTGACGCCACCCTTTCCTGATTGGCTGTTGATGCGAATCACATCCGCATCATAATTTCTGCCTACATCTTTTGGATCAACCGGAAGATAAGGAACTGTCCATTTGTCTGTCTGCTTCTCCTCTCTCCACTGCATTCCTTTTGCAATCGCATCTTGATGAGAACCTGAAAACGCTGTAAATACAAGATCGCCAGAATAAGGCTGTCTCTCATGCACTCTCATGCGTGTAAAAAGTTCATAACTCTCTCTGATTTCAGGCATATTGGAAAAATCTAATTTGGGGTCAACGCCATGTGAATACATGTTCATTGCCACAGTGATAAGATCGACATTTCCTGTCCGCTCTCCGTTTCCAAAAAGCGTTCCTTCCACGCGGTCCGCACCAGCAAGAATACTAAACTCTGCATCACATACACCGCAGCCGCGATCATTATGTGGGTGCACAGACAATACAACAGCATCTCTGTACTTTAAATTTTTATGAATATATTCTACTTGTGTAGCAAACACATGTGGCATTGCATTCTCAACAGTAGTTGGAATATTGATAATCGCCTTTTTGTCTACTGTTGGTTGCCAGATATCCAACACAGCATTGCATACATCAACTGCATAATCCACTTCTGTGCCATGGAAACTCTCAGGACTGTACTCAAAAGAAAAATTTCCATCTGTTTCTTCCGCAAGCTTCTTTAAAAGCGCAGCGCCATCTGTCGCTATTTTTTTAATCTCCTCTTTGCTCTTTTTAAACACTTGTTCGCGCTGTGCTACTGACGTTGAATTATAGAGATGAATCACCGCATGAGGTGCTCCCTTGACTGCTTCAAAAGTCTTTTTAATTATGTGCTCGCGCGCTTGGGTCAATACTTGTACAGTCACATCTTCTGGTATCATATCGCGCTCTATCAAAGCACGCATAAACTCATACTCTGTCTCTGACGCCGCAGGGAACCCCACCTCAATCTCCTTAAATCCAATCTCCACAAGCATCTCAAAAAAGTGTAATTTCTCATCAAGACTCATTGGCTCAATCAATGCCTGATTCCCATCTCGCAAATCAACAGAACACCAAATTGGTGGTGTTGTAATCGCGTCTTTCTTCACCCAATCATATGTACAAATTGGTGGCAAAAAATATGATTTATCGTACTTGTTTGCATACTCCATGTCTCATTCCTCCATATTTATTCTTGAGCGGTCTCGGAAACTCTTTAAGCCCGAATTTCCGCTCTTTTTTCATGT
>ERZ778503.1828-NODE-1828-length-13318-cov-5.186232_pt1 | contig 13318 bp, 19 predicted proteins | sample MGYA00510047_ERZ778503 | MGnify/ENA primary metagenome ERZ778503 (study PRJEB29527, sample SAMN07138965) | mouse gut metagenome | material: feces | host: mouse | place: China:Nanjing | collected 2016-01-25 ... | reverse complement strand
ATAGATGCAGCTTGTCACAGAGAATAAAATATCAAATAGAACACTTGGGTTATGTGGAATATATAAATCCTAAACTAGATGTAAGGTATATTGTTATTCTTGATATAGACACAACCTATTCTCCGAAGTTTAAAGCATACTGCCTGAAAAATGGTCAGATTTGTGATATGAAAATCCATAGTAGACTGGTGAAAAAGGATAAAAAAATCAAGGTAAGCTATTCAGAAGTTCCAGTTGAAAATGGTGATGTTGTATATATGGCTAGATGTGATAAAGAACCAAGAAAAAGAAAAGGTGAAGACGGATGGGAAACAGTACCCAATGAATTTGTGTGGTGGGTAAACGATTATAGAAAGATAACAGATGACTCGGAGGTGATACTTCATAATTAGTTGTTACAAATACACAGACAAGGAAATTGATGAACTGGTGTCTTCCATGATTATTTTGGTTGACTCCAGGGAAAAGGTCAACGATCACATTATTTCCAGTTTTGATAAAAATGGAATTTGCTATAAGAAGAAAGCACTGGAATACGGAGATTACAGTTTTGCATTACCAAGGAACGAAGAATTATCCATACCAAGGGATATGTATTTCAATAAAAAGGTTTGCATTGAGAGGAAAGCAAGCCTTGAAGAAATTAGCGGAAATCTGACAAAAGAGCGTGATCGTTTTGAAAAGGAACTGAGTCTTGCTCCAAAAGAGAAAGTATTGCTGATAGAAAATGCAAATTATTCTGATGTGGCGAATGGAAATTATAATACGCAGTATAATAAAAAGTCGTTTTTAGCATCATTACATAGTTTCTGGTTCAAATATAATATTCCAGTGTTTTTCATGCCAGATAATAAGTATTCGGCTTTATTTATAAAGAAGTATTTTGAGTATTATTTGAAAAATTATTTAAGATAAGGAGAAGTATATATTGAGAAACGAGAAATCTAAAATTTTTGATTCATTATTAGATACATTTGAAAACGATGATATTAAGAATTTTGCAAATGAATGTATTGAAACGATTCCTAATTATTTTTGGGATGTTGGTGCTTCAAGCACGGGTAAATATCATCCACGGTATGCACTTGGTGATTTAGGATTGGCAAGACATACTTGTGCGTTAGTAAGATTCTTGAATCACATTTTAAACATTGACTGTTACAAGAATGATTTTACATCAAGAGAAAGAGATTTACTTCGTGTGGCTGGCATTATGCACGACTCCAGAAAGAGTGGCGATGACGAAGATTATGCAAGAAATAAGTTTACAAGGTTTGAGCATCCGCTTTTAGCTGCTAATGAGATTCGTACTATTATTGGTTTTATTCCAGAGGAAGAAGTTGAATTCGTTGCCAATGTAATTGAGAGTCACATGGGACAATGGAATACTGATAAAAGGAGTAAAACTGTTCTTCCAACACCAGAAAATAAGTATCAGAAAATTCTACACCTTGCGGATTATCTGGCAAGTAGAAAAGATGTTGAAGTGCTTTTTGATGGATATGAAATGTCAAAGAAAGAAATTCCTAAGTTAGAAGAATACATATTTAATTTTGGTAAACACAATGGGGAGAAGTTAATTGACGTTGCTAAAACCGATCCTGGATATATATCATGGGCGAAAGAAAATATGACAAGGGAGCCAGTAAGAACATTATTATGTCAGTTATAAGGTGATGATTATGAAATTGATAACAAGATTATTTGACTAAAAATTTACAAAGATTACCATTACTACGAATTGATTTTAACATGAAGAAATTCAGAGAAAATGGTGCTAAAGGTTCGTGTATGTGTGTCATTCATCCTGTTCTGAAGGATGATGACCACATTATTGAAACTATGAATGGTTTGTGTGATTACATAAGAGAAAAGAATGATATGGAGGATATAGTTTGAGGAGGAAGTAAAATAAAAGTACAAAGATGTGAGCAACACAAAATAAAATCCAATTCTTATTTTGGTAAATTCATTGACGAATATTGTATTAAGTCAAAAAATCTTTACAACTATGCTAATTATATTATCCGTCAGGAATTTATCAACAACAATAACTGGATCAGATACAATAAGTTATTTGAGTTGGTAAAAGAATCAGAATCATACAAAGATTTAGGAAGTAATATGGGACAGGGAACGCTCAGAATACTTGATAAAGCATGGAAATCATTTTTTGAATCAATTAAAGATTGGTCAAGGAATCCATCAAAGTATCTTGGCAGACCCAAACTTCCAAAATATAGATCAAAAGACGGAAGATTTATATTGTCTCTTGATAGTAATAAAGTCAAGCTGAAAGATGAATATGTATATTTTGCGTGGAAACCATTTAAGCAATTCAATTATCGGTTTAGAACAAATGCTAAAGAGAGAATATTACAGTGTAGATTCATTCCGAAAGCTGGTCATTATGTGATGGAAATTGTTTATGAGATGGAAGTTCCTGATTGTGTGGATTCTTCTGAGCGTGTAGTTGCTATCGACATAGGAGTTGATAATTTCATAACTATGGTAAACAACATAGGCGAGGAACCTATCGCTGTTAAAGGTGGAGTCATCAAGTCTATCAATCAGTTTTACAATAAGCAAAAAGCAGAAATACAATCAGAATTGAAGAAGACAAATAAGCAGGATTGGTCAAAGCGATTACAGAAACTTACAAACAAGCGATATGAGATGATTAAATATCAGATGCATTGTATCAGCAAGTATGTGATTGATTGGTGCATCTTGTATGGCATTGATACTTTGATTGTAGGACACAATGACGAATGGAAACAAAAGAATAAGGGTATGCAGAATTTTACTTATATTCCCTATGATATGTTTATACAGATGCTTTCCTATAAGTGCGAGAATAATGGGATAAAATTTGTAGAGACAGAAGAGGGATATACTTCTGGGACATCGTTTGTAGATGGAGAAGATCCTGTGAAAACCAATTATGATAAATCCAGAAGAGTTCATAGAGGTTTATTTGTAGGAAACAATGGTACACAGATAAACGCTGATGTCAACGGTGCGTATCAAATTATGAAAAAAGTAATCCCAAATGCTTTCGCAAATGGGATAGAGGGTGCAGGTTTACACCCATTGACTATTAAGAAATTAGTAGCATAAATGACATAGCAATATGCCAATGAATTAGGACTTTTATTTTATTAGATTAAGTAATGGTTCAACAATTGTTTTTATTGCAACTCCTAATCCAGCAATTGTAACCAGAAAAGCGGTTATATTTTCAATTAATGATTTAATCTTTGAAGTAGTTGGCCTTTCTGAGCCAAAAAGTTTATTTTTAAAACGCTCAATTGCTAATTTTAGTGACTTAAGTATATCAACAAACTTCGATATTAAATAAAATAAACATACTAAAATACCAATACATGATAATGTAGAAAAGAAAACAAGTTTAAATCCAATTAAATGTATGCTTTGATTTAAACAAAAATCCAAAGCATAGATTAGGATTATAAATGCTATAATTAAACGAAAAAATTCTTTAATAATTTCCAATGCAGAATCTCTGTTTTCTATAGTAATAAGCCATATGGCGAGTAAAACTCCAGATATGTATGTAAAAGTCATAGTAGGTTGTGTTGTAGAATCATTTTGAAAATATAATGATAGTCCAAAAAATAAAATACCAGTAAAAAAGCAAGATAAACTAAATTTTGTTAGGATATTATTCTCAGTTCCAAATATATCTTTAATAATTTTTTTGATTTTTGTCTTCATAGCAATATTTCCTTGTGCAATAGTATTACTATTATATCATAAATAGTTTCAATTTCAATAAATTTATTAAAAATATATTATACCAAATGAAAGATAGGTTTTAATGAAAGAAAAGGAGAAAATTATAAATGGGATATTGTATAGAAATGACAGAAAGCAAATTTGCTATTAAAAAGGAAAATTTTGAAAATGCTTTAAAAAGTTTAAAAGATGTTTTTGTTCCTGAAAATATGAATTGCTATGATTTTATTGGTGGTGAGAAGTATCCACATTTTAGCTGGGTAGACACAAAAATGGTTCTTGACAGTATAGATATTGTAGAAGCATTAGAGGAGATTAGATATGCACCACAACTTGACCAAAACGGCGATATATGTAATGTAGAATTTATTGGTGAGAAATATGGAGATGAAGAAATATTTTTTAAAGCATTAGCTCCATATGTAGAAACAGGATCATACCTTTGCTTTAAAGGAGAAGATGGCGATACTTGGAAATGGAGTTTTAATGATGGAAATATTAAATATATTTAATCCAACAAATCGCTCGTTTCAAGAGGAGGCGAGTAATAATGATAAATAGAAATTGGGAGCGAGTCAAAAACTTACTAGATGTTCTTAAAATTGTATTAAAAAAATAGGAAGATATTAAAGGAAGGAAGACATGAATGACAGATTATATAAAGCAGGAAGATATAGTAAGACATTTTAAGTGGGAGACACTTTCAGAGGATGAAAGAAGACAAAATAAGTATTTATATTGTGTAAAAGGTTTGGCTGAACATACAGAAACAGGAGAGACCCTAGTAGTTTATCAAGCAATGTATCCACCATTTCAAACTTATGCAAGACCTATCGAAATGTTTTGTAGCGAGGTAGATCATAAAAAATATCCTGAAGTAAAACAACACTATAGATTTGAAAAACATGATGTGCAACCTGATTATAACATTTAAAGAATAGAACTACATTTTTATAAGAAAGAAAGGAAAAAATGAATAGAGAAACTTTTGAAGAAAATTTTAAATTAGCAAGTAAAACAATTACTCCTCTGTTTAAAAATAAGATTATAAAATCAAATGAGCAATTGGGAGAAAAGACAAGATTAGTTATTTGTATGGAAGAGGCAGCAGAGCTATCTCAAGTCATTTCTAAATTTTATCGTAATAAACCAGATAGATTAAATTTAATAGAAGAAATGGGAGATATGATTATCTGCATTGAGAGTTTAAAACAATTATATGATATTAGCGACGAAGAAATATGTAAAGCAATAAATGTAAAAATGAATAGAGGAGTATTTTGAAATTAAACTTTGGGGAACTGTAAACAGTAGAGGATAAAACAATTTCTGTAAAATTCTTATGAGAATTAGAGAAGAATTGCAATAGAATTTCAAAATTTAATGAAGACATAAAAGTTTGAGGTGCAAAATGAAAATTGATTTATTTAGGCACGAAGATAACTGGCAAGATATTAAAGACGCTGCTATGAATACTGTGAATAAGACAACAGGAAAGTACCCTGATTCTAAATGGAAAAGAAGGCTTATTTTGTCAGAACATTCTCCAATTCGGCGCATGAAATTTTATTGGCGCTGGAAGGGATTAAAGTCGTGGGTCAGTGTGCATATGGTGCGGCATAAAATTGGAATTGAGCACTGGGTATCGACACAGCGCAGCGACCGGACGGGGATTAATCGAGACGATTTGCTACAGGGAGCTTTGGTAAATCATGCGTGTGAAGCAGATGCACAGGCATTGATTAATATTAGCCGCAAGCGTCTTTGTAGCTGCGCAAGTCCTGAGACGCGCGAGGCGTGGCAGTTGGTTAAAGAAGAAGTTGCAAAGACAGAACCAGAACTTGCCAGTTGTATGGTAAAAGAGTGCATTTATCGGGGATTCTGTCCAGAAATGTTCTCCTGCGGGTATGACAAGACAAAGGATTTTCAAGATAAATTGAAAGTTTATCGACAAAGTAAATAGTTAATAGCTTAAGAAGATGCGGAGGTAAAAGAATGCTTTTATTATGTGGAAAAACATGTACAGGGAAATCAACAATTCAAAAAGAACTAATAAAAATTGGAATGAAATCAGTTATACCATACACAACAAGACCATTGAGAGGCGGTGAAATTGACGGTGAAGAATATCATTTTATTACCCAAACTGAATTTTTAGAAAAAGAAGCACAAGGGTTTTTCGCAGAAACAAAATCCTATGATGTTGCCACAGGAGAAAAATGGTTTTATGGGAGTGCTGTAAAGGACTTGACAGAAGATAAAGTATTAATAACTAATCCATATGCATTAAAACAGATACGCAAAATAAAATCTTTAAATCCAATTGCATTTTATCTAACATCTGGGGAAGAAGCTATTTGGAATCGTCTAAGACAGAGAGGTGATAATTCCGCAGAAGCAAGAAGACGATTAAATGAAGATGATAAGGATTTTGTTGATATTGAAAAAGATGTAGATTTTTCTTTTAGAAATGATATTGGATTAAAGCCAGAATTATTAGCAGAAATGATTTTATATACATACAACAAAGTTAGGAATGTAAAGTGAAGGAGTGATGCTATATTTTAACGAAATTAAGACTCTATTGTGATTTTGACAATACCATTGTAAATAGTATTGAATCCATATGTGACATATATGACGAAGACTATAGATATTATCCGAACTATAAATACATACATTGGACAGATATTCATACATGGGATTTTAAAGAATGTATTTGTGCAAAACCTAAACAGATAAAAAGATATTTCACACAGCCACGATTTTTTGAAAAGTTAGAATTTATGGATAATGCAAAAGAAGTATTAGACACATTAAAAGATAAATTTGAAATAGTGATTGTATCTATGGGAGTCCATCCTAATCTTTTTGGTAAAAAAATTTGGATTAAAGATAATATATCATTTGCAAAATTTATTGGAATTGATATGGAAAAGTATAAAGACAAGTCATATATTGATATGTCAGATGGAATATTAATTGATGACGAACAGAGATATTTAGATAGTAGTAATGCTAATATGAAAATTTGTTTTGGTGATGAGTATGAATGGAATGAGAATTGGAAAGGTAAAAGGTGTTTTAATTGGACAGAACTGGAGAATTATTTAATGGAAGGAAGTGAACATGAATAAATAAAATGTCTGTTTCATTGGGGGTGGAACTATATGAAGATTAATTTATTTGACGGAATGTTTGAATTTGATTTTGACTGGAAAGCAGTTGTAGGTATTGGAATTATAATTTTAGGTTGTGCTTTATTAACAATGTGAGGAGGAAATAGTTATTGACAGTACAAAAAAGAGATGGACGTAAAGTTAAATTTGATAAAGAAAAAATTAAGATAGCAGTATTGAAGGCATTTATTGATGTAGATGGCGAAGAAGCATCTTATGCAAAAGAAAAAGCTAGAGATATTGCAAATTACATAGAATCTCTTGATAAAAATATGACTGTTGAAGAGATTCAGGATCAGGTCGAAGAAAAACTAATGGCAAGTAACCGTAAGGATGTAGCAAGAAAATACATTATATATAGAAATAACAGAACCACTATCAGAGAAAAAAACACTCAATTAATGAAAGACATCTCTGAAAAATTGAATGCAAAAAATGTTCAGAATCAAAATGCGAATGTAGATGAAAAATCTTTTGGAGGTCGAGTCGGAGAAGCAAGTGATACTGTATTAAAGAAATATGCATTAGATAATTGCATGTCTGAAATGTCTAGGAATAACCATCTGAAAAACGAAATCTACATACATGATTTAAATAGTTATGCTGTTGGAATGCACAATTGTTACGATTCAGCAACTAAATTTATAACAAAAACAGGAGTTAAGCATTTCGGAGATTGTACAGATGGACAAAACGTAGAAGTTATTGATAAAGATGGGAATTGGAGAAAAGCTGTTGTACACAAATATGGCAAACAGAAAATGTATGATTTGACTTTTAAAAGTTCTCTGACAACTAAAACGGTAACATGTACACGAAACCATAGATGGGTTTTAAATGATGGAACTGTTACTGACAATATTGAAATCGGCGATAGTTTACTTTTGACTCCTCAACTACATAATGAATATATAGATGATGATGCATTGTGGTGTTTTGGATTTGTATTAGGTGATGGAGTTGACTTTTTTATGCGGTCAAAAGATAAAACTAGAATCACAAATAGTAGTATGCAAGTTAGGCTTTGTGGACACAAAATAGAGTATTTAAATAAATTTTTGGGTTGCGGATGGTCTGTTAGACAGAAACATTCAAATGGTGATGTTACATTGATATCAAGAGGAAATGGTGCATTTAAGCAAGCATTTTTAGACACAGAAATGTGGAAAATTATGTCATATAATGATCTGTGTAATATTTTTGATGGATATTTACATGCTGATGGTCATTTTAGAGATAACGAAGCTGTTATGCTATCTACATCTGATGTTAGAATGAAACACTTAATTGAAGATATTTCTTCTGTTAGAGGGTACTATATATGGTCTGTTAATGAGAAGTTCAACGACACAAATTATAAGGAAGATCGTATTTTATATGATTTTTATTTAGTAAGAGAGCAATCTAATAAGTGGACATTAACAAATATAACTGCAAGTAGAGATGGTGATAATGGAAATAAGATTGCATGGTGTATTGAAGAACCTGTAACGCATACATTTACTCTTGATAATGGTATGGTAACTGGAAATTGTCTTAGTGTTCCATTTGACAAGTTACTAGCTGAAGGATTTAACACAAGGCAAACAGATGTAAGACCGGCGCAATCGGTAAACACAGCATTTCAGTTAGTAGCAGTTATATTTCAGTTACAGTCTTTACAGCAATTCGGAGGTGTTTCAGCAACGCACCTTGACTGGACAATGATTCCATATGTAAGAAAGAGTTTTTATAAACACTATATAGATGGATGCATTTATATTGAAGGGAAAGATAGTTGTTGGTTACAGCAAAATATTTATGATTATATTAACGATCCTGAATGCTTCGCTGAGGAACGAGGTATTGAATCTGATTTATGGAAGGAACTACCTAAAGTTTACAAATATGCTATAGATAAAACAGAAAAAGAAGTATATCAAGCAGTTGAAGGACTCTACCACAATTTAAACACTCTACAGAGCCGATCAGGAAACCAATTACCCTTCACCTCGATTAATTATGGCACTTGTACAGAGCCAGAAGGCAGAATGATAACAAAAGCATTATTGGAAGTTTCGATTAATGGAATTGGCAGACTACATAAGACAAGCATTTTCCCTTGTGGAATTTTTCAATGTATGAAAGGTGTGAATAGGAAGCCAGAAGATCCAAATTATGATTTGTTTAGATTAGCACTTAAATCTACGGCACAGAGATTATATCCTAATTATGCAAATGTAGATTGGTCTGGGAATGAAGGATATGATAGAAATGATCCAAAAACATTTTTTAGTACGATGGGCTGCAGAACTGCAAATGGGTGGGATATTAATGGATTTGGACAACTAAAAGATGGTAGAGGAAATATTTGTCCAGTAACAATTATTTTACCAACATTGGCAATGGAGGCAAAAAAGGAAGCACCATTAGCAGAAAAGAGTTGGAGAATTGAAAGATTTATAGAAATACTTGACGAAAAAATTCATGAAGCTAAAGACATGTTATTTGAAAGATTTGAATGGATTTGTAATCAGCCTCCAGATTCTGCAAAATTTATGTACGAAAATGGAGTCATGGAAGGATATGATGGACAAAATATTCGTTCAGCATTAAAACATGGAACGCTTGCCATAGGGCAATTAGGATTAGCAGAAACTCTTCAAATTCTTATTGGATGCGATCACACAACAGATAAAGGTATGGAACTGGCAAAACAAATTGAGCAGCTATTTAAAGATAGATGTGCTGAATTTAAAGAACAATATAAGTTAAATTTTGGAGTGTATTATACACCAGCAGAAAATTTGTGCTTTACAGCTATGAAAAAGTTCCAAGAAAAATACGGTGTAATTCCTAATGTATCTGATAAAAAGTTCTTCACAAATTCGATTCATGTCCCTGTGTGGATTAAGAAGACGCCAATAGAAAAGATTAATATTGAGTCGCAGCTTACAGGTTACAGTAGTGCAGGATGCATAACATATGTTGAGCTTGAAGGAAGTGTAAAGAACAATTTAAATGCATTGGAAACTATTGTTAATTATGCAATGGACAAAGATATTCCTTACTTTGCAATAAATGTTCCAAATGATATGTGTACAAATTGTGGATATTGTAATGATATTGATAAAGAATGCCCTATGTGTGGGTGTAATGAAATTCGTAGACTTCGTAGAGTAACAGGTTATTTAACAGGTGATTATAAAAGTGCTTTTAACTCTGGTAAACAGCAAGAAGTAGAAATGCGAGTAAAGCATCAAAAATTCTAGGAGAGTGTATAAATTATTTCAGAATAGATAAAGAAGATATCTGTAACGGAAAAGGTTTGAGAGTTGTGTTATGGCTCTCAGGCTGTTCTCATAACTGTAAAGGCTGTCAAAATCCTCAGACATTAGATGCAAACAGCGGTATCTCATTTGATGAATCAGCGAAAGAGGAATTATTTAGAGAACTTGATAAGGGTTATATTTCCGGTCTAACATTGACCAGAGGAGATCCGCTTTTTGAGAGCAATCTTGATAGCGTGCTAGAATTGGTTGCTGAAGCAAATAAACAATATAATGCAACACAAAATATAGATGTTAATGATGCAAATAGCCGCAATATATTGAATGAGAATGCCGATAAAATCCGTCTTTTAAGCCCGCAAAAAACTATATGGTTATATACAGGCTATACGATATATACATGTGAATATCTTGGCGAAACTATATTCACATTTAATCCATTATATTATCATCTTAATCCTTTGAATGGTAAACCCATTAAAGTAGATGACAAAGCATTTTTTATCAAGCAAGATAGAAAGCGAATAGAGATTATAAAAAATATTGATGTATTGATAGACGGAGAATATAAAGAACAACAACATGATATCACGCTTCCGTGGAAAGGATCTTCCAATCAAAAAGTTATTAATGTTAAGAAGTCATTACAAAAAGGGGAAATAGTCCTATGGCAGACATGATTATAACAAGTGAATGTGAACAATGCATTCACTCAACAATCAATGAAGAGAATAAAGCAAGAATAAAAATATATTGTGGCGTGAAAGATAAGACTTACTATTGGGGACAGTGTATTTCATGTGATTATAAGGAAATTAAAAAGAATATTCAAAAAGATATGATAAAATGACTGTTCTTTGTAGTGAGATGATTATATACTTAGACAAATGAAGTACGAATTGATGTGACAGAAATGGGAAGAAGGAATGCAAAAATGAGAATTAATATTAAAAGATTAACAAAAACAGCAATCATACCAACGAGGCAACATGAGGGTGATGCTGGCTATGATCTGTATGCAGATATACAGGAGCCAGTAGTAATTAAACCACATACTACTGAATTTATATATACAGGAATTGCAATTGAAATACCAGATGGATATTTTGGAGCTATATTTGCAAGAAGTGGACTAGCATCAAAACAAGGATTACGCCCAGCTAATTGTACAGGTGTATGTGATTCGCAGTATCGGGGTCAATATATGGTTGCATTACATAATGATTCTATTGTTGCAAGAACTATTAGTCCAGGGGACAGAATCGCGCAGCTTGTAGTGATGCCGTATTTGAGCGTGGAGTTTATGGAAGTAGACGAACTGTCAGATACAGAAAGAGGAGAGGGTGGATTTGGAAGTACAGAAAAGTAAAATTTTAAAACAATCGGATTTATATGATGTATTACCATTTGGGAAAACTAAGATACAACAACTTATAAAGTCAGGAGAATTACCATTAGTTAAAGTAGGGAAAGATTATATAACGACATATAATATATTAGAAGAATGGATTAAGAAACACATAGGAGAAGAAATCTATTATTGATTATTGTATTGACGCAGTGTAAAGGTAAGGATATACTATTAATATCCAAATTGCCTTTGCACTGTTTTTAGGAGGTTGAGATATGAACAGTGTAATGGCTATAATAAATAATATGCCAATAAAAGAACGATCTGACAAACGATTTGAAGGAAGGATTACAGTGAATGGCAACAGGAAAAGTTTTTATGGTCAAACAAAAACTGAGGTTAAAAACAAGGCAAAAGAATACTTATTAAAAGTAGAAAATGGGTATAAAGAGCCTCAAAAAATAACCTTAAATGACTACATTGAATATTGGTTAAAAAAATATAAATGGAATAAGATAGAACCTTCATCATATACAAGATTATATAGGGTATATGAGTGTCAAATCAGAAATAGTATTGGAAATAGAATGATTGGCAATATCAAAACAGAAGATGTACAAAAAATAATTGACGAATATGCCAATCCTACAAATGCAAAAGTGAAACCGTTAGCATTATCTGGATTAAAAAGATTAATTCAATTATTACGTCCCTGTATGCAGATGGCTGTCAAAGAAGGAATTATACAAGCTAATCCTTGTAATGATGTAGTTTTACCTGTTGAAAGCTGTATTAAAACTCAGACGAAAGAACAACTTACATTGAACGATGATGAAATTTTGATTTTTCATGATGTGGCGTTGGCGAAATATAAAACTACAGGTGAATATAAAAGTAGAGATGCATTTATATTACTCATAATGTTGAATCTTGGACTAAGGGTGGGAGAAATACTTGCTTTAGAATGGAAAGACATAAAGATGCAAGAAAGATTAGTAGATATTAATAAAACCGTCCAAAGCAATATAAAAAACTTCGATAGTACAGGAAACTCAACATATAATAGAGTGAAAAATTCCACCAAAACTAAATCTGGTAGAAGAATTTTGAAGCTAAATGATGCTACTATATATTATATCCAAGAGCTAATGGCATATGATAAGCGAAATAATATTACATCAAAATATATCGCATGTACAAAAGTTGGTACAATGAATACGTCAAGAAATCTTCAAAGAAGTCTTAATAGGATAGTTAAAGATACGGGGGTGCCTGATGGAATAACTTTGCATACATTAAGACATACATTTGGTTCATCACTGGTTCGACATGGTGTAGGGATTGAAGTTGTGAGTAAGCTTATGGGTCATGCCAACATAACAATAACTTACTTAAAATATATTCATGTTATACAAGAGCAGGAAGCGAAAGCAATGGATATGGTTACAATTTGCTGATGACACAGTTTTTGATAGGAATTGGGGTCAAATTGGGGTCAAAAAGAAGATTAAATAATAAAAATATAGTAAATTCAAGTGTTTCAGGGTATTGATAGTGGGTTCGACTCCCGTCTACTCCACTAAAAAAGCTTAGGAAATCTAAGCTTTTTATTTTTTGCATTGTATTTCGTGTTGCATATCTTCAAAATGGGATAGTGTGATATTAAAATTTCACACCTCCAAGAAAACCAGTATCTGGATCGTATCTGAGCGAATCATCTGGTATCTGTCCAACACTGTCTGTAAAAGTGATCGTCTGCT
>ERZ778503.1823-NODE-1823-length-13365-cov-8.726521_pt1 | contig 13365 bp, 9 predicted proteins | sample MGYA00510047_ERZ778503 | MGnify/ENA primary metagenome ERZ778503 (study PRJEB29527, sample SAMN07138965) | mouse gut metagenome | material: feces | host: mouse | place: China:Nanjing | collected 2016-01-25 ... | reverse complement strand
GAGATCGGCTACCTCTTCGGCCAGTACAAGCGCCTGCGCAACGAGTTCACCGGCGTGCTCACCGGCAAGGGCCTGCAGTTCGGCGGCTCGCTCGCCCGCACCGAGGCCACCGGCTACGGCCTGTGCTACTACACGCAGGAAGCGCTGCGCGTGCTGCGCGACGACTCCTTCGAAGGCAAGACCGTGGTGGTCTCCGGCTCCGGCAACGTGGCGATCTTCGCAATCGAGAAGGCCACAGAACTGGGCGCCAAGGTCGTGACCTGCTCCGATTCCAACGGCTATGTGTATGACCCGAACGGCATCGACCTCGACGTGGTCAAGGACATCAAGCTCGGCCACCGCGGCCGCATCAGCGAGTACGCCGAGCGTGTGGAAGGCGCCGAGTACCACGAAGGCTGCAGCGGCGTGTGGACCGTCAAGTGCGACATCGCACTGCCGTGCGCCACGCAGAACGAGATCGACGCCGAGTCCGCGCAGGCGCTCGTCGACAACGGCTGCACCGTGGTGTGCGAGGGCGCGAACATGCCGTCCACCCCGCAGGCCATCGAGATCTACCAGAAGAACAACCTGCTCTACGGCCCGGCCAAGGCTGCGAACGCGGGCGGTGTGGCGGTCTCCGGCCTGGAGATGAGCCAGAACTCCTACCGTCTGAGCTGGACCTTCGAGAAGGTGGACGAGGAGCTCAAGGGCATCATGAAGAACATCGTGGCCGAGTCGCTCGCCGCCGCCAAGGAATACGACCATGAAGGCGACCTGATGTTCGGCGCCAACGTGGCCGGCTTCGTCAAGGTGGCCGACGCGATGGTGGCCCAGGGCATCTTCTGACCCGCGGCCAATCGCCAGACGTGAACAGCGCGCTCCCAACCGGGGCGCGCTTTTCTTACGGATAAACGCCGCCGCACCGGTCTCACGCGTTCCTATGCTGGACATATGGCAAAGGTGTATTCGAAAGGTCCCCATGCCCACAAAACGCGCATAGCCGGAGCGGTCACACGCGCGCGCAAACCACAGAAAGTGGTGACGGCGAAGAAACTACGCGAGCAAAAGGCGCGCACGGAGCAGGTCAAGGAGAGCCGCGCGATGCGCAAGATGCTGCGCGAGAAGCCGAAACTGCGCGGCTGGCTGCACCTCATCGCCTTCCCCTTCTCCGTGGCCACGTCGGTGCTGCTGATTGTGCTCGCCCCATCCGGCTGGATGAAGGCGGGTGTGAGTGTCTACGGCGCCACGATCATGCTGCTGTTCGGCGTGAGTGCCGCGCTGCACTTGGGCCATGGGCATTTCCCACGGCTTGTGGACGAGGTGCTGTGCCGCATCGACTATTCGAATATATTCCTGGTGATTGCCGGCACGTGCACGCCGTTCCTGTTCGCGCTCGACAACTGGCCAGTGTGCTGGACGTACATCGGCATTGTGTGGATCACGGCGATTGTGGGCACGCTCGTACATCTCGTCTACCCAGTGGGTTTGGACTGGCTGTTCACGATCGTCTACATTGTGCTGGGACTCGCGCCGATCACGATCATCCACCTGTTCTGGAAATCGCCATACATCGGCCCGGTCCCCACGATTCTCGTGATCGCGGGCGGCGCGTGCTACATCGCCGGCGCAGTCTGTTTCGCGCTACGCAAGCCGAACCCGGTGCCCAAGTGGTTCGGGTTCCATGAACTGTTCCATTTGGGCACGATCGGCGGGTACGTGTGCCATGTCATCGCCCTGTTCATGACCGTTCTGGCGATACGCTAGCGGCGGACGCGGGGATCATGTCCCACGGCATGCGTTTCGCGACGAGCCAGAAGACCAGCAGTGCAAGCGTGAACCACCAGAACGGCTGGTTCGCGCCGTCCACAAGCAGCAGGTACCACGTACCCAGCACCGCGGTGCGCGTCACGTAGAACGCCACGCGGTATGTGCCCACGCGCGGCGCGGCCTCCACGGTCATCTGCGTGTATTGGCAGCCGAGCGTCTGACCGCGATGGCGCCACGGGACCCACACTTCGAACACGGCGAACGCGCACACGGCCAGCAGGCGCGGCACCCACTCCACGAGTTCGGTGCCGACCTCGAACGCGCCGATGGTGAAGCGGCCGTTGTTGAGTGGCAGCGCGAGCTTGTAGAACGCATACATGAACGCGATGGAGATCGTAAACACACAGATCTGCATGAGGATCACATCGATGATGAGCGCGACGGCGCGGTGCACGAATCCGGGCCGGGTGACCACACCGCCCGCCTCGATCTGCTTCTTCGGCCAGACGAGTCCGATTAGTTTGGCGATGCCGAAGCCGATCACTGCGCCAAGTGTATTCGTGAGCATGTCATCCACGTCGAACTGCCGGTAGGCGCACGGGTAGAGGCCCCAGAAGCCGGTGAGCTGCGACGTCTCGATGAACACCGAGCAGCCGAACGAAAACGGCAGCGCAACCCAGAACCGCCAGCCGGCCCAGCGGCACAGCATGAACCCCATCGGCATGAAGAACACGACGTTCATCACGAGCTGCAGCACGCCGTACAGGCCCGTCTGTGCGTCCTGGATGAACTTGAGCAAATCGAGCTGGGGCAGCAGATGGTGCGTCGCGCAGAATTGCGCGGGGTCGTCGGGCATCGGGTACAGCGTGAACGCCACCAGACCGAGCGCGTACAGCACCGCCAGATATGCGGACAGTCCGGCGGCGAGGCGCAGGCGGTGGTCCTTGTGGTACAGCATGGCCAAGATCGGCAACGTGAGCACCGCGGACGCGAACGGCCACAGAATGATCGCGAGCGTGAACGAATCGCTGAATAATCCCAAATAACGAAGCACAAAGCCCAGTGTAGCGGCCGTGCCCGGTTCCGGTCTGAGCAAAGGGGAGCGTGGGTGCGCGCGGTCGCGCGGATTGTGGATAACCGGGGCGTCGGTGCACATACGCCTGTGCAAGTTGCGCGGCTAGATTCGGCGCCCGTATCCTCGCGTGCATGAGAGCACATACCCAAGCCGGCGAGCTCATGCGCGCCGCACAACAGCAGCGGCGGTGCGCGTTCGCCACCGACCAGTCCACGTATGCGGCGATGACGCGGCGCACTGCCGCCGGCGAATACGTCTCGCCGTACCAAGGGCTCTATGCGAACCGCACGCATTGGCAGACACTCACGGAGTGCGAGCGGTCGGCGTACATGGTGCGCGCGCTGCACTGCAAAAAGCCGCACTGGGTGTTCACGGGGTACTCCGCGCTTGATGTGCAGGGAATCACGCATTCACGCTCTTCGCATGACGGCGCCGTGTGGATCGCAGACCACCAGCGCAACGCACACAAGCACAACTCGCCGCGCACGCCGTTGCGCAGGATCCATCTGCCGAGTGACGTGGGCACGCGGATCATCGACGGCATTCCCGTCACCGCCGGCGCGGTGACCGTGGCCGTCAGCATCGCGCATCTGCCGTTCATGCATGCGCTGCCGCTTGTGGACGACGCCCTGCGCAAAGGCGCCACTGTGGAACAGCTTGAGGAATGCTGCCGGCAGTTGCGTGTGCTCACGCCGGCGCTGCGCACACTGCTGCATTGCGGCAATCCGAAGAGCGAGAGCGGGGGAGAGTCGATCGCCCGCGCGGCGATACGACTGCTCGGGTTCGCCGAGCCGCAGCTGCAGGTGGAGTTCCCCAACCTGCGCAATTCCGGGCATGTGATCAGGGTCGATATGCTGTGGCGGCTGCCGGATGGGCGCATGATCGTTCTGGAATTCGACGGCGTGCAGAAATACCTCGACCCGACGATGACCAAGCACCGCGATGTGCGCATTCTTGTGCAGACACAGGGGGAGCGGGATGAGTCGATACTCCGATCGGGTGTGACGACGATTGTGCACTGCTTCTACGAAGATGTGGTGAATCTCCGTGTCTTCGATCGGTTGCTGCGCAACGCGGGAGTGCCGTGGGTAGGTGTGCCCAATGAGTTGCAAGGTGAGCTGCGCATGGCCCTGCAGGCGTAGCGTCAGCTGACAACAACCAACAGCGGCCAACAGCCTGACCACTGACCACGGCAACCAGCAACCTCCCACAGACACCACTCGACCACCAACACCACCGATTTGCGTGCGAATTGTACGCAGAGAACAAGAGCCTGCGTACAATTCGCACGCAATCAGGTCTTGTAGCGCAAGAATTTTACGCAGATGACTCTAGAACGCGTACAATTCGCACGCTAATCCTTATGCAAGCGCAAGAATTTTACGCAACCTCCCATTTTCTGCGTACAATTTGCGCGCTACCGAGCGAAGAAGATGGCATTGCGCAGCCACAGCCGCGCAGGATATGAAAAAGCGCGGGGGAGACCCGCGCTTTTCCGGATGGAACGAATCAGTCGTCGCCGAGCGTGATGTGCACGCCGCCGACGAGGGCGCTGACCACGTTGTAGAGGAGCGCGAAGATCGTGACGAGGATGGTAATCAGCACGATTTCCGCGATCGAGAAGATCGTGACGCCGCTGAGGATGGTGGGCAGCGAGAAGACGTTCGCCAGATTCACACCACCGGCGTCAAGGCCGGCCGACGAGACGATCTGCGTCACCTGATCGAAGACGCCCACCACCTTGAGCAGCGACCACAGCAGGGCCACCGCGATGATCTGGATGAGGGCGCCCGCCACGGCGAGCATGAACGTGACCTTGGCCACCGACCATGCGTCCACGCGCGTGAGCGAAAGGTTCATGCGGCGGGCATGCGGCTTCTTGCCGCGCTGCTTGGGGCGCACGGGCTTGTTTTCGTCCGGGCGGTCCTTGTCTGCAATCAGAGGCTGGTTCGACGCGGAACGCGCCACGCGCGGTCCATGCGCATCGTGACCGCCGGCCCCGCCCACCATGGAACGGGTCGTGTTTTCCAGCGTATTGCCGGGAGTGCCGCCGCTATTGTCGCTCATGTGCTGCTCCTTGAAATGGTCTGGCTCACAGTCGAGGGTACCAATGTTCGGGGACGTCGTGGCGCGGCCGCTCAGGCCTCGTCAGACGCCTCGCCACCGCTTTCCTCGGTGCGTTCGATCGCTTCGGAATTCTCTGTGACGAGCGGCATGCCGCTCGGCTCCTCAGTGCTCACTTCGAACACGGGCTCGCCCTGCGCCGGCTGGATCGAACTGGCCGAGCCGGAGGACTCGGTCGTCGTCGTCTCGCCGTCGGCTTCGTCTTCCGCTTCGGCATTGCGCGCGATTGAGATAATCTCGTCGTTCTTCTCGGGCTTCGCGAAAGTTACGCCCTGCGTGGTGCGGCCGGTGCGCTTGACCTCGTTCACATTGGCGCGGATGACCTTGCCGGACGTCATGATTGCCATCACCTGGTCCTCTTCGGAGACCACAAGGGCGCCCACAAGGAATCCACGGCCTTCCACGAGCTGCACGGCCTTGACGCCGAAGCCGTTGCGGCCCTGCAGGCGGTATTCGCTCAGCGCGGTGCGCTTGGCGAAGCCTTCGTTCGTGACCACGAACAGGTCCTTGTCGCTGTCGCCCCACACCACGTCCATCGCCAGCAGTTCGTCGCCGTCGCGGAACTTCATGCCCTGCACGCCGGCGGTCTGGCGGCCCATCGGGCGCAGCTGGTCGTCGTCTGCACGGAACTTGAGGCTCATGCCATGCTTGGAAACGAGGATGATGTCGTCCTCCGCGTTGCACAGGTTGGCGCCGATCAGTTCGTCGGCTGTCTCGCCGTTCTCGTCGGTCATGAGGCGCACGGCGATCAGGCCGCCCTGGCGCGGCGAATCGTATTCGCTCAGGCGCGTCTTCTTGACCTTGCCGGAACGCGTGGCGAGCACGAGGTACTTCGCCACCTCGTAGTTCGGGATCGCCAGCACAGCCTGAATCGTCTCGTCGGGCGCGAACTGCAGCAGGTTCGCCACATGTTGCCCCTTCGAATCGCGTGAGCCCTCGGGCAGCTCGTAGGCCTTGCAGCGGTACACGCGGCCCTTGTTGGTGAAGAAGAGCAGCCAGTTGTGCGTGCTCGTCAGGAAGAAGTGGTCCACCACATCGTCGTCGCGTAGTTTGGCGCCCTTGATGCCCTTGCCGCCGCGGTGCTGTGCGCGGTATTCGTCGGCCTTGGTGCGCTTGATGAACCCGGCGTGCGTGACTGTGACCACCACGTTCTCCTCGGCGATCAGGTCCTCCACGTTCATCTCGCCGGAGAACGGCAGGATGCGCGTGCGGCGGTCGTCGCCGTACTTGGCCACGATCTCGTCGAGCTCGTCGCCCACGATCTTGCGCTGGCGTTCCGGGCGGGCCAGGATGTCGGCGTAGTCGGTGATCCTGCGCATGAGCTCGTCGTGTTCGTCGAGAATCTTCTGGCGTTCGAGCGCGGCCAAGCGGCGCAGCTGCATCGCCAGGATCGCGTCGGCCTGGATCTCGTCCACCGTGAGCAGGTCCATGAGGCCCGTGCGCGCGACTTCCACTGTGCGCGAGCTGCGGATGAGGTGGATCACCTCGTCGATCATGTCGAGCGCCTTGAGGTAGCCCTGCAGGATGTGGTCGCGCTCTTCGGCCTCGCGCTTGAGGTACGCGGTGCGGCGCGCGATCACGTCGAGCTGGTGGCTGACCCAGTGGCGGATGAATGCGTCGAGGCTCAGCGTGCGTGGCACGCCGTCGACGAGTGCGAGCATGTTCGCGCCGAAGGTCTGCTGCAGTTGCGAATGCTTGTACAGGTTGTTGAGCACGACCTTCGGCACGGCGTCGCGCTTCAGCACGAGCACGAGGCGCTGGCCGGTGCGGCCCGACGTCTCGTCGCGCATGTCGGCGATGCCCTGGATCTTGCCGTCGCGCACAGCCTCGCGGATCGAGACGACGAGGCGGTCCGGATTCACCTGGTACGGCAGTTCCGTGACGACGAGGCACATGCGCCCCTTGATCTCTTCAGTATTGACGACCGCGCGCATCGTGATGAGGCCACGGCCCGTGCGGTACGCCTGCTCGATGCCCTTGTGGCCGAGGATCGTGGCGCCGGTGGGGAAGTCAGGGCCCTTGATGCGCTCGATCAGTGCGTCAAGCAGTTCCTCGCGCGTGGCTTCGGGGTGGTCGAGCGCCCAATGCACGCCGTCGGCGACTTCACGCATGTTGTGTGGCGGGATGTTCGTGGCCATGCCGACCGCGATGCCGGACGACCCGTTGACGAGCAGGTTCGGGAAGCGCGCGGGCAGCACGGTGGGCTCCTGCGTCTTGCCGTCGTAGTTCGGCACAAAATCGACGGTGTCTTTGTCGATGTCGCGCACGAGTTCCATCGCGAGCGGGGCCATGCGGCATTCGGTGTAACGCATGGCGGCGGCCGGGTCGTCGCCGGGGGAACCGAAGTTGCCCTGGCCGTCCACGAGCAGGTAGCGCATCGACCAATCCTGCGCCATGCGCACCAAGGTGTCGTAGATCGCGGAATCGCCGTGCGGGTGATACTTGCCCATCACGTCGCCCACGACGCGCGAGCACTTGTTGTAGCCGCGGTCGGGGCGGTAGCCGCCGTCGTACATCGCATAGACCACGCGGCGGTGCACCGGCTTCATGCCGTCGCGCACGTCGGGCAGCGCGCGTTCCACAATCACGGAAAGCGCGTACGAAAGATACGACTGGCGCATCTCTTCCTGCAGGTCGACGGGCTGCACGCGGTTGCCCTTGAGCAGGCCGTAGTCGGTGTTGTCCGCTTCTTGCGGGCTGAGCGGTTCGAGTGCGCCGGCGTGCAGCGCGTTCTCGTCGTCGGCGCCGTCCGCGCCGGTGTTGGTGGGTTCGTCTGCCAATTGAAGTCCTTAACCTAGTGTTCCGTTCACATTCCAAAAACCGCGCGTCAGGCGTCGATCCAGCGGGCGTTGTGCGCGTTGCGCTGGATGAATAGGCGGCGGGGCTCCACCTCGTCGCCCATGAGCATCGAGAACGTCTCGTCGGCCTGCAGTGCGTCTTCGATGTGCACCTGCTTGAGCACGCGGTTGGCCGGGTCCATCGTGGTCTCCCACAGTTCCTGGTAGCTCATCTCGCCCAGACCCTTGTAACGCTGGATGCCTTCGCCCTTCGGCAGCGTGCGGCCGTTGGCCTTGCCTTCGGCGAGCACGCGGTCGCGCTCGGCGTCGGTGTACACGAAGTCGTGCGGGCCCTTGGTCCACTTGAGGCGGTACAGCGGCGGCATGGCCACATACACGTACCCCGCGTTGATCATGGGGCGCATGTAGCGGAAGAACAGCGTCAGGTTCAGCGTGGCGATGTGCGCGCCGTCCACGTCGGCGTCGGCCATGATGATGACCTTGTGGTAGCGCACCTTGTCGATGTCGAAGTCCTCGCCGTAGCCGCCGCCGATCGCGGTGATGAGCGACTCGATCGTGTCCGACTTCATCATGCGGTCGAGGCTCGCGCGCTCGGTGTTGAGGATCTTGCCGCGCAACGGCAGGATCGCCTGCGTGATTGGGTTGCGGCCCTGGATGGCCGAGCCGCCTGCCGAATCGCCCTCGACGATGAACAGCTCGCACTCGCTCGGGTCGTTCGACTGGCAGTCCTTGAGCTTGTCGGGCATGCCGGCGGATTCGAAAATCGACTTGCGGCGTGTGTTCTCGCGCGCCTTCTTGGCGGCGATGCGCGCGCGCGAGGCCTCGATGGCCTTCTGGATGATGTTCTTGGCCTCGGTGGGGTGCGCATCGAACCAGTCGCCGAGCTTCTCGTTCATCACGCGCTGCACGAAGGTCTTCGCCTCGGAGTTGCCGAGCTTCGTCTTCGTCTGGCCTTCGAACTGCGGGTTCGTCAGCTTCACCGAGATGACCGCGGTCAGGCCTTCGCGCACGTCGTCGCCGGAAAGGTTGTCATCCTTCTCTTTGAGGATGTTCTTGTCGCGCGCGTAGCGGTTCACCATGCTCGTGAGCGCCGCGCGGAAGCCCTCTTCGTGCGTGCCGCCCTCGGTCGTGGAAATCGTGTTCGCGAAGGTGTGCACGGACTCGGAGTACGCGGTGGTCCACTGCATGGCGATTTCGGCGGAGATGCCGATCTGCAGGTCCTCCGACTCGATGTCGATCACATCGGGCTCGATCGGCGTGGCCTTGCGCAGCTTGACCATGTAGTCCACGTAGTCCTTGATGCCGTTCGCGTACTGGTACGTGACGGTCTGGTGCAGCTCCTCGGCGGCGTTGTCACCGTCGCCGGTCACCTCGTCGCCCTGCACCTCGGTTTCGCGCATGTCGGTGAGCGTGATCTTGAGGCCCTTGTTCAGGAACGCCATCTGCTGGAAGCGGCTGCGCAGCGTCTCGAAGTCGTAGATCGTGGTCTCGAAGATCTTCGGGTCGGGCCAGAACGTGACCGAGGTGCCGGTCGTCTCGTCGTCGCGCATCGCACGGCCCTGCTTGAGCGGCGCGGTGGGGTGCTGGTTCACGTAGGTCTGCGTCCAGTAATAGCCCTGGCGACGCACTTCGATGTCGACGCGCGTCGAGAGCGCGTTGACGACGGAGATGCCCACGCCGTGCAGGCCGCCGGAGACCGCGTACCCGCCGCCGCCGAACTTGCCGCCGGCGTGCAGCTTCGTCATGACCGTCTCCACGCCGGAGACGCCTTCGCCCGGCACTTCGTCGACCGGGATGCCACGGCCGTCGTCGACGACGCGGATGCCGTTGTCGGGCAGAATCGTCACCTCGATGTGCGAGGCGTAGCCGGCGAGCGCCTCGTCGACCGAATTGTCGACGATCTCGTACACCAGGTGGTGCAGGCCGCGCGGGCCGGTGGAGCCGATGTACATGCCCGGGCGGATGCGCACTGCCTCAAGGCCTTCGAGCACGCGCAGATCGCTCGCGTCGTAATGGTCGGGCGAGAGGGTATCGTCGAGCTGCGCTTCGGTCAGCTGGTCGTTGGCTGGATCGCCGGACTCGGGGGATTCCATCTTCGAATCGTCCGCAAGGTCTGTCACAGAGATTCCTTTCTGCGTTCGCCGTGAAGGGTTATGCGCAGGGCGATATGCCCTAGAACACAAATAAAACGCCCTTCTAGGCGTTTAGGTAGTCTACTAAGTATTCTACTTGCGCATAGGGACGTCTCCGCACAGCGGGCTCGCTGCGGATTTTCACGCGGATCATCGCCGCATCAACGCTCGCGCGGCGGCCTCATATTGTGTTGTACATACAACCGTTTGCGCATGCCTGGCCCGTGCGCCTGCGGCCCGACCACGCGCACGTCGTCCACAGTCAGCCCGGTGAGCGTCTTGCGCACTTTCTCGAGGATCTGCGGGCGCAGGAACTGCACCTGCTGGGTCCATGCGGGCGATTCCGTGCTGATCGTGAGCACGCCGTCGGCGAGCCGCTCCACGCGCGTGTGCGCGGCCAGCACATCGCCCACAATCGACGCCCAATCCTCGGTCAGCGCGGCGATCTGCATGTGGGGGAGCCAGCCGGCGCGCTGCAGGAATCCGGACATCACACCGCCGAACCCACGCACGTCGCGCCCCGGTTTGCCGAAGTTCTCGCGCGCCTGCTCGCGTTTGATGCGCCGTTCGCGGATCAGCCCAGCGCGGTCGCTCAGGCGTTTGAACTCCTGCGCGCCGAGTTTGCGTTCGTCGAGGTGGAGCGCCACCGCCACTGGTTCGCGGATCATGCGTCCTCCCCATGCTCCATGCGGGCGCGCAGATCGTGCACGTCAATCACATGCGCGCCGGCGATCGGCGGAATGTCGGAAGCTGCGGCCACGGTGATGATCACCTGCCGCTGCGCCTGCGCAAAGGCGAGGATCTGCGCGCGCCGAGTCTCGTCGAGCTGGGCGAACACGTCGTCGAGGATCACCACGGGCTGCGCGCCGTATTCCTGATTGAGCAGCTCGTAGACGGCCATTTTGAGCGCCAGTCCGAGCGTCCACATCTCGCCGTTCGACGCGAATTCGCGCGCGGACATGCCGTTGAGCTGCACCACGAGCTCGTCGCGCTGCGGACCGATCAGATTCTGCCCGCGCGCCACTTCGCCCGCATACAGCCGCTGGAAGTGCTGGCTGATCCGCGCCGCCGGATCGTCGCCGTCGAGGACTTCGGCGAACGACGGCTCATACAGCAGCGACGCCTGCTCGCCGGCGCCCGAAAGCCGTGCCACGAGGTCCGCGAAGGGCCGCTGCAAGCGCTCCACCAGGTCGATGCGCGCCCGCGTGATCTGCAGACCGAGCTCGATATATTGGCCGGTCCAGATCTCCAGACCGGTCAGCGCGGTGTCGCGGTAGGCGTCGAAGCCGCGTTCGGCCGCGCCGAGCTGTTTGAGCAGGGCCGCACGCTGCTTGGCGACGTGCGTGAAGCGCTGCAGCTGGTCTGCATAACCGCGCATGAGCATCGACACGGTCTGGTTCATGAACTGCCGGCGCGCGCCCGGATCACCCGCCACGAGGCGCTGGTCGTCTGGCGTGAACGCGACGAGCGGGATCATGCCGGCGATGTCGCGCATGTAGCGAGACGAGCCGCCGTTGATGCGCGCGCGGTTGGCGCCTTTCGCGCGGATCGTAGCCTCGATTGTGGTGGGCGGCTCATCCGGTTTGTCGCTGACGTTCGCGCGGATCGTGGCCTGCGTGTGGCCGCGCTGCACGAGCGGCAGCGACGACGTGGCGCGGTGGCTCGACCCCGTGGCGAGCACTTCGAGCGCCTCCACGATGTTGGTCTTGCCCAGGCCATTGGCCCCCTGCAGGATGGTGACGCCGGGGGCCAGGTCGAGCAGGCAATGATCCCATGACCGGAAATGGTCGAGCGCCAAGCGCGAAACAACCATGATGCGCGTCAGTTGCCGAAGCGCATCGGCACGAGCAGGTAGCGGTAGGCGAGCGATTCCTCGGAATCGGCCTCCTGCTGGCCGTTGAATTCGACCGGCTTGATCGCCGTCGTCATCTTCATGCGTACGAACGGTTCGGCGATGGCGCTCAGGCCTTCGCGCAGGTAGTTCGGGTTGAACGCCACGGTGATGTCTTCGCCGTCGAGGTCCACGTCGAGGATCTCGTTCGCGGAGGCCTCGTCCGCGGCGCCGGCCGAGAGCGTGAGCTCCTGGCCGGCGAACACCATGCGGATGGGGGCGTTGCGTTCGGCCACGAGCGAGACGCGCTTGATCGCGTCGAGCAGTGCCTGCTTGTCGATGACGACGTGGATGGGGTAGGAGTCGGCATACAGCTTGTCCACGTTGGGGAATTCGCCGTCGATGAGCTGCACGGTGGAGATGCGGCCGGCGTTCTCGATGCCGAGGAGCGAGGGGTTCTGCGGGTCCAGGTAGACGATCACGTTCTGGTGTTCGTCGATGGAACGGGAGATGTCGCGCAGGTGCGAGCCGCCGACGAGCGCGATCGTGCTCAGGTCGTCGCTCTGCGGCGTCCACTGGAATGTGGAGCGTGAGAGGCGGAAGCGGTCGGTCGACGACATGGTGACCGAATCGCCTTCGAAGCGCATCTGGATGCCGGTGAGCACCGGGCGGCTTTCGTCGCGCGCCACGGCCACAGCGGCCTGGTTCACCGACTGCGTGAAGGTCTGCGCGTCCACTTGGCCGAGCTGCGGGGGCAGCTGCGGCAGGTCCGGGTATTCGGTTTCGGGCATGAGCTGCAACGTGAACGTGGACTTGCCCGAGGTGATCTGCAGTGTGGATCCGTTGGTCTGCATGTAGGCCTTCTCGGAAGGCAGCGACTTGCTGATGTCGGCGAGCAGTTTGCCCGGCACCACCACAGTGCCTTCCTCGTCCACACCGGCCTCCACATGGTCGCGGGCGGAAATCTCATAGGTGAACGCCGAAAGACGCAGCGTCCCCTCCGTTGCTTCCAATTTCACACCGGAAAGGATCGGATTGGTGGGGCGTGCATTGAGCACACTCGTGGTCCATGCTACGGCGTCTGCGAACGAGGCGGAATTGACTTCGACTTTCATGCTGCTCCCTGCATTGGTGACTGGTGGTGCTGTCTGAAGTTCATTCTAGCGAGTCTGCGCGCTTGTTCTCTCACTGCTTGGTGTGGATTGCCGCGCGGAGTTATGAAGATGGTGATGGGTTGTAAGTGGGTAAGGAATAATCGTAATAATAACGGCTGTGGATTTGTGGATAACCTGCGAAAGCCTTTCCACCATGGGGTTGTGGACAACTTGCACATGTGGATAACCGCTGCGGATAATGTGGATAAATAGCCGAGTTATCCACCATTGCAAGAAGGCGGTCGGTTTATCCACAATTTTTGTGGATTCATCCACGGTGCATCCACGCGATTTTGGTAGTTTTCCACGGGTTATCCCCTGAAGTTACCCACATATGTGCATAACCATGTGGATAACTTTTTTCGCCGAAACACACCCGCCGGTGTGTCGCGCCGGCGGAACATCCACGGCGGACTGTGGATGGGCACACAAACAACCCAGTATACGGCCCGCCCACGCTATTCGCTGATGCGCTGGCGCAGCTGCAGCGTCAGCTCGGTGACGT
>ERZ778503.1809-NODE-1809-length-13453-cov-4.477235_pt1 | contig 13453 bp, 27 predicted proteins | sample MGYA00510047_ERZ778503 | MGnify/ENA primary metagenome ERZ778503 (study PRJEB29527, sample SAMN07138965) | mouse gut metagenome | material: feces | host: mouse | place: China:Nanjing | collected 2016-01-25 ... | reverse complement strand
TGGTAATAAATTATAGAAGCAGATAAAAACTACTAAAAAAAATGCAAAGTTTTAAAATTAAATGCGAAAAGAGTTGAATAAACTCTATCGCATTTATTTTTTTATCCATGAAAAACATAGATAAAATGCGGTGGAGCCGTAAACTCTACCGCATTTTTTATTTTACCCAAAAGACGAAAAGGAGGCGTTGGGGCGTGAGAAAACAGTACAAAAAATTAACCTATGCAGACCGGCAGACAATAGAACGCATGAGCGGGCAGGGGATAGCACCGAAAGCAATAGCATTAGAAACCGGCGTACACATTGCAACCATTTACAGAGAGATACAGCGGGGAACCGATGCAGAAGGGCATTACAAAGCAGAGTTAGCGCAGCAGGCAATATTCAGTTAAGGAGGGGCAAAATGAAAGCTGTTAATTTTGATGAAGTAAAGGCGGGCGATTTAGTACAAGTGCCACGTTATCAATTTGCACCGATGCGGCGCGGTTGGAATGGTTGGCTATTCAGTGAGGCAATAGTTTTAAGAAAAGGGATCGGGAGAAAAAGCAATAAGCCAGTAATAACGGTTGAAATGCGCACACCGAAAAGCACAAATGATTACGGAACGGCAGAAAGAACATTTCGCGCCGATTGCGTGTTTCTTACAAATGGAGTAGAGATCGCGCGAAAGTTTTTGAAAGAGGACGGAATAGAAAGCAAGGAAGAATTTGAAAAAGCCATAGAAAGCGAAGAAATAACGGGGGCTGACTGGATCAAATTTTTAGTAGATAAAGGTTTCTTGTTTTGAGTGTAGGCGGCACCGGAAAAACCGCCTGCGCCCTATTCATGGGAGAACCGCCAAACGGCGGGGCAGGTTCGACACCTGCAGGGCGTATTTGTAGCGAGGTTGGCAACCTTGCGGCAGATGCAGCAGGCAAATAGCTGTTTTCTGTATGTTGTGAAAAAATTGCAGCGGTCACGCCTGCTAGAAAGCGTGTAGTCGGTCAACAAGTTTTCAGTTGCTTTTTAATGTGAAAAGCAGCCCACACAACAAATTTTATAAGCCAAAGCGGGATTATATGAAGAAAGCGAGGGAACCGCCCGAAAAGGGGCAGCAGGAGCCTTACACAGAGCCTAAAAAAGAATAGAAAAATAGCCGTTGCGTTGGCAGCGCAGCGGCTAAAGAATTGGTGCAAATGCAATAACTCAATCTAAAAAAATTATACCACTTATTGCGTTTGCCGTCAAGCCAAAACACCGGCAAACAAGCCGGTTTCGGGCTTGTTCAAGCTATTAACTTTAGGATATACAGAAAAGATAATAAGACGCAAAAAGAAGGTGTAATTAAGTTGGGATATTTTAAAACATCAGTAGAGGCAGGGGCAACGATTGAGGTAACGAAAAGTTATACAAAGAGGGTAGGGGTAAAGGTAAGAGGGGGGAAGGAGAAACCCACAGCAGAGGAAATAGAAAAGGTTAATCAGATGAACGCAGAGAGAACCCTCCGGCTAAAGATAAATAATAATTTTGGAGTAGATGATCCGTTTATTACGCTGACATACCGGAAGGACGAAAGACCGGCACCGGAGCAGGCAAAGAAAAATATTAAAAAGCTGATAGACGGATTACGGAAAGAGTTTAGGAAGGTGGAGGTGGATCTGAAATGGGTATGTGTGACAGAGTACCTAAACAAAGCAATACACCATCATCTATTGATTAACCATATCGAAGGGCAAGATGTTTGTAAATGGGTACGCAGGTTGTGGAAATATGGCAGACCGGACTTTAAGTATTTGGACGATACCGGACAATATAAAGACCTTGCGGCGTATCTGATAAAAGAAACATCAAAGACATACAAGGCAAAGGACGGAGCGAAAAAGCAAAGATACAGTTGCAGCCGTAATTTGGTAATGCCGACACCGAAAACCGAGATCATCAAAAAGGCGAAAAAGTGGTTGCCGGATCCGAAACCGATAAAAGGCTACTACATAGACAAAGACACCGTATATAACGGCGTGGATCCCTTTACTGGCAGGGCGTACCAAAAATATACAATGGTACGAATTTCCGGTAGCGGCGGTTAGCTTGTGGATATGTGGATAACTCACAAAGAAAAACCCGCGCCGTCAAGTAATTACTGGACGAAAAGGCAGATCGGAGGAAGGTGGATAAGTTGGAGGTTGGAATATATGTTAAATGTCATTTCAGAGGAAACCCAAGAGGCGCGGGAGAGGCGGCAGCGGTCATAGAGTACATAGACGGCACCGGAAAAAGCCACACAAGAAAACAGCAGATCCGGATCGAGCATGACACGAAAAACGCCCTAAATCTGAAAATCTGTATAGCGGCAATGCGGATATTATTAAAGCCTTGCCACATTACAATTTACACAGCTTGCGACTACATGGGGAACGCCTGCCGGTTGGGGTGGGTGGAGAAGTGGCAGCAGGACGGTTGGAAGAAAGCAAACGGAAAGCCGCCCGCCAACGTGGAGGACTGGAAACAATTCTTTATGCTGACACAGATCCACACCGTAACATTTGCAGAGTATGACAGCCGACACGATGAAGAATTAGAAAAAGATTTAAGGGGGCAATAGCGGCATGGTTTACATGGGATCGAAAGCCAAAATAACAGATTACATAGTGCCGGTTATACAAAGTCATATAGCCGTAAGCGGCAGCAGAACATATATAGAACCGTTTTGCGGCGGCTGCAATGTGATAGACAAGATAAAGGCAAATAACCGGATTGCGGCAGATAAAAACGAATATTTGATCGCACTCTTTAAACACCTGCAAAGCGGCGGTAAGCTGCCCGATGCAGTACCGAAGGAAGAATACGACAGAGTAAGAGCAGACAAAGAAAGTTTTCCGGCGTGGTATGTTGGGGCGGTCGGTTTCCTTGCATCATTTAACGGCAGGTTTTTTGATGGAGGCTATGCGGGCATCGGGTACGACAGAGGCAGAAAAAGGGATTATTTCAGAGAAAACAGCAGCAACATTTTAAAACAGATGCAGCGCGGCGGCATCGCGGGTATAGATTTCATTGTAAAGGATTATCGGGAGTTTTGCCCGAAAGGTTGTGTTGTATATTGCGATCCGCCGTATGACGAAACGAAAGAGTACGGCATTGCAAAAGTATTTAACCGGTTGGAGTTTTGGCAGATTATGAGGGATTGGAGCCGATGCAATACGGTTTTAATTTCAGAGCAAAAGGCACCGGAAGATTTTATAACAGTTTGGGAAAAGGAGGTAGATCGCACAATGAAAGCAAAAGAGCATTTCAGAGCGACAGAAAAATTATTTGTATGGGGGGGTAGCGGTAAAAATGATTAAGCGAGGCGACATTTACTATATCCGAGATACCCGCCAAAGCATCGGCAGCGAGCAGAGGGCAGACCGCCCTGCGGTTATCGTATCAAACAACATCAATAACAAGCACAGCGGCGTATATGAAGTTGTTTACATGACAACGCAGCCTAAAACAGACCTGCCAACGCATTTTATTATAGCATCAGCGTTAAAACCGTCAACCGTATTATGCGAACAGATAAGCAGCGTATACGAGGAAAGGATCGGGGAATGGATCGGAACACTGACACCGGACGAAATGAAAACATTGGATCAGTGTTTGGCGGTTTCCATAGGCATAAAAGCAGATGCACAACCAACAGAGGACACAGAGAGCCTCCGGCAGCAGTTGGCAACAACGGAGGCAAAACTGGCAGAAATGGGGGCGCAGTTATGGACGGCAGAAAGCCAAAGGCAGACATATAAAGAAATGTACGAGTTTCTTTTAAACAAGCAGTTAGGGGCGTGAGGGTATGGGCGAATACAAAAAGAGGTATGCAGTAATTGACAATTATCATGAGGGCGCATTTCCGGTTATTGCCGTATGCAAGACATATAAGGCGGCAGAGGAATACATAGAGGAAAAGATCAAACACGATCGGGCGGTTGGGAATTGTTACGATTACGACATAGCAAATTTTGAGATCGAGAGTGATCCGGAATGAAAATAGAATTGATAGATGTAGACGGTCACAATTTCCCCAATTTGCCACTTATGAAAATATCAGCATACCACAAAACAAAGGGCGATAGTGTAAGATGGCACGATCCGTTGACCGCATGGACGGATCCTCCGGATCGGGTATACATGAGTAAAGTCTTTACATTTACGCCGGAATACGAATACCCAATAAATGCAGCAGAGATCATAAAAGGCGGCACCGGCTATAACTACCCAAACGGCGGCGAACCATTGCCGGAAGAAATAGAGCATATTTACCCCGACTATGGATTATACGGAATTACAAACACCGCATACGGATTTTTAACAAGAGGTTGTCCGCGAAATTGTGATTTCTGCATCGTGGGGAAGAAAGAAGGGCTATGCAGCAAGAAAGTGGCAGATTTGCGGGAGTTTTGGAAAGACCAAAAAGAAATTAAGCTATTGGATCCCAATATTTTAGCGGCGAGGGAACACAAGGAACTATTAGAACAGCTTGCATCATCGGGCGCGTGGGTAGATTTTACGCAGGGTTTAGATGCAAGGCTTTTGACAGAGGAAAACATAGAGATCATAAAGCGGATCAAGCTGAAAATGGTACATTTCGCATGGGATAACATAGCAGATGAAAAAATGATTGTACCAAAGCTGCAATTATTTAAAGAGAAAACCGGAATAGACAAGCGGAAATGTACGGTTTATGTGCTGACAAATTTTAATAGTACACTGCAGGAAGATTTGCACCGGATTTATAAAATACGCGATTTAGGAATGGCACCGTTTGTAATGGTTTATGAGAAACAGACAGCATCAAAGGAAATAAAGGATCTGCAAAGGTGGGTAAATAACCGCATTATCTGGTATAGCACAGAAAAGTTTGAGGATTACAGAGGCGACACAAAGACAAGGAGGCAAGGAAAATAATGGATAAAGTACACTTTAGCACCGGAAAGGACGATTGGGGAACACCACAGGATCTTTTCGATGCACTCAACAAAGAATTTGGTTTTACATTGGATCCATGCGCCGATGATAACAACCACAAATGCGCCAAGTATTACACGGTGGAGCAGGACGGTTTGGCGCAATCATGGGCGGGCGAAACGGTATTTTGCAACCCGCCGTATAGCCGGAAAACAAAGTCAAATGCCGGTCAAATTGCATGGGTGGAAAAGTGCTATAAAGAGGCGCAGGGGGGGGATCATCGTGGTTATGTTAATACCCGCCCGAACAGATACAAAAATGTTTCACGATTTCATTTTAGGCAAAGCAGAAATACGGTTTATCAAAGGGCGGCTTAATTTTGAGGTAGACGGAGAGAAAAGCAAGGATCCGGCACCGTTCCCAAGTATGATCGTAGTATTCAGAGGCGGGCAGCCCACAAATGAAGTAAAGAGTATAACGGCATAGCGGAGGTATACGGTGGAACTTTTGACACGCGAAATAGCTAATACATACAGAGATAGAGCGAAAGCCCTGCCGTATAACGGTATGCAGGATATAGGGGAGCGCAGGGCATTGCGGATAGAATTGCAGGAGCGATGCGGCGTAACGGAGTTAGAGGCAATCAATATTATAAACGGTTTCCACATTGATATTTACTGTATGAAATATCTGATAAAGGCGCGTGAGGCGGCAGAGGGGAAACCGGAGCCGGAAAAGAAAAAGCGGCGCAGACAGTACGACAGAAGGGAATTTTATTAAAAAGCAGAAAGGCGGCAGATTATGGGAAAGACAAAAAGCATTGTAACAGAGCATGAAAAAATGTGTTTCTTTTGCGGCAGACCGGCAGAGTGCGAGCATCATTTATTATTCGGCAGCGGCATTAGAGAACTGGCAGAGCAGGACGGTTTGAAAGTACCCGCCTGCAATAACTGTCATAACATGGGCAGGACAACCGAGCGCGTACACGATAACCCTATGGCTGAAAAGCTGTCAAAGATTTTAGGGCAGGCGGTGTACGAGGCGAAGATCGGCAGCAGGGAGGAATTTCGGGCGCGTTATGGCAAGTCTTATTTGTAGGGGGCATGGTATGGCTATGACAGAGATCATAAAGCAGCTTGAAAAAGAGATTTTACAGCAGCGGGAAGATGAACAGAGGATCCTAAACGAGATCGCGGCGGTTGCATCTTTAGATTTCGCACAGCGGGCAGCGGGCGTATTGGATCCGAAAAAACATTTTTACGGTTTCGAGGCATATTTGATATTGCTTGACAATCTGGAAGTGATGTTATATGCGGGTATGCCCGACGATTTGGCACTTGAAAGCGTACAGTGCGGGTATGATGCAGAAACAATTTTAGCAATGTGGAGGTTGTCGAAAGTATGAATAAATGTCATTTCATGGGGCGATTGGTACGCGATCCCGAAATTCGTTACACACAGAGCGATCAGCCGGTGCCGGTAGCGCACTACACTTTAGCGATTGATCGTAGGATAAAGCGGCAGGGCGAGCCTTCGGCAGATTTTTTAGACTTTGTTGCATACGGAAAAGCGGCAGAGTTTACGGAAAAGCATTTAAAGAAAGGCATTAAAGTTGTGGTAACGGCGCGTTGCCAACGCCGTAGCTATGAAAAGGACGGCAGGAAAATCTATGTAATTGAATTTATCATAGAGGATCAAGAGTTTGCGGAAAGCAAGCGGGCAGCAGAGGGCGAACCGGCGGGCAATGATTTTATGCAGATACCGGACGGAGAGCAGGGCGAATTGCCATTTAATTAAAATTCAAGGAGGATCAGCAAATGCAAACAATTTCAATCATCAGCTTAAAAGGCGGCGTGGCAAAGACCACAACGGCGGTAAACATGGCGTACATACTGGCAGCAGTACACAAGAAGAAAGTGCTTGTTATCGACAATGACAAGCAGGGTAACGCCTCTAAAGCGTTTGACCGGTACGACACCGAGGACAAGGACACCATAGCGCGGGCAATGTTGGAAAGAAATTTTGATGTTTCCGAGATAATCAAGAAAACAAATTACGAGGGCATCGACATTATAACCGCAAACATGGATCTACTGGAGGCGAACCTTAAAACCGTAGTAGATGCGGGCAGGCAGCAGCAGACGCGATTTAAAAAGGCACTGGTAGCAGTAAGCGGCAATTATGATTTCTGCATCATCGACAACGCGCCCGATATTAACATGAGTATCATTAACGCGCTTGTAATGACAAATGATGTGATTATGCCGATCTTTATGGATCAGTATTCATTTGACGGCTTGAATATTCTGTTAGAGCAGATCGCGCAGGTGCAGGAAGATTTCAACGAAACACTGAATTTTGCCGGTTGCCTTGTGACACAGTACCAAAACAACGATGTGAACAATCTGAACATTGAAAAGCTGCAGGCGCGGGGGTTGCCGATGTACGCGCAGAAGATCCGCAGAACGGAAAAGAAAGTAAGCGAAAGCACATTTGCAAAAATGCCGCTTGTGGAATATTCGGTAAGATGCGGAGCGGCGCAGGACTATAAAAAGTTTGTCTTAGAGTATTTAGGGGGTGCGGATCATGCAGATGCTTAAATTCAAAGCAAAATGCCCTTATGAGATCGGGGATCGGGTGCGGTTCGAGAAGGGCGGCGAAATGCAGATTATGGAAATTACCGACATTCTGACACAGATCAGCGCAAAGACCGGACACATTAAATTTATTTTGGAGTTGGACGGTTGGTATAAATTAGATACCGATTTACACGCGGTAGATGTGCCGCGCACTTAGTAAATACTGGACGAGTACCCAAATAGGGTACAAGGAAAAGGAGGCAGACATGGGCTTTAATATCAATAATTTCTTAAATGCGGAAAGCAAGAAAGAAATAAAAAGCGACTGGAAACCGATCAAGGTAAGCGCAAGGAAATTAAGACCGGCACCGGATAAGAAAAACTTCTATCATGCAGAGGACAAGGAAATTAAAGACCTTGCGGAAAGTATAGAGTTGATCGGTTTGCAGCAGTACCCCGTAATTAAGCCGGTAGAGGGTACGGACGAATACGAGGTTATAGCCGGACACAAACGGCGGCTTGCGATCCTGCGGTTACTGGACGAGGGCAAAACGGAATATGAAATGATCCCTTGCAGAGTGGAAACACCGGACGAGGTACAAAACGAGTTGATTTTGATTTTCACAAATTCAACGCAGCGGGAAAGAACGGACTATGAGAAGATGCGGGAAATTGAGCGGGTGCGGGAACTCTTAACCGAGTTTCAGAAAACCCACGAACTGACCGGACGCAGGCAAAACATTATTGCCGAGATTTTGGGAACCAACAAAACCAAAGTAGGCACGCTGGATAACATTAACAATAATCTGATCGCGCCGTTTGTGGAAGAATTTGCAGCGGGGAAAATCAGCACAAGCGCAGCGAATGAGATCGCCGGTTTGGAGCCGGACGCGCAGCAGGCACTATACGAAACATACAAGGCAACCGGATCACTGATCGCAAAGGACGCGAAAGCCCTTAAAGAAGTATTTCCCGATGATTTACCGGAAGAACTGAAGGCAGAGGTAAGGCAGTACGCGGCAGAAACCGGCATCAGCTTAGAAGATGCAGCAGGCGTTATAACAGAACGCCACGAGAGAGCGCGGGAAACGCCGCGGGAGCCGCAGAAAGAGGCAGAGGCGATAGAAAACACGCCGGAGCCGGAAAAAGGGCAGGAAACGGCGCAGGACGAGCCGGAAAACGGCTTTATGAATGAGCCGGAAACCAAAGTAACCTATAATGCGCCCATACCGGACAATACAGACCGTAAAAGCCTTATCATTAACGGCAAAATCAATATGCACAAGGAATATAACGGCATGGCGGTTAATTATTTCATGGGCGCGGTGATCGGTTCGGATCTTTTCGGCGTGGAGTTTTGGCGGGGGTGGAAAAAGTGCGATAGCGGAAATTGCGTAAACCCGCGAGTTTTATATCTTATGGATTACGCCGGAACCGCAGCTACATACACCGTACAGACCGACAGGGCGGAGAAATGCAAGGCTGTTTTAACTGATACCGGTTTAGAGATTTTGCGGGAGGCAGCAGGGCAAACGGCAGTTATCAGCTATGACGAACTGGCAGAACTGATCGACATTATGATTTATACGAAAGTAATTGAGATTAAAACCATTGAAAGTGATATGAAATATTGGGCGCACTGGACGGCTAAAGAATTGGTTTCAATCAGTAATTACTTGACGGAAAACGAAATTTATGTGTTGCAGGATCTTATGATGCGTTGCAAGGAAAGGGCGGGAAGGTAGGAATGGAATTTGCTACATTTCAATTACTATGCCCTTATAATAGTTTGGCGTATGTGTACCAAGACGATCATACACGCATGAAACCGGTATGCAATAGGAGCGATCGCAGACCGGAGGGAAGTAGTTGGGGAAAATGTGACGAGGCGCATTGTCCGTATTTTGGGATCGGAATAGTGGGAAAGAATGTTGCAATATACAATAACGGAATGGAATTAGGAAAATGCGAAAGCATAACGGCAACAGTGGTATTGCAGCCGGAAGATTATGAGCAAAGAGAGCAGCAGGCACAAAACCCTGCTGCTCGACAAGGAGGCAAACAGTGAAAAATAAATTAGCTTATATATGCAGCCCATATAGAGGCAACGTATACAAGCGGATCCGCAATATTGCATACGCGCGACACATAACCCGCGTAGCGTTGGAATTGGGCTATACGCCGATTGCCACACACTTATATTTACCGCAGATATTAAACGATGATATACCGGCGCAGAGGCGGCGCGGATTGAAAGCCGGTAAAGATATTCTAAACACCTGCGACACAATCATTATAGGCGCGAAATACGGCATCAGCGAGGGCATGGCGGCAGAGATAGAGGCGGCATCGGGGAAAGATACCATTATCATAATTTAGGAGGGCGCATGGTAAAGAAATATCAGATAGAGCCTCCGCAGTTAGGCATCTACATAACGCCGGAAACGCGAGAGGCAATAAAAGAAACAGCAGGCAAGCGGGATAAAGAACGCATTGCAGAGATTGAGAAACATTTACATGATGAATTAGACAAATGCCTGCGCATGATCGCAGTACATGAAATAACCGGTAAAGATTTTATTATTTTCACACCGGAAAGAGCAATAGGAAAAACGCGGGCATTACTGGAATTGTGCGTAGAGTATGGGGCGTTATATGTAACAGAACAGCACGAAATAAACTTTTTAGAGCGTGAGGCGCAGCAGTTGGGTTATACAGACCTGCCATTTATGGCAATATCAGCGGCGCGGCGCGAGGGGTTAAGGATCCGGACGGTATTAAAAAGCGAGTGCGTAAAACTGGAAAAGGTGCGGGAGAAATTCGGCAGCACAATAAACATTATCGGGATTGAAGAAATATAAGGAGGGAAGTCTATGATCCATGCACTGAAAACGGAACCGGTACATTTCGAGGCATCGGCAGCAGGCATAAAGGGGTTTGAGGTAAGAAAGAATGACCGCCCATATAGCCCAGGCGATTATGTGGCATTGAACGAATGGAACGGCGAGGGCTACACCGGAAAATGCACGTTGCACAAGATTGTTTATATTCTGTCTGATACAGAGTATTGCAAGGAAGGCTATGTAATTTTGGGGTTGGAACCATGCGCGATCAGAACGCGGGGAGAAATGCAGGAACCTATTCCATGCAATAGAGGGGTGCCGGTATATGAGAGATAAAATTTTTTCAGAAAGCGCAAAAGCATTTTCAATTCCTTATGAGGCGTGGTATGCGGAAACATCAGTAAAGCCGTTTGAAAATGAACATATCATGATCGGGTTTTACTATGAAAATGACGGAACAGAGGGAGAATTTAGGCTTGAATGGGGTAAATATGGCATTGCATTAAAAGCCTATAATGATGCGTGGGAGGCATTAAGCAAAATGCCGGAGTTAATAGAACTTTTAGGGAAGATCGACAGAGGGGAAAGAGAACCAACGGTAAAGGAATTTGCGGAAATGCTGAAAGAGTTAGGATATAAAGACATAACGGAAAGAGTAAGAAAATAAAGGAGGCTATCATGGCAAAAGGGTTAAAGCTGAACAGAGAACAGTATAAAAGGGTTAAGCGCATGGATCATAAGCAAATGGAAGATTTCATTTGCAATATGTATAACGAGGGTTACGCAGACGGCAAGGCGGCAGCAGAACCGAGGATCAAGCCCTCTGACATTGCAACGGTTTTAGTTGAGATTAAGGGCGTAGGCACGAAGAAAGCCGCCGAGATCATGGCGGCGGTAAACAAATTATACGAAAGGGGCGCACAATGATGTTATATGAGCAGGTGGAGAAAAGGGAAAAAGAGGCTTGCGGGGGGGAGTTACGACAGTAACCGGCAGTTGTAAATTTTGCGGGCAGGTGGCAACGCGCAAAGCATTAGAGGAATGGAGCCAAGAGGAAATAGACGAACTGGCAACCGAAACCTGCGAATGTGTGGACGCGCGGATCTATGCACACAAGAAAGGGCAGAAAGAAAGAGCCAATGCCCGCATTGATCTGTTATTCGGAAAAGCAAATAAAAGCGTTACGGTTCCCGATGCAGCAGTTGACCTGCTGCATAAAGCCGTTTATCCGGTATGCGAAGGTTTCGTACAGAGTATGACCGTAGACATTGGAAACGGCGTTAAGGGCAAGATCAACATTACATCAAAGGGAATTATCAAGGTAGCGCGTACAAAGACAGATACAAGCACATACGAGGCGTAAGGGGGCGTTAAAATGCGTAAAGGCAGGATAATCTGCATTGACATTGAAACAACCGGATTAGACCGCACAGAGGACGAGATCCTGCAAGTGGCAATCATAAACGGCAGAGGGAAAACGCTTTATAATTCCTATATCAGACCGGACAAAAAAAGAACGTGGCAGCAGGCAGAGGCGATCAATAAAATTAACTGGCAGGCGGTAAAAGATGCGCCGACAATCCGGCACGAGAAAAGAAAGATTGAAAGAATATTAAAAAGAGCCGGTTTGATCGTTGGTTACAATCTGAAAGCGTTTGATTTGCCGTTTATGGCAGCAAAAGGCATCAACACAGCAGTAAAGGCGCAAATATGCGATGTGATGTTAGAATTTGCGCCGATAGCAGGCGAATGGGATCCGGAGCGCGGCGGCTACAAATGGAAGTCATTAAGATTTTGCGCCGATTGGTACGGCTACACAAATTATAAACCGCATGACGCGATTGAAGATGTGCGGGCAACGCTGCATTGCTATTATGCGATGCGGAAAGGAGGCAGACGATGAACAGACGGCAGAAAAAGAAAGCATTTAAAAAGCGTTTCGGTTTCAACCCGCCGCGCGGCATCAGCATAAGGACGGCAACGCGGATCATGGAACACAAGGAAACAATCATAGCAACATTTGAACGGCTGAAAGCTGCAATACTGGACTTGTGGGAGCGGGTAAAGCAACCGGCGTTAGAACTGGCAGAGGCATTAAAGGAAATTCACACAGCTTTTATTACATCGGCAGAGAGGCGGCGCAGGCAGTATATAGCCATTGAGGATTTCCGAACAAAATTATTATTGCGGCAGCAGGAAAGCGAGGCGAAACGGATTGAAGGCAATTCTGACATACACAACCATGATAGACGGTAAGGCGGTAGAGCAAACGAGGCTTTTTGACACCACAAAGGCAAAAAAGATATGTGATGTTAAAAACAGTTTCAATAACAAGGTGCAGGAAATATACATAACCGATAAAGGTATAGTATTTCTGTATACCACAACCGGAAAAGGGAAATTAGAGGTTGCAGATCAAAAGAGCGTTAAGGCGTGGATTGGAGAAAATGAGCCGGACAAATATATTAAATTTTTCGGAGAAGTGGAGGAAGGTTAAGGATGGCGGTATCAAAAGAAGTAAAGGAAACCATAGTAACAACCATTGATGAAGTGTTTCGGAAAATGAACAGCATATCATGGTTGGAGCGGCAGAAGGCAATGAAGGACGAGGCTTTTAAAAACACCGAAAAGATCCTTTATTGTTTCAGCATCTTAAAAGAACACGTTGCAGACGAGGAGGCATATTTAGGCATGATCGGCAAGAAGAAAAGCGGCAGCGTGGTTAGATACTCTAAAAACAAGGTGGAAAAGCCGGACGAGGATCAATTACTGGAGGATCGTATTGCATCATACCGGCGCAGTAAAAACGATGTGGAACGCATAGAAAAGGCATTGAAAAAGATTGAGGGCAAAAAGGGCTATGAGGTTATACAGATGCGGTATTTGCAGCGCAAGAAGATAACCGAGAACGGAAAGCAGACGGAGGAAGTTTACACGTTTGAGGAAATAGCGGATATTTTGAGCGGGCAGCAGGGCTATAACGACAAACTGAACGAAAAGACCGTAAGAAATTATAAAAATGCGCTTGTGCGCGATATGGCGATTTTTTTATTCGGTTCCGATGCGGTATAGCATGGGCGGCGAAAAGCGCGTATTTGCGGCGCATACGAG
>ERZ778503.1805-NODE-1805-length-13464-cov-8.368409_pt1 | contig 13464 bp, 6 predicted proteins | sample MGYA00510047_ERZ778503 | MGnify/ENA primary metagenome ERZ778503 (study PRJEB29527, sample SAMN07138965) | mouse gut metagenome | material: feces | host: mouse | place: China:Nanjing | collected 2016-01-25 ... | reverse complement strand
ACAGACAGACAGACAGACAGACAGACAGACGTTATAAATCTGTCTTTTTGCCATATCTTTTTATATATAGCGCCATTCCATATAAGACCGCCGGAGGCGGGGATTTCCAGAAAGGCTGTAATGCCGTTTCTGGGGTTCCCGTCCCCGGCGGTTTTTCTGCGTCCGGAAGCCTGCCCGTATGGCGCCGGACGGTGCGTTTTTCATGATGGATAGGAGGCTGGTTTCAATGGACGCATTGGTTTACACAAGAGATGACCGGCAGTATGGGATGTTTTCCCGGATATTTGTGGAGGAATTTCCGAAAGCTGCGGTCACACGGGGGATACTGGACGGGCATATGCACATGGAAAAAGAATATGACGTTGTGGTGGTGGACATGGATGGTGCGGAGGGAATGGAGTTTGTATGCAAGTACCGGGAGGTGTACGGGGACACACTGGTGGTGTGGATCACGGATGACCGCTATTTTGCGGGGGTGGCGATACGGCTGCACATTTTTGACTTCATAATCCGCCCGTTTGAGGAAGCAAGGTTTCGGGAGTCGCTAAAGAGGATAAAGGACGGGGACATTGAAGCATGGCAGCGTGGAGCTGTGAAAAATTCCATCTATCAAATTGGCTGTATCCATGTCATGGATCGTGTCAGGACAGATGGTTCAGGGCAGGGGAAAATTCCCCTGAGAACAGGAAAAGGAGCAGTGACGATATGGACAAAAATAAGAGATTATTTCCTTTCAGAAAACACCCTGTAGGGGACATTTTTGGGGGAAAGGGGAAGAAGGTTAAAAGAGGCATGGGAATCCTGCTGTCGGCTGCGCTGCTTTTTAACACGCTGCCTTCCGGCTGGCTGACAGCGGCAGCTTCACAGGACAGCGGGACAGGGCTGTGTGAACACCACATGGAGCATACGGCGGACTGTGGCTATCAGGAAGCAGATCCGGGAGCAGAGTGCAGTCATGAACATACAGAGGAATGTTATAAAATCGTGAAGAACTGTATCCATGAACACATGGAAAGCTGTTACCCGGAGGAAACATCAGGGGAGAAGGAAGCATCATCTTCCAATGCAGGGGAAAAACAGCCTCTGGAATGCAGCCATGTATGCAGTGAAGAAAACGGCTGTATCACAAAGGAAACGGACTGTATTCATGAGCATGATGAATCCTGTGGCTATCGGGAAGAAACATCGGGAAGTCCCTGTGCTTTCGAGTGTGCGGTATGCAGCAGCGAAACACTGGAAGAAACGGATTCCGAAACAAAGACATCAGAAACGGAAACCGAAGAGGAAGGAAAAGAGCCGGACAGTGGGCAGACAGAAGAAACGGATAGCGGGCAGGAATGTATTTGTGGGGAACTATGCAAAGAGGGCAGCATCAATCCTGACTGTCCTGTGTGCAGTGCAGAAGGCGCAGACCTTTCCGTCTGTGAAGGGACTGCCTATGAAGACAGGGAAAAGGAAGAAGAAACGACAGAGGTTACAGAGCCGGAAGAAGCGGAACCAGAAGCTACAAACCTCTGCGCCCACCATAAAGAACATACAGAGGACTGCGGCTTTGTTCCGGCAACAGAGGACAGTGAGGGCAGCCCTTGTACTTATGAATGCCGCATCTGCCCCATTGAGGACTTAATCGCCGCCCTGCCCGATGAAGTGACAGCGGACAATGCGGAGGACGTGCGGGCACAGCTTGAGGAAATACTCTCCCTGTTTTCAGAACTGACTGATGAGGAGCAGGAGCAGATTGACCTGTCCCACTGCTATGAGATGCAAGGGGCGTTGGATGAGGCTAACGAGCCTGTCCTGGCGGTGGAGACTTCCGGCGATTTTGGCGCTGGCAACGCCTTTCACTGGTCAATTAGCGAGGACGGTACTTTGACCATTACAGGCACAGGGGATATGCCGGATTTTCAGTATGCCAATGATCCCCCTTGGTTTAATTATTGGAAAACAATTAGCAAAGTAGAAGTCCAAGAAGGCGTGACTTCGATTGGGAAGTTGTCGTTCTATACGTATGGAAATCTTAGCCATGTTGATTTGCCTGACAGTTTGACCTCAATTGGGGATAACGCATTTCATAATTGTGGGTTGACGATGGTCACCATTCCAGATAACGTGACAACCATCGGGAAGGAAGCATTTTATGGTTGCGACGGTCTGACCGAGATTATCATTCCGGATAACGTGACAGCCATCGGGGAGAGAGCATTTGTTTATTGCGACGGTCTGACCGAGATTACTATTCCGGATAACGTGACAACTATCGGGATGGAGGCATTTTATGGTTGCAACGGCTTAACCAAGGTTATCTTTGAGCACACAATTGCACCAGAGCTTGGGGAGAATGTTTTTGGGGAAACGAACGTTTCTTTGCAAATTGTTGTTCCCGCAGGAGCCACTGGCTACGATGGGGAGAACTGGCCGGCGGACAAAGTGGTTGTGCCCGTGGCGAAGGTAGTAAAACAAGACGGCACAACTACCTATGTCGCCGATCTGGCGGATGCGTTTGCAGATGCAAACAGCGGCGCAACGGTCACAATGCTTGTCGATGTGGAGCTGGCAAAAACAGTGGATATACCCGCAGATACGACCTTCGTCCTAGACTTGAACGGGTATACGATTTCCAATAAACAAGGCACATGCATCGGCACAGCGACAGGCAGCAACCTAACCATAAGGGATAGCGGAACAGGCGGCACGGTTACTTCCGCTAAAGCTGCTGTCTATGTCAATGGAACCATAAAGCTGGAAGGTGGAAGGTTTTTAACGAATGCTCCTGATGCTTGGGGTGGCGTAAGAGTAATAAAGTGGATCGGTAACAGCCTGACTGTTACCGGTGAGGACGTATATACGAATAGTTTAGTGATTGATGACGTTGTTGCTTCCCTCGCTGCCGGAACTTATGACAAAATTTTGATAGACTCCGCCAGAACCTTTGAAGACTTCCTGGCTGAAGACCACGCCTATTACAAAGGCAGTCAGCCCCTTGCCCTCGATGGACTTGGCGTAAAGAGTGAAAATGGTATGTTTTTGGTGCTGACTGATTCCGTCACTGTCGGGAAGTGCAGCCACCCGGATAGTCTGTCGGATAACGGTGACGGCACGCATGGCGGAACCTGCCCCTTCTGCGGTAAGGTCTTTGCCGAGGAATTCCATACCCCCGGTACGGATAATAAATGTACTGGCTGTGGAACAGAACTTGTGGCGAAGGTGGAGAGTGGCAGCACCATTTATGTCGGCTCTCTGGAAGATGCGTTCGATTCGATAAACACCAGTGCAACGGTCACGCTGCTTGCCGATGTGACGCTGGAGGAGAGTGTGGATATACCATCTGGCACCTTCACCTTGGATCTGAGCGGCAAAAACGTCTCCGCTCCAGGAACAGCGCTGGAAATGCTTGATTCCAGAACAACCTTAGACATACAGGACAGCAGTGCCGGCAAGACCGGAACCATTCAGGGAGGCTTGTCAGCAGGCAACTGGGCCGGTATTGAACTAAGGGGTGGAACGCTCAACATCATTGGTGGAACCATCCAGGGTACCTGGGCAGGTGTCGAAATCAGCTCCATCGCAAACACAGAGCTGAATGTAAGCGGGGATGCCGTACTTAAATGCACAGAAGGCATGGGGCTGTTTGTGAACTCCTTCTCCTCCGGCAATGAGAAAATTTGGCTCTCCGGCGGCACTTTCACAGGCGGACAGAGGGCGATTAGTGCAAAAAGTACCCAGACGCTGAAGGAACTGTTGGTCGAAGGCTACGCCTACGCCAACGGGGACACGCTCATTGTCGAGGGACTGGAATCGAATAGCTTCACTTTCAAGTCCGTCACAGTGCGGAAATGCGATCACACCGGCGAGGGCGTCTGCGAGTACACCCACATAGACGGCACAACGACCCACAGCATGACCTGTCTTGCCTGCGGTTATACCGCAACGATGAAATGTACCTATGATGAAAATAAGACTGTTTCCAACGATGATAATACACATACATTAACTTGTTCTGGCTGTGCTGCCAACAAAACAGAAGATTGTTCCGGTGGAACTGCCACCTATACAGAAAAAGCCAAATGTGAAATCTGTGAAGGGGAATATGGAGAGCTTATAAAGGATACTGAGAAACCGACAGGGGAAATCAGCATTCGCACAAACAAATGGAACAGCTTTCTGAATACAATTACTTTCGGATTGTTCTTTAAGCAGACAGAGCAGGTAACGATTACAGCAGAAGATAAGGAATCCGGTGTGAAGTCCGTATCCTATTACATATCGGACAGCGGAATGTCGAAGGAAGAGGTCGAAGCACTGACAGTGGGATGGACAGATGTGGAAAATGATACTGTGACATTCTCTATCAATGAGGATAAATCCTGTGTGATTTATGTAAAGATTACGGATCATCAGGGGAACGTGACCTATCTTTCCTCTGACGGTGTGGTATTTGACGGAACAGCGCCGTCCATTGGGGGTGTAGAAAATGGTAAAACTTACTGCAAACCGCAGATTGTGACAGTCAGGGATGAAAATCTGGAATCCGTTACCGTGAATGGGAAAGAGCAGACTCTTTCCGATGACAGCTTCACTCTGGGCATATCATTTGATGTGCCAACTATAGTGATAGAAGCAGCAGACAAAGCAGAGAACATCACTACGGTAACAATAAACACAGGGCATGATTACGGAACGGACTGGAAATCAGACGGTAATGGTCATTGGCGTGAATGTGCCTGTGGAGATAAGTCAGAAACGATTGCCCATACAGAGGACAGTGGAAGTGTAACGAAGCCAGCAACAGAAACGGAAACAGGAATCAGGACGTACAAGTGCAGTGTCTGTGGTTATGAGATGCGGACAGAGGAAATAGAAAAATTGCCGCCATCGCATAAGCACAGCTACGGAACGGACTGGAAGTCAGATAAAAGCAATCACTGGCATGAATGTGCCTGTGGGGATAAGTCAGACACAGCCGCCCATACAGAGGACAGTGGGAGCGTGACGAAGCCAGCAACGGAAACAGAAACAGGAATCAGGACGTACAAGTGCAGTGTTTGTGGCTATGTGATAAGGACAGAGGAAATAGAGAAATTATCGCCATCACATAAGCACAGCTACGGAACGGACTGGAAGTCAGATAAAAGCAATCACTGGCATGAATGTGCCTGTGGGGATAAGTCAGACACAGCCGCCCATACAGAGGACAGTGGGAGCGTGACGAAGCCAGCAACGGAAACAGAAACAGGAATCAGGATGTACAAGTGCAGCGTTTGTGGCTATGTGATAAGGACAGAGGAAATAGATAAATTATCGCCATCACATAAGCACAGTTACGGAACGGACTGGAAGTCAGATAAAAGCAATCACTGGCATGAATGTGCTTGCGGTGACAGGTCAGGAGAATCCACCCATACAGAGGACAGTGGAAGTGTGACAAAAGCACCAACGGAAACAGAGAAAGGCGTTAGGACGTATAGGTGCAGCGTTTGTGGCTATGTAATGAGGACAGAGGAAATAGCAAAACTTCCTGTATCACACACGCATAGCTACGGAACAAGTTGGAAATCAGACAGCAATAACCACTGGCATGAATGTGCTTGTGGTGACAGGTCAGGAGAATCCGCCCATACAGAGGATAGTGGAAGTGTGACAAAAGCACCAACGGAAACAGAGAAAGGAATCAGGACGTACAGGTGCAGCGTTTGTGGCTATGTAATGAGGACAGAGGAAATAGCAAAACTTCCTGTATCACACACGCATAGCTACGGAACAAGTTGGAAATCAGACAGCAATAACCACTGGCATGAATGTGCTTGTGGTGACAGGTCAGGAGAATCCGCCCATACAGAGGATAGTGGAAGTGTGACAAAAGCACCAACGGAAACAGAGAAAGGAATCAGGACTTACAAGTGCAGTGTTTGTGGCTATGTGATAAGGACAGAGGAAATAGGAAAATTACCGCCATCACATAAGCATAGCTATGGAACAGGTTGGAAATCAGACGGCAATAAGCACTGGCGTGAATGTGCTTGTGGTGACAGGTCAGGAGAATCCGCCCATACAGAGGACAGTGGAAGTGTGACAAAAGCACCAACGGAAACGGAGAAAGGCGTTAGGACGTATAGGTGCAGCGTTTGTGGCTATGTAATGAGGACAGAGGAAATAGCGAAACTTTCCCCATCACATACGGAAAGCAATCAGCCGGGAGATAAGAAGCCGGATAATAACCAGTCAGAGAATCATGGCACAGACGAAAGACCAGACCGTGTGAAGCCCGAAATAAGCAGCACAGGAGAGGATAAGCCGGAAGCTGGAAAACCATTTATCAAGGATAAATCCGGTCAGGAAGGCACAGCCGTGAAAAGCGGCTGGAAGGTCATTCGGGAGGAAACCAGTCAGGCAGAGGACGGAAAAACGGTCATTGTTGACATGAACGGCTCTACTGTAGTTCCGGGAGATGTGCTGGAAAATATCCGTGGCAGGGACATTACGATTGTTTTTGACATGGGAAACGGAATGACATGGAGCGTGAATGGGAAGGACATCAGGGAAGGCAAAATCAGTGATATTGATTTTTCTGTACAGACAGATACAGAAAAGATACCAGTGGATATTGTGAACCATGTCACAGGGGAGAACTACAGCATACAGATAAGCCTTGCCCATGAAGGAGAGTTCGGTTTTACGGCAGTGCTTTCCATCAGCCTCGGCAAAGAGAACGCAGGGCTTACAGCAAGCCTGTATTACTACAAGGAAAGCACAGGGGAGCTTGAATTTATCTGTACAGACACAATTGCAGAGGACGGAACCGTGTCGCTTGCCTTTCCCCACGCATCGGATTATGTAATCACAGTAGATGCAAAGCAGGAGGAAGAAAACGATATAACAGAGGTGCCAAAGACTGGCGATGAAAGCCCGCAGACTGATGCAGCAGATATAAAAGTGGAAAATGATTTGTGGAACCGCATATGGATATTCGTGGTCTGTGGGGTGTTGGTGATTGCAGGTTTGGGAATTTTCCTTGTAAGAAGAAAAAATAACAGTAAAAGTTCATAAGCGGAAGGCGGGGAATTATGGTACTTGATGACATAGAACCGTGGTCTGACAGGGCAGTCAGGAAAATCATAATTCCCTGCCGCCGTTAAAAATATTTTATTTAAGGAGGAAGCATTATGGGTTATCAAAACAATCTTTTAATCAGAACAAGTTTAAGTGATGAAGGGGTAATTGGAAAAAGGAAGTTCAGTTACCAGTCCCCGGATATGATTGTGCATACACAGGTTCAAAATCCCGATGAGTATTTTAAGGAAAATTATGATAAAGATGTCACTATGCCACTGGATAAAAATTCGGGTACAAATTTTATATATGTCAGGGGGAAAAACAAAGCAGCGAATAATATGGCAACAAAGGGATATGTATGGTTATATTGCTGTGGTTCATCATTATTTATGAAGCCGAGCCTGTGGAGCAGCAAAAAAGTATTTACGGCAGATGGCGAAAGCTGTGCATTTATATCTTCGGATAAACAAAATGACATTGCGGTAATTGACACGCCTTTTCTGTTGAATGGGTTAAATAACCAATATTTCTGCATGGTTGTAATTGTTACGGATGAAAAGAAAGAATGTATCCCTCCGGATTTTGCGTCTTATGACCAGTTTAACTACTGGGTTCGCACGAATATTGGCGTTGCAGTGCGTAATTTTAATGTGATAAAGGGCAGCACCATATATGATTTCCAAAGGTTGGATGCACTGTCTAATCCGGGGGACGAAGATGAGCCTGCCATGATTCAGGTGAAATGGACGGGGCTTCCTGATGGATATACGGTGGGGGTAAAATGCGATGCACTCCCTGATTTGGAAAAAAGCGTAAAAAGCAGTGAAAAAACCAGGATGCTTGCTGCTGCGACTGTCGTTCCGGCAGGGTTTGACGGATATGTTGAAACATTTGTATATAACAATGACGGAAAGGTGGAATTGCCTGAAAATGCACTGATAGAAACAAAGTTTTTAACATCAGTCAGCTTTAACCATAAGTGTTATCCGTTTGGCAGGACACTACAGGAGCTGGGGCTTGAACCTGCAGAACATATCGGCTTGACAGAAACCTCAAAGCTGGTGCTGACAGGAGAATGCAGTACGATATTTGTGTAAGGGGGATATTATGACAGGAAAAAATACTTATTTTGCATTGCGCAAATCCATAAAAGGCAGTGTTACGGCAGAGAACAGGCTGGGAAGCCTGCTGAATGGCATGGCAGCTTTTTCCGTGGATGCTATGGTCAGGGTTATGGAACTGACAACCGATAAGTCCGTACTAAAGATAGAGGGAATTGTAGATTTTGGAATACATGAGGATGGTGTCTATGTAAAACTGCCGGGGTATCCTGTTATTTACTCGAACCGTTCACAGGGGGCTTTAAAGGTGGATGAGTGGTTCCATATCGGCATGACGACAGATGGAAGCAGGGTATCCCTGTATTTAGATGGGAACTATAACTGCTGTGTATTTGGTCAGGCATCAGGAGCCAACTGTAATAACAGCATTATGATAGGAGATGGATTTGCAGGAGATATACGTCATGTCCGTATATTCAGTGAGTGTCTGGACGCTGACACCATGAAAAAAATCATGTATGAGCCGAATTTGGACATCATTCCTCTGGCGTGGTATGATTTTACACAAAATCCGGCTAAGGAGCAGATTGGCAACAACCTGATTTCATTGAAAGATGCCCACATCAAATCCTTTACTTCTTCCATATGTTTGAAAGGCAATTCTTATCTGGAAGTGAAGGCGGAGGATCTGGCTGATGTACGTCCGGGATACTATGGGACACAGCAGTATTCTGTCCAGGTGCATTTTAAGTTTGTGACTGGGGAAGATGATGTATCCGAGCGTTACAGTATCCTTTCTGATATGACAGAATGCAATATTGGAGGGATCAATCTTTATCTGAAACGTATGGAAGATGGTCTTCATCTTTGTTTTACGCACGCTTTTGAGCGTTCGGAGTGGAATACAGTGGTATCAAAATCTGTAATCAGGCAGGGAAAATGGATCAATGCCGCCGTTGTTTTTAATGTGGAAACAGCCACGATGTATATTGATGGGAAGGTGGACTGTAAGAAAGAAAGTCTTTTTCCGGCTTTTAATTATGATACTGGAAGAATGTTTCTGGTTGGTGCAAAACGTGATAATGCAACAGACAGCCTGACGGATTATTTTGCGGGGTATATTTCCCAGTGCGATGTATGGGAGAGGGCTTTATCAGATGAAGAAGTGCAGGCATATATCAATCGTGAACCGGATGTGGATGCTGAAAAACGGGGGTTTGCATTGGATATTGACAATGATGGCTGTTTCAATGCTGTGACTTATCATGGCGTTGCATTAGGAAACCATGCCAGAGTGGAGGAGGAAGTCAGCGATACCCTTAACGGAACTTCTGAGGTCATATCTTTGAAGCAGTCTGTAAAAGAGCCTCTTTCAGAAACCGAATTATCTGAAATATACGAAATGTGCCTGAACCAGTGGATAGAACATTATGCAGAACAAGGCATGAAATGCAGCTCCCAAATGCCGTACACGGTTAAGGCATGGAAAAAAGAAGGAACCGTTTATTTTGTAGGATGCCATAACGGAAAGGCTTATACGATTGGCACGATGGAAGAAAAAGGAACTTCCGAAGTGGTAATCTGGTGGGTGGAATTGATTTTAATGGTCATAGGCGGAGTCTGCGCTGTTGCTTTTGGGGTGTATATCAGTGTAAAGAGTAAAGCAATCAAAAAACTCACCGAAATACTTTACGGAAATGCAACATTGTTTAGTGCTTTGAAACGCATAGCGCTTGGAAATATTACTGCTGACACGTTTCTTTCTTTGTTTACTCTTTTATACAAAGGAAATGTACTTTTGGAAATATTGAAATTGTTGATTTCTGGTATAGCCTTTTGGTCTATTATCACTATATGCGTAAAATTTACTTCGTTAGTTCTGGGGTATGGGTGGGCGACGACAGCAGTTGAGCTGGCAGCTTTAGTCGTACAGGTAGGAATACACATTGCATCTTATCCTGACAGGGATGATTCGGAGGAAACAAAGTGTACTGTAACATTGTCAGAGGTAAAGTTTTCAAATCTGTCATTGGACGGTATGGGATGGAAGCCTGATAATAATGTGAATGCGAGAGATGTGCAGGGATATAGCAAGGGCACGGTGGATGAGGCTATAATAGAATCATATGAAGTTATTAAAAGCGGGGGAGAAAAAAGACGGCTATCAGAATGGAAAAGGGGAAATATGGATTCCCAGACAGTGGCAGCATATGACTTAGACATCGAAAAAAACGCAATAGTAGTTCAGGCAAGTTTTATATTGGAAAATACAGGATATATAGACACTACTGTTGAGGTATATGCAGAGGGGAAATCGTTTTTTGGTACGTCGGATAAAAAGAGCATTCTTGTTAAGGCAAAAAGAATAACTACTGTGGTGAAGAATTTTCAATTTAATTATTACTCGCTGCCGTCAGAGGTTAAGGAAATTAATGAAACCATAACATGGAATTGCAGTGCTGATTTGATGACGAAGGAAAGTATCAATGTGAAACTGTATTTTATTATGTCCCCACCGAAATGCCAATGGTTTGGCAAGCCGCTTTGGGCAGATGCACTGAAATACATCATACCCAAAGTGGAGGGTGTGTCAGATATGCAGAACTTATATGGAAGTATAACCAGAGCCATAAATGCAGAAACACAGTTGTTATATACACCTGAAAGCAATTATGTGACATGGGATATATTTAAACAAAAAATATTTTACTTATCCCGATTCTTATATAATATGTTCCACAGAGAACAGCCAGATGGGATGGAAATTACCTATCGTGTAAACTGTACGGACTGTGCTGCGATTGTAATGAGTTTTGCAAATATGCTGGGAGGGAATTTATGCTGTGAACGTATGGGAAATGCAAGCGGGGGGTCTCAATTTTCATTAAATCCCATCATACCAATAGGAAATTCGGAAATAGGAAACTATGGATATTTTCTATACCATGAAACAGCGATGCGGCATGACGGAACAGATAATGATAAGAATAATACGGTTCATAAGGTGTATGATGCATCTTTGAAAATAGGGATGCCATCATATGGGTACGGGCTGTCTGTAGGGATGAGTTTTTCACAATATACAGATGAAAGAGTGCATGGAAACCTTGAAGGTGTACAGGCGGGTCCCGATTCTTACCGTGAGTGTCTGTGTCCTATAACACCGGAGGGCGTGGGTTCTTGTGATTACGCTGTACAGGAAGGTTCTAATGCATTGCCAGTAATTGTTTAGCAGGAGGAAGGATTGTGGAGAAGATAGTTGAAAACATGAAGAAAACATATCTATTTGAAACATGGGAACGAAGAAAAATAGAAAAAACGGATATGTATTTCCCAGCCATGCTGAAATTTTCTGATAAAGAGGGCTTTGTAATTGAAAAAAGTGTTGCTCCGGTGAGGATTATGGGTTCCTATGAAACTACATGGAAGGACATCAGGAATGGAAATTCCAGATTCAGGGTAGAAGTAATCCCGTTTGGGAGCATGGAAGAAGCGGATGAGTATATCATATCGAAATTATGTTATGTTTCAGTCATGCTGCCAAGAGTGGACAAAAAAGAGAATGGGGACAGGATTATTTTTGGGATTCCCGATAGTATTTTAATAGGACGGGAACGTAATGTATACTGGTGTATGCAGAACCTGTGTGCCGAAAGAGTAGATCTTGCCAGATTCCAAAGCGGACTATTACAGGCAATTACCGGTCAGAAAGGGTAGACGGTAAAATTGGCAGTAAGGGAAAACAGGAAATATATTTTTGGATTTTTCTGTTTTCCTTAAAAAGCGTTTTATGGAATTGTGTGTGGAATACAGCAGGAAACGATTGGAAAGTGGAGCAAGATACATGGAGAAAAGAAACAGGAGAATACATGGCATAAAGTACAAGACAGTACGAAATAAAAATCTTGCTCACATCAGAGGGTATCGCAACAGAGAGAAAACTTGTTGCGGTACCCTCTTTTTTTATGTCGAATTTAGAGGGATTGGGTATTTTTTCCAATCTTTTTGTCAGCAGGTTGTTGTTCTAAATTGTGGTCAAGATACTGGTTAAGGTTGTCGAGTTTCCGATTAAGGTCGGCGGCTTCTTTCTCGGCAGACTTATAGGTTTTCTGTAAAGCCTGCTTTTTGGAACAGAGCGCATTGTAATCGCTGCGGAGCTTTTCAATATCAAGGTTTTTGGTGTCAATTCCAAGACGTTTCAGCATATTTTCCGCACCGTCATGGAGGATAAGCTCTGTTTCGTGCTGGCGCAGATACCTGTCTTTATCTTTTGATTTTTGATAGCGGATATGGTAGATGCGGTTGGTTTTATACTGCTCCGCATACTTTAAAACCTGTCCGAAATCTTTTAGCCGATGCTCCGTTTCCACAAGGCTTTCACGGGCTGTTTTTGCCAGTGTGGACTTGGCGGCAATCTGCTGTTCAAGCTCCGCAATAGAGCCTGCCTGACTGTAACTTGCGGCGGCAATTTTGAGGTTTTGAATGTCAGCCCAATGTTTTAAGCCGGGACTTTGCATGAATTTATCCCCGGTGGTGTCAATAAGGTTTTTCTTTGAATAATCTTTGACAACGGGCTTTTTCCTTGTTGGGAATGGCACACGCTTTTTATCCTTCGCAAGTGTCTTTTCCTCGATGCGTTCCTTTATCCGTTCTTTGGTATATTCAGCACCCAAAGACTTTGCGCTTCCACGGACAAAACGCTCCCTGTCCAGAGGACGGAAGGAGATAAATTTATGGGAATTTTCCCCGCCGGAACCGCCTTCGGTTACGATGGTTTCTCCCTTGATTTCGTAGCCTTTTGCCCGGAGCAGGTCAATGCAGTCCTCGTAAGTCGCAGCGTTTTTGATGGCTTCGTCAATGTCAGCTTTTAACTGTTCTTTCCATGAAGAACCGTTTTTGCCTGCCTGCCATTCCTTGTAAGTTTTTCCTCTGGCAGCACCCTTTTCAGACAATGGTTTTTCGCCTGGAATAATGACAGACAGCTCATGCTTCCGGCAGAGGTCATCGCTCATGTTGCGGATATTGTAATAGGTCTTTTTGCAGTCGTGATATTTCTCATGGTTAATGTTATCAGCGGCGCAAAAAATAATGTGGTTGTGAACGTGTCCTCGGTCTATGTGCGTAGTGACAACATAGGAGTATCTGCCCTCTAAAAGTTTGTCCGCAAGCTCCACGCCAATCTGGTGGGCTTCCTTATAAGAAACCTCGCCGGGAAGAAAAGACTGTATCAGATGGTAGGCTTTGTTTTTATCCGACTGGCTGGTTTTTGACAGGGCAAATTTGAAATCATAAGCGGCAGTTTCGGGGCTGCACCCATAAGAAGAAATCAGTATGCCCTCATCGGTTTTGTCGG
>ERZ778503.1758-NODE-1758-length-13690-cov-4.165823_pt1 | contig 13690 bp, 10 predicted proteins | sample MGYA00510047_ERZ778503 | MGnify/ENA primary metagenome ERZ778503 (study PRJEB29527, sample SAMN07138965) | mouse gut metagenome | material: feces | host: mouse | place: China:Nanjing | collected 2016-01-25 ... | reverse complement strand
AAATGGTAAACAAGACTCCAAGAAGTCAGAAAAAAAATTAAACTTAAAAGGAAAACAAGGTGAGAAAAAATCATCTAACACTTCCACTGATAGTAAAAAAAATATTCAACAAGCAAACAATGTAGGAAATATCCTTGAAGAACAAGTTTCTGAGGGTAGTAGTGGACAGACAAATACGGAAGCTATAAATGCGAAAAAATTGAATAATGATATGAACTCCATCATTACTCAATTAACGAGCATTGCGGAGTATATTATTGCTATAAATAATGAAGTTTTTGACCAGCAGACAAAAATCAATGATACTGAAAATTTCCTTAAGAAACTCGTAGGAAGTATAAATGCTCTATTGGATAAGCCTCAATTAGAAGAAGAAAATAATTCATATGATGAAATTCTGACGATATTGGATGGTGTATCTAAAGATAATAGTCGTAAACAGCAAGTTATAACTGAATATAATAATTACATAGAAAAGCTAAAAAGATTATTAAAGGAAGAATGCGATATATCTATTGTAGTTGAAAAGATTATAGAAAATTACAAGTTCTATAAAGATTACTATATCGAAGAATCTTCAAAGGTCGAGGATAATGATGAAATCTCATTTTGGGAGAAGCTAAAAGAAAAAATCGGTGTAAAGAATTGGGACAACTGGTTCCTAAGAGGAAATCAAGATGTTGCATTGTTGAGATGTTTTGAGGCCGCCTCAAAACCAGATATTCCTTCTTCACCATCAAAATCTTTTGCAGAAGCGATAGAAGATGAGAAAAATCAGAGTGTAGTTAATAATTACATATTTAGAACTCTTTTAAAAATCGGATTCGAGCTTGACGTAAAAAAAGGATGGATTGAGGCCTTAAAGATATGGCTTGCAAAAAATAAAGAGAGTTACGAAAAACAAAATGACGAACTTGCTATAGCCCAGTTACCTGAAACTATCTATGAAGCGATGCGATATGAGATAAATAAAAAACTGGGTAAGGAAGAAATAAAAGAAGATGATGATTTACTAGTCCGACTTGAGGAAGCACTTAATCGTCCAAAAAACAATGATGAAGCTGAAAGAAAAGCTAAAGAAGATTCTATAGCAGCTCTTCGTGTCGTTTTTGAAGATCCTACTCTCACTTTAGACAATTTGCAAGAGGTCTTGAATAACAAATTACAGAAATACTATGAAGAAACGCTAATAAAAGAACGTCATGGTATTGAGGAAAATTGTATTTTTGAAAGTGTTGAGAAGATCAAGAAACATCTTAAAGAAAAAAACAAATTCAGTGAAGTTAAGGATTTGATGAATTTTACTGATCATTACTCCTTGATTGACTTTATCGTGGACCTCTTATCAGACTCACGTAAGAATGAAAGAAAAGTTTCTTCTGAACGGGACGAATGTAGAGGGGAAATTACGAAATTGAAGGAAAAAAATGAAAAATTGATACAAGGTCATAAGGATGAACTTGAAAGAAAAGAAAATGATCATCGTGAAGCTATGAATAAGGCTGCAGAGGATGCGGCTAAATTACTCGAAGCGACACAGAACGAAATGCAGAACAAAATAGACGAAAAGGAATCTGAAAGATTAGCTGCAGAACAGGCATCAAAAGAATTAGATGCGTGCTATAGATCAATTATCGATTTTGATATAGCGAACTTCAAGGAAAATCATGTACGTCTTCTTCATTCTATTCAGTCTTTATTATCGGATGCTTATTCTGAATATCATGGGGACTCTAAATTAAATTCTCTATTTGAAGAACAGATAAAAAACAATTTCTATTATCCAATGGATGAGTTTATCGAAAAGTTCTCTAAAACTATGGACAGATACAATGGAGGCGAGAAAGGAGCCAATGTGAAGGATCTGTTATTAGAACTACAAAGTCTATATGAATCTTGTCTGTCGAATATTCCACCTGTATGGATTGATATTTTGGGACGTTTGTATGCATACTCTCAAGTGCCATTTATTATGACTCAATTTGATGAATCAGGATTAAACTGTCAGGCAATACAACGCGCGTTTACATCCCTCGAAGTTATGCTTAACGGATTAGGAATAACGTTAAATTACCCAAGATTATTTGTTGACACCTATGATTCTAGCACATATACTAAATTTGACCAAAAGAGTATTGTTGATTATGTAGAAGGTATAGAAAACCATGTTGTTGCTGGAAGTTCAACAATAATAGACCTATATACTCTCGGTTTTTCTGTCAACGGAGTGCAAAAGGAAAAACCTCAAGTTTCAACTTATTAAAGCTATAATATTATGATAAGAAAAACTATTTCAATTTTTTCATTCTGTATCATTGGGCTTGTTATATTATTAACAGTGTCATCATGTGATGATAAAGATGACTTAAATGACGCTATTACATCAGGGTATACTAAAGCATTCAATGCTGTAGCAGGAAACCAACTTAGCGAAGACAAGATACGTCTGTCCGATGAAGATTATGATGACATTTGCTGGTATTTCAAAGATTATGATGAGTTCTGCGATGATGATTCTCTGGAGGTTAGATGGGAATATATCCATGAAATAGTCACAGAAAAGACCTCTCTTGATGTGGAAAGAATAGACAAGGACCAATGGCTGTTCCCTAATAAGATGCCAAAAGAAGTAAAAGTCAAAGTTTTCCTTGATAATACTGAAAGTATGATGGGATATATGGGAACTGAAGATCAGTCGTTTGCACATGCTGTGTCTTTTGTCGAAAATTTCTGCAAAAACAAAAACTATTCTAATATATATGGTTATTATTTAGATAATAATGGCATTAAACAAATAGAATGGAGGCAGTTTCGTGATGACATCACGAATAACCATGTCAGGAAACCAAGTGACTCTTATTCCCTTCATGAATTTTTAAGTACAATCAGTACTGAGATTGCGCAAGATGATAAGTATAGTACTCTTGCTGTCTTTGTAACAGATGGTATTCCAAGTGGAACAAATGAACAAATACGAAACAGCCCTGGCCGTAGATATAATATAGAAAATGATGTAAATCTTATAAATGATATTAGTAATGCTGTAAAATCAATAAAAAATGATAATGCTGTTTCTATTTATCAGTGTAATGGAAAATTCAAGGGGTTATATAGATTTTATAACAATGATCCTGAAAACTTAAGTAAGGTAAGACCTTTTTATGTAATAGCGATTGGTCACAAAAAACTAGTCGAACAATATAGTAAATATGTAAATAACGAAGTAGATGCAGGACACGATGTCTTCCGTCCTAAAAACCAAGTTCATTTCATAAATAAAACAGACCCTAAAGCAATGTCTTTAATTTCCGACGATATTTCTGTTATTAGTGGGAAAAATAATGAATATTACGTTAACGAAACCAAGGTAAATGATGGAGAAGCAAAGAATTTGAAGATCAGCATTCCACTTAATGGATTAGCTGATTATATACAGCAGGATACTGCAGCTGTTAGGAAATCCGTAAATGTGTATGTAGCACAGAAGTTTCAAGAGTATAAATTTACAAAAATCAATAATAGATGGGCTGTAGAATTTGTCATTCCAAAGATGGAGTATAATGAGCTTTCTGTTGTTGTTCAAGTAACGGATGTTCTTCCTAATTGGGTTGAAATAGTAAATGAACCTAATGACAAAGTGAAAAATGAGGGCACCTTTGGACTGAGATTACTCGTTCAAGGACTCAGAGAAGGATTCTTTGGTAATGATTCTTATCAAGTAAAGCAAGAGTTTGTATTAAGAATAAAAGAATAAATTAATTAATTATAGAGTTATGAAAGCATTTTATTTTTTTGTGACTAGTCGAAAGGACTATAAACGATGTGACTGGGACCTTTTCATAAATTATTTTGACAAAGGTAATGGTTTCCTGACAGCATTGCTTATTGCTGTTGGTATTTCTTTGGCGTTCGCGCTTTTCTACTATGTAGTTCTCGGACGCAAGTTCTCAACTTCTAAAGTAAGCTATTGGTTTGTTTGTCTTGCTTTGAGCGGACTCGTTTCCTTTGGAACAACAGCAACTATTGCAGATGCAGGTCTCAAAAATCAGATAAGCGAAATAAAGAGAGACAAAATTAAAAAGGGAGCAGATAAAAGCGAGGTTGACAAAGTTGAAAAAAAACTTAAAAAAGAAACTAAATTTACTAAATGCGAGGTAACACAATATGTTGCTATTGAAAATATGATTTTCAGTCTATTGTTCTTCTATGCATTTTCCCTTGGATTCAAGCACGAACCTGTAACGAAGTACGCAACTGAGATTCCTCACAAAAAACCTTAATCGTTTAAATAAATAAGATAATATGGCAACGTATATTTTTGGTATTGGAGGTACTGGCGCACGAGTCCTACGTTCTTTGACTATGCTTCTTGCTTCTGGAGTTGAAGGAACCAGTACAAACAATGAAATTATTCCCGTCATAATTGACTATGATGGTGATAATGGCGATACAAAACTGACTCAAGATATTTTGGAGAATTACCAGCGAATAAATCGCATGTGCTACGGAACACGTACTCATGATGAACATTTTTTCTGTTCTCCTGTAACAAAACTACGTGAAAAGGTGGGACCTGAACGTGTGGCGAATTTCCATGCTGGCACTCGATTTAACATTTTCCTCGAAGACATGGATGAAACTACGACATTCTCTAGTCATATAGGATACCATCAGCTCAATGATGCAAGCCAGACCTCCCCAACTAGACACCTTCTTGACAGTCTGTATAATACTTCTGATAGTGAGGTTTCTAAGAATGGGGTTATTAAAGACAATCCGGATGCAGAACTTCATATGAAACTTTATCATGGTTTCCGTGGATGTCCAAGTCTTGGTTGTGTTGTAACACGTCAACTCACACATAGCAATGAGTTAGCTCAAATAGAGACTGTTATTAATGCAAACGATCGTATTATCATCGTAGGGTCTATCTTTGGCGGAACTGGTGCATCTGGAATTCCTACGTTAGTTGATCATTTTAAAAATGGACCAGCAGCCGCTACATTCCAAAATTGTCCAATTGGTGTTCTTGCTGTAATGCCGTATTTTAAGGTTGCAGACGATATTGAAAGCCCTATTAACTCTAAATCATTCATAGCAAAGGCAAAAGCAGCTCTTGACACATATGATGATACAGTTAGACAATATGTAAATGCACTATATTTGGTTGGAGATGCGAATACCGCTGTTGCATTTGACAATAATGAAGGCGGTGATGCACAACGTAACGAAGCGCATATCGTAGAATTAGTGGGAGCAATGATGCTTATTGACTTCATGAATAAACCTACTGCTGCCATCGGGCATGGAGAAGTTTTTGAATTTGGTATGCGCAGAAATCCTATTCCACCAGAAGTTATTGGCTATAACGATTTCTTTAAGGAAGAAACATGTATTCCTTACATTGATCCTATGGCACGCTTTATGCTTTTCAAAACTTTCTGCCAAAAGTATTTTATACCTGGAAGATCTCAAGCCAATGACATTTGGTTGCTTAGAACTGATTTGGCACAGAAAAAAGATTTGAAAAATGAGCTTACCAAGTTCTTTAAGACTTTTGAAAAGTGGATCATAGAATTGGAAGGTAAAAAGCGACCACTAAAACTATTCAATGTTAATGAGTCTGATTATCTTAAACTTTATGATTATATGAATCTTGAAGCTACCAATTTCTTCAATTCTGATGCATTCAAAGAAGATGATATTCGCAAGGCTCTCTCAGACGCAAATGGCGATGTGACAAAAGGACAGAGAGAGATGACGAATCAGCATAAATTTGAAGACAAACCTGAAGAATTGTTTATGGTCAATTCAAACATTGCAATGCGTGAGATTTTTGAAAAGAAAATAACTCCTTTTATTAATAAAAACTAATATGGCACTATTGAAAATCCACGATACCCAAGAAGCCAATGGTAATATCATAAAGGGTATTGGAAAACATAATATTCAGTGTAGTAACATTGAAATAAGCAACGATGCTTTAGCTGATGGTGACAGCAATTCAATTAACAAACCCGGAACATCTATTCCCAGTTTGTTCGCACGTATGCTCTTTTTCCGCACAGCGTTTAAAGGGGTAACACAAATAGACATACCTAACAACATGTCAGTACCAGCTTATAACAAGATGGTATCACTTTGTTTGGATGTTTTTGAATTAGTGTATAGTCATAATCCTCGTTTGAGATTTGAGCGTTGGAATATTGCCGATCAAATTAGGAATGTCAGAAATCAAGCAAGTAACGAAATCTTGTCTGCAGCTCTAGACAAGCAAGTAAAGCAACATATTAATGTTCCAAATACAGGTCGTCAAGTTAATGACATTTTCTTGATTTATCTTGATAATGCGTTGATTGGTGGTACATCGCCGTACACCTTCGTTTATGCTTCTTCTGACTGGAAGGGTTTAGGCATCGTTCGTTCATTGCACCAGCGCAAGGACAGGAAATTCCGTGAGTTTATATATAAACTGAACATCGTCCTGAAGTCTTCTGGTATAAATCAAATGAAGGCGTTTTCTAATTATGTAGACCGTTGTTTACAACACACAGAGGATCCTGATTTACGACGCGAAATGATTGTTCTTGATAAATCCGGAACATACACTCAAGCAATCTTTTCAGCTGAATATCCTGATTATTATTATGATGATGAGCGAGGACGTACAATTGTTGAAGTATCTTCTACTCCTCGCCTTGGTTTACCAGCACGAGCTGTTAAGGGATTTGACTCAGAAATGTTCATTAATTCAAGCATAATTGATAAAGTTGATGCTATACAGACTCCATTGTTTTTACACAATGGAAGTGAACATTCAAATCTAAAGTATTACGATGATGTTAAATGGAGCAGCAATACAGATGTTCCAAATGTAGCATCTGATAATCACGACACCATGAAACGTGAGATGCCAGATTGTACTGCTTATCAGCATTCATGGTTATCTGAGGCAGATTTCTTGGAATCTGATTTGATGGTGTTACCTTATAATATTAATAAGGAGAAATACTTATGCATTTCTTATCCAACAGGAGAAATTTCTTATCTCTTACCATTACGTCCTATGTTTTTTAAGTATTTTAAGGCATCCGACGTTAATAGATTATTGCAAGTTAACTTTAACGATAAAAGCTGTAATATAACATTAAGTGTACCTGTTACAAATCTTGATAAATCAAGCCGTAATAACATTATTGTAAGAAAATCTTATAATTTACAGCATAATGTCAAAGCTTGGAACAAAGATGGGTTGAGTGTAAATCTTGGTATATTCCCATTCTATCGTATCCCTGCAAATTCTGACATAGCAGGTCTTGCAAATATGCAAAACAGCTATACTGTGATGCAGAATATTAACGAGGGTTATGACGATGAGAAACAGCGTATTTTCTCGGATTCTGAATTGAATTTCTATTCGGTTGGAAATATTACTCCTATAGACCTCTCTGATTCTCCTGTTACAACTGGAGATTCTGTTAAAAGTCGTTTTTATCATGTAGATCAGGTCTTTGACTATATTCGTATGACCTGGAAAGCAGAAAGTTCAAGCGATATTTGTAGTGGAACCCTTGTACCTCGTTTTGGAGACGTGAAAAACGGGAAGATCAAACGTTATTACAGCATTGACTTTGGTACGACCAATACACATATTGCATACGCTGATTCAAGTGAGGTTGAAGCACATAGTTTCTCAAGCGCTGACATCCTAGCTAATGTCGAGTATTTGAATACAATTAATGCAAAATCTTTAAATTTGAGTTGTGGACGTGAGAACGCCGCATTCCTTAATAAGGAAGCAAGACAATTCTTCCCTCAGTTTAACGACGACTCTTACAATTTCCCAATCCGTACTGTTACAATAGAGAACAATAACCTAGCACCATCTTCAAAGTTGTTTAGTGGTGCCGCAATCGGTATGAATTTCTCAAAAGAATTCATGGTTTCTTCTGTGTATCATACAAACATAAAATGGGAAATGGAAAACACGAACCCTTCTATTGAAATTTCAAAAAGAATTCAATTGTTCTTTGAGGAAGTAATGTGGATGGTTCGTAACCATTGGTTAGTAGCAGATACAGAAAAGACAAATCTACCAGTAATAATAATTACCTATCCTCAAGCAATGACCCAACGTCATGCTCTCATTCAAAAATGGCGCGACGCTTATAATGCGGTCTTTGGAAGTGGGGCTAATGAAAATATAAAAGAAATGGTAGAGTCTTTGGCGCCTTGTTATAAACTCATAAGTGATGATGGACTTACCATTGATGGTGTTATGAATGTAGATATTGGTGGAGGAACTACAGACATACAGTATTATCGTATGTGTGCCGAAGGTGCAGCTAATATCGTTACAAGCAAATATACGTCTGTACTCTTTGCTGGAGATGATCTGTGGGGAGTTGGTTTCGAAAATGTAAAGAAAATCAAGACAAATAGTAATAACTTTACAACAAGTGCGCAACAAGCCCTCAAGGAGACAGTTATTAACGTAGTTAGCAAGAATAACAATGCTGCCAACAAGCGTATTGGTGATATATCTCAGAATTTCCCTGCAAAAGAGTTCATAAATCTCTTGCTTCGTGATGTCCATAAGAATTTCACGAATTGGCTGAGTATGAATCAGAATAATGTTTGCAGAAAGACGATGTTCCTACATTATGCTGCGATTATATATTATATAGGTATGTGGATACGTGATGATCGTCATATCAAACAGATACCTGCAACAATTAACTTTACAGGTATGGGATCAAAGTATGTTAGGAATCTATTTGCGACTGATGAACTTGCCACTACTGACGAGAATCTCACTGAATTTACAAAAAGAATACTGAAGAGCGTTGTATCAAATAAGGATTGTCCTACAGACTTTAAGGTTCAGTTCGAGAAAAACCCGAAGTTTGCAACTGCTGAAGGTGCTGCTCTATTCGCAACAACTAACACACAGCCAGCTCGTAATATTGTCGCATATCACGCAGGCTACAATGGTGAAGGATGTATGCGTAAATTAGCTATACAGGATCTCGGAACTGCAACTGAACTTGTGATGGAGTCTTTTAAAGAATTCCTTGAAACATATAATGGTTTGCCTGCTGATATTAATGCAATTATCATTCCTAAGTTTGACAAACAAGAACTCCAGACTTTAATAGGTAAAGCTGAACAAAGTATGCAACAGATGCATACTGAAATAAATGCGAAGTTCCAAAACAGTAATCAGGTTACGGTTTCGGATTCTCTGTTCTTCTGGCCATTAAAGGGTTCTTTATATAACCTCTAATTCATTATGGGCATTGCAGTTATGCAATGCCCATACCACTAATAAATATCTTCTAAGAATGCAAATAGTATTACTTGTTATTTTAATAATAGGCTTTGCTGCAATTGCTTTTTTGACATATACAAACATGGAAAATGTCAAAAGACACGATTACGCTTTGAAAGAACTTGCAAACCAGTATAAGAAGCTGTTAGGAGATGTAAAAGATCTAAATACAGAAATCAAACAAAGCGGAAATGCTATAAAAAGCCTAGATGGCAAAGAAAAAAACATTGACAATAAGATTGCAGATTTAGAGCGTCGGATTTCTTCAATTGCAAAGAGATCTGTCACTACTGAAAATACAAGAACAGTAGTACAGACGGTAGATGTTACGTCATCCTCTAATTCTATAAAACCTATAAATAAAAACAATGAAGGAACATTTTATGCAAAAGCATATGATATGGGTGAGTCAATGGTGCTAAAAATCTTGTCGGATACAATGCAAAATAGCGCACCTTTTATTGTTAAATATAAAGGCAACTCCGGGACAATAAAGTTCAATGAAAAAGGACTATCAAGAAATGTCGAAAATCTTGAGGTAAATGTTATTGCTTTTTGCGATGTCGATTTTCAAGCACACGATAAGATACAAGGCATAGATAATTTAAAAGAAGGAGACGTTAGTCTTAAAAATGACGAGTGGATAATAACAAAACGTCCACAAATCAAAATATATTAAATTAATATTTTATGCAGGAACAAAATATAAATATAGGAAGTCAATTGGATAAAGTCTTATCTCTGATACTTGAGAATCAAGAGACTATAAAAAAGCAAAATGAACTCATTCTACAACAATTGAACGTGGAAAAAGGTCTTCAGCCAGAAGTTCTAGAGTCGATTAGAATCGACAATTTGGTTAGGACAAATACAAAAACGCCAATAGTCGAGGAAGGAGAAGTTTGGTTCTCGGAGAAAATGGATATGGATGATGATGGATTCCCTTGTTTTCCAAAGAGCGAACTTACAAAAAATGCATCTTGCTACAAAATAGTAGTGAATAATCAAGAGGCTAAAGTATATATTACAGATGACCGAGCCATACAAGAAAAAATGATAGCCGATTATAGTATATATATACAATATGGTTGCGAGACACTTAATGATTCTTTTAATGGTTGTACTATTGAGAATGTGTCACCAGGCTTATACAAATTGGAGGGCAATCAATGGAAAGAACGTGAACCAATAAAAATAAAATTCATCTAATTTATGAAAAAAATCTCTAACTTTTTTGCTTTCATACTTATATGTTTTGGAGCAACACTTTTAAGTGGATGTGGTCCTATTCAAAAAGAAGATATTGAGGGATCCATTGATGAGATTATAGACGGAAACACTATTGTCCTTAGTACCGGAACTACCATTCATCTTTGCGGAATAGATCCCAATAATGCAAGGGCGAAACAATATATGGAGACTCATTATATTGGTGAAGATGTGTATTTAGTAATTGAATCAAATGACGAACCGACAATAGATGACTACGATGAAGAATTTTATGCGTATGTACATGTAGCTGAGAGCGATGAGTGTATTAATCGCACACTGTTGACTGTTTATCATGATGCCTTCTCGTCTACCAATTGCACTGACAGATTAAAAGAATTTGCAGACATAGTAAACCCATCTAATCCAAGAGAAGAATTGACAGCTGAAATGCTTTCTGCTAAAATGAAAGCTGCAACATTGCAGTTACATGCTGGGAATGAAAGTAAAACGTGGTTAGGAACCGCTTTTATCATCAGCAAAAATGGACTTGCAATTACAAACTGTCATTGTTTAGAGAATGCAGAGCAAGCCATTGTTTTACTTTCCGATAGTGAAGGAAATCTTTCTACGAATAAAGTTTTTGGCATTAAACCTGGAGTCTATAAAAATTCGGAATATGATTATGCTGTCTTTTATGTAGATTTCGATGAAGACACAAGAAGTAGCTTGTCACCTCTTCCTCTAACAAGAAGGCAATACTCTGCAGGAACCGAAGCACACTCTGTTGGAAATCCAGCTCCGAGTGACGGTTTTTCTCAAAGAATTCTACCAATGCGTTTTAATAGTGGTCATATTTCATCTTATAATGAAGAAGATAAAAAACGTGGACGAATAGCAATAGATGTACCTATAACTCACGGCTTCAGTGGAGGACCACTTTGTAATAAATATGGAGAAGTTATTGGTATCAATGTTTCTGGATTTGAAAATAGTGATGCCAACTTGAACTTTGCAGTCGACATCAAAAAGGTTCGTGAGTACCTTGATAATGAAGGTATGTTATATGAAGGAAAATAATGGACTATTTATTGATGAAGAACGGTTAAGAGATATGATCTTCCGTAAGTGCTTCTATCGGTTTAGATATGAAGAGACCTTACGGAAGATCTCTTTAGAGTTTAAGACTGAGCATGTTATGCATGATCTTATGGCTTATGCAAATACGAATGGTATTGATCATGAATATATGCAAAGAATAATCCAGCAAACAATAACACACTCTCTCTACAATTTACATTTAAATTCTGTCCAGACACAACCTTTAAGTAGAATGCAACCTTATGACGTTGTTACGGTTTACCATAACGATGGTCAATATATAAAAATGGTTTGCATAATTAACACTAGCTTTCGCAATAAATTCTCATTTATAGTACAGGAGGACTCTACGGGTACATTGTTATTTGGCGATTGTCTTAAATTATTACACTATGAACTTTCTGTAAATTCATCATTAGATGCTGTTGTAATCAGAGGAAATAGTTTTTTTCCTTCTAATCGACATATATTGCATGTAGAAAAAATTGAACATTTAAATATTCATCATCCAATAAATCTTCCATCTAAACAGTCAGGAAATGACATCGTTTATCCAGGCAATAATGAAATTTTTGCTTGGAGCGTAAAAGGAACTTCTTCATTTTTCTTCACACAAGACAGCCTTACTAATGATTCACAGGCAATGTTTGTCTTAAATTTGGTAGATAAAACTTTTCACATAAACCCCAAATGTAACAAGAGTTTATATACTGATGGAAGTAACAACTATATGCAAACTCTTTCGTTAATCTGTGATTATAGCAAAGCTATAGATGAATCACAGAGATTTTCCACTGTTGTTCCAGGAACAATAAAATTATTCAATGTAAACAAGCATGAGTATGCTTTGAAAGTTGTACACAAAGCTCATGTTTTAGTATAATTGATTCACATGCTAATTCTTCCATGTCCAATTTGTGATGGTATTATAGTACCCAAAGAAGGACTATCATTGTCATATCATTCTATGTGCCAATGTCCTTCTTGTGGTAATAAGACATCTTTGTCAAGACTAATTTCAGCCTCGAATAATTCAAATAATAGTATTGAAGACTTTATCAATAATGTCTCATTATATACAAAGATGATTGAAGGAGGAGAGGATGTTGGTGAGGTCATTAATATTTTATCGTCTCAATATGGTATTCCACAGGTGGTAGTTTGTGACATGCTAAATGTGTGTCTAAATAATTTTCATGATGATTTAAGTGTGCCATCGCAATTATTTTCTGTTATAAAAGAGAAAGAGCTTTCTGTCCAAAAAATAGTTGACGTTTTGGAACTAAATTATAAAGAAAGTGGATTGGCTCAAGAAAAAATAGAAGTTGATCTTAATTCGGGAATGCCATCCCCTCTGGAACGTGCATATATTAGGGAAATAGAACAACTAAAGCAGGAAAACCAAAATTTGGTTAAGCGAGTTGATACATATCTTAAAGAAAACAATAGTTTAAATTCCCAACTATCTGCATGTGAAGACAAAATAACCTATTTGCAAACCCTTTTAAAAAATTAAAAGATATGTTTATTAATGCTGTTATAAGTACATTAGTAAAAATTGTTATTGGCTGGATCCTCATCGACAAAGTACCATCTTGGCTAAACTTACGTGGTATCATTGCTACAATCATTAAGGTGATTGGTGTTTTGATTATCATAAGTGCCCTATTAGATTGGGTCTAAAATATGCAGATGAGATATTGTAGTAATTGTGGCCACCCCAATCAAGATGGGGCTTTGTTTTGTGGGGCGTGCGGCAAGCCATTGTCGTCCAATACAGAAAGTAATGGTGTTGGAAGACAAAGTCACCATACCACTAATACAAAGGCTGGAGGGTCTTGGATTGACTCACTCAATGAGTATGTGGGAAATGACAGACCTGCAGATTTGAACTGGAGAGTTCTTTTCTCAGACGTTTTTAAATCACACACAACTGAGGAGGCTGAAGAAATTTTTATCTGTGGGACAAAGGCGACGACTCCTGATATGTATTCAATATCTAAAGACTGGCCGCCCCCATGGCTATATAGCAGGGTGCTGTTGATGTTT
>ERZ778503.1750-NODE-1750-length-13718-cov-7.819659_pt1 | contig 13718 bp, 8 predicted proteins | sample MGYA00510047_ERZ778503 | MGnify/ENA primary metagenome ERZ778503 (study PRJEB29527, sample SAMN07138965) | mouse gut metagenome | material: feces | host: mouse | place: China:Nanjing | collected 2016-01-25 ... | reverse complement strand
GACGTGCTGCTGCCTTCGCCGTTCGTGATCTCGCCGCTTTCGATGCGCGTCTCCATGATGGCGGTCGTCTTGCCGTCCTGCACGAGCTTGCTGTGCAGTTCTTCTTCGTCGCCGTCGGCGGTCATTGCGAACATGTCGTATTGATCCACGCCGCGGTACTGGTTCGGTCCGAGCGCGGCCACCGTGTCGTTGATCGCAAGGCCGCACAAAATGAGCGCGGCGCAGCCGGCCACACCACCGACCGTCATGATGAGGCGTGATTTGAAGCGGAAGATATTGCGCGCCGTCACTTTGTTGAGGAAGCTCATGCGCTTCCACACCGGGCGGATGCGTTCAAGCAGGATGCGCGAGCCCGCTTTCGGCGCCTTCGGCCGCATGAGCGTGGCCGGCATCTGCCGCATGTCGCGGATCGACGCGAACAGCGCCGCGCCAAGCACGCCGACCACGAAGAGCAGGATGCCGAGCGAGCCATACAGCCAGTCGTATTCGAGCCGCATGTCGGGAATTGTGTACAGGCCTTGGATCACCACGAGCAGGAACGCCGGAATCCCCAGGAATCCAATGAGCAACCCCAATCCGCCGCCGATCAGGCACGCGAGCAGCGCGAACAGCGCGTACCGCAGTGTGATCGTCACACGCCCGTACCCCAGCCCCAGATACGTGCCGATCAGCCCACGGTCCTCTTCAACGAGGCGGCTCATCGTCGTCAGGCTCATCATCACCGCCACCACAAGAAACACAATCGGGAACGCGTTGCCAAGCGATTGGATCGAGCTGATGTCTGATTTGAGCGAACTGAAGCCACTGAGCGCCGTGCGCGACTGCACGTACCAGCGTGGCGCGATGTCATCGATCGTCTGCTGCTCCTTCGCGAACCGGGCATCGATCTCCTGTTTCTTTGTATTGAGCTGCTGTTGCGCCTCCTTGAGCTGCGCGTCCCCCTGCGCCCATTGGCGTTGCGCGCTTGCGAGCGGTTCGGGCATCGCCATGCCGACGGGCACGTGCGCGGCCTGCGCGTCGAGCGCCTTGAGCCGCTCGTCGAGTTGGCTGCGCTGTGCATCGAGCTGTGTCTGCGCCGCATTGACCTCGCTGTAAGCCTGCTCTTTCGCGCGCGTCAGTTCATCCTGCGCACGCTTCTGCAACGCGTCACGCCGCGCCTCCTCACGCTTCGTCTGCACGTCGCGTTCGATGCGCGAGACCGTCGACGACACGAGCGAGTCGTAATCGTCGCTGAACGCGTCTTTGTTCTGCGTATCTGCGAGCCGCATGACGACCGCACCATACACGTCCCCGTCCGCGCCGAAGGTCTTTTCAAGCGAACCCGGCGCGACGTAGCACGTGTAGTCGTTTGCGACCGCCGAGCGGAATGCGGACCCCAAATATCCTTCCGGATTCGACAGATCGGATGGGTCGGTCACGATGCCGACGATCGTGAGCGCGTGCGTGCCGTCGCGCTCATCACCGCCGGACGCAGCGGTCACATCGATCGTGTCCCCGATACGGTGGTGCGTATCGTGTGCAAACTGTTCGGTCACGGCGACCTCGCCAGGTGCGTCGGGAAGACGCCCCTCACGCACATACGGCATGTCGATTGCATCTTTCGCGCCGTCCGCGGGTTCGCGGAGCGTCGCGTTGAGACGATGGCCGCCCTCGCCATCGATCGTCACACGCTCGATATGCACACCGACGGCATCGTCGACGCCATCAACGCCACGCAACGCGTCGACATCGTCATCGGTCAGACCCATCGTCGACACGACCTCCACATCGTGCAGCCCCTGCTGTTCGTAGAACCGGTTCGCGGCGAGGAATGTGTCGCGGCAGCCCGCGTAGATGCCGGTGAGCACGGCCACGCCGAGCATCGAGATGATCATGATCGAAAGGAACGGCTTCCACGCGCGCAGCCACGACCTCCACGTGTCCAACAGGAACGCCGAACCCAGCGCCTTGTGCCTTGTCATGTCCGCCACCTCACCATTCGATGTCGCTGATCGGCGTCGGGTACTCGTTGATCTCCTGGCTGATGACCTTGCCGGAACGGAAGCGGATGATCTTGTGCGCCATCGGCGCGAGCGCGGAGTTGTGCGTGATGATCAGTACGGTCATGTGCTCGTCGTGGCAGATGTCCTGCAGCAGCTGCAGCACCTCCTTGCCCGTCTCGTAGTCGAGCGCGCCGGTCGGCTCGTCGCACAGCAGCAGTTTCGGTTTCTTCGCCACCGCGCGCGCGATTGAGACGCGCTGCTGCTCGCCGCCGGACAGCTGCGCGGGGAAATTGTCGAGCCGGTCTCCCAAGCCCACTTTGTCGAGCGTCTGCTCGGGGTCGAAATGGTCCGCGCAGATCTGCGACGCGAGTTCGACGTTCTCGAGCGCCGTGAGATTGGGGATCAGATTGTAGAACTGGAAGACGAAGCCGATGTCGTTGCGGCGGTAGGTGATCAGGTCGTGGTGGTTGAGGTCGGTGATGTCACGGCCACCCACCACCACGGTGCCGCTCGTCGCGGTGTCCATGCCGCCCAGAATGTTGAGCGCGGTCGTCTTGCCCGCGCCAGACTGGCCCAGGATCACGCTCAGCTCGCCTTCGTCAGCGGTGAAGCTCGCGCCGTCGAGCGCGCGGATCGTCGAATCCCCAGCCGGATATTCCTTGACGACGCCATTGAACTCGATGTATGCCATCGCGCGCTCCTTTCACACTCAAGCCACACCCCCCAGTATCGTCGAGTTTTGGCGGCGAAACGCCGTGCCCGCATGGCAGAACGGCGTTTCTCCGCGCGCGAAGATGATGCTACCGTGGTCGCACCTGAACGCACCAATCAATCGGGAAGACGGAGAGACATGGCACACATCGGACATATCGGCAAGGCAATGGCCGCGGCACTGTGTGCGGGACTGCTCGCATGCGCCGCGGCGTGCGGATCGACACCGAACTCGGCGGCGTCCGCGGACGCAACAGCGCAACCATCGGCTACTGCGAGCGAAGCGGCGATCAGCGAGAAAGACATCGTCGGACACAAGTTCACATACGGCACCATTGAATTCGAATTCACCGATACACCAATCGGGGAACTCGACTACGGAGACGCACAAACCGTGCCGATTTACGAATTCAAAGTGCGCACCGATGCAGACGATATCTCGTACGACGGCGACCCCGCATGGCGCGGATACACAGTGACCGCGGAGTGCATCGACTCGTACGCCGAGGGCACATGGAGGGAATGCCCCTCAGACACGCTGTTCCTGCTCACCGGAAAAACAGTGCACGACGAGACGATCACCGAACCCGATTTCCAGAACGCGGGCTTCGAAGTGACGAAAGAGGAATCGGGCACACTCAATCTGCAACTTGTGACCGAAGGCGAAAGCAGCACCGCCGAAAGCACGGCGCTGCTCACGAAGTCGATGCCGAGCTCGTTCGCCGTCGCGAACACGATTCAACTCGAAGCGGAGTAATCGGGCCGGCGGCTGCCGCGAATCGAGCTGAATTCATCGGCCCGCTGCCGCACCTTACACACCCGCGCGGATCAGCGCCCCGCCCGCTGCGTGAGCGCATACGCGGCGAACAGCACGGCGAGCCAGACCACGCCGGCGACGAGCGCGATGCGGTAGCTCGGCGAGAAGCACATCAGTACCGCCACAAGTGCGAGGAACGCGATGATCACGTACGGCATCCAGCGCCAGCCCGGCAGTTTGAACTGGATCTTCGCGAGCGCCTCGTCGCCGCGCAGGCCGCGCAGTTCGCCCGGGCCGTCGCCTGCGGCCACGCGCTTGCGGAACAGCATCTCGGTGATCATGATCATCGTCCAGTTGATGATCGCGGCGATCGTTGCGATCGACATCAGGTAGTTGAACGCGAACTGCGGCCACAGGAACACCACAATCACCGCGACCACGGTGACAGCGGCGCTCGTGAGCACGGCGGCCACCGGCACGCCGCGCTTGTTCACGCGCCCCAGATACGCCGGCGCGTTGCCCTGGCGCGCGAGCGAGAACAGCATGCGCGAGTTCGAGTACAGCGCGGAATTGTAGACGCTCATGACCGCCGTGAGGCACACGAAGTTGAGGATGCCGGCGGCCACCGGCACGCCGACCGAGTCGAAGATCTGCACGAAGGGGCTCATCTGGCCGTCGATGCGGTCCCACGGAACGACGGCCATGATGATGCCGAGCGCGGCCACATAGAACACGAGGATGCGCCAGATGATGCCGTTCGTCGCCTTCGGGATCGTCCTGCGCGGATTCTCCACTTCGCCGGCCGTGACGCCGATGAGCTCGGTGCCGCCGAAGCTGAACATGACCACAACGAGCGCCATGAGCAGTCCCGTCCAGTGCCCGTCTGACGTGCGGGAGAGCGCGCCGTGCGGGAAGAATCCTCCGTCCACGGTGAACCAGTTGGCGAACGACGCGCGCACGCCGGAGTCGGTCGGCAGATTCGCGACGATTACGGCGATGCCGCCCGCGATCATCGCGATGACAGCCACGATCTTGATCAGTGCGAACCAGAATTCGAATTCGCCGAATTCACTCACGCCGAACAGATTGAGGATCGTGATGAGCACGAGGAAGAACGCGGCCGACGCCCACTGCGGGATGTTCGGGAACCAGTAGTTCACGAACGACCCAACCACGGCGAGCTCGACCATCGAGACGAGCACATAGTTGAACCAGTAGTTCCACCCCGAGATGAACCCGGCGCGCTTCGACCAGTATCGCGACGCGTAGTAGCTGAACGCGCCCGCCTTGGGGTCCTCGACGCTCATCTCGCTCAGCGCGCGCACAATCATGAAGATCGCGGCTCCGCCGATGAGATATGCCAGCAGAATTGACGGCCCGGCGAGCGCGATCGACTCGCTCGAGCCGTAGAACAGGCCCGTGCCGATCGCGCCGCCGAGCGCGATGAGCTGTATATGCCTGTTTTTCAATGATTTGCGCAGCTGTTGCTGCTCGCTCACTTCGGGTGTGGAGGCCATGGTCGTCCTTTTATATCGCGGCGCACTGGCGCGCCATGAAATATGCCGCCGTTCATTCTATGAACGCGTTGTTACGGTTAGGCGTGCAGCTGATTCGGCGGAAGGACGACCATGCCCCGTGCAGGTTCACTCGCAGGCGATGCCGTCGCCGTCACGGTCGAGCTTGGAACTGTAGCCCGGCTGGCCTTGGTAGAGCGGAGCCTTGCCCGCGGCGCGCACGGCGGCGCAGTTCTTGTAATACACGTTCGTGTCCTGCTGTGCGGGCTGCGGCGCAGGCTCCTGCGTAGGTTGCGGCGCCGGAACCTCCTGCGTGGGCTGCGGTTCGACCGTCTGCGCCTGCTGTTGCTCGGCCTGCACCGGGGTGATCACACCGCCGTCCGCGGGGATGGTCTGCGCCGGGCATGTGGCGAGCACGTTCGCCATCGCGTCATGTTCGGCTTGCGTGACCCACAGGCGGTATTTCTGCTTGACGCCGATCTGCCGCGCCACATACTCGCAACGGAATCCGGTATTCGCGGGGAGCCATGTGGCCGCGTCGCCATCCGACTTGCGCTGGTTCGACGGACCGTCCACCGCCAGCAGGTTGTATGGGTCGTTCGCCAGATTCCGGCGCTCATCTTCGGTGAGCTGCTGCGCGCCCTTCTGCCATGCGTCGGAAAGCGCCACCACATGGTCGATCTGCACGGCGGTGCTCGTGTCCTGCCCGCGCACGAAGTCGATGCGCGTGCCGGTGTACGGGTCCTGCAGCACACCGCTCGCCACCACACAGTCATGCGTATTCGCCTTGTAGGTCTTGTCGGTCAGGTCGCGGTTGAGGATGTCGTTGCGGGTATCGCAGCCGTTGTGGTCCACGTCGGCCCATGCCGCGCCGAACTGGTCGCGGCTATACCCGGTCTTCGGCGCACGGCCCTTCACTGCAAGCGTGTTGAGCACGGTGAGCGCGTTGTCTTGCGCGCCTTCCGGCGCCTGTCCGATCATATCCGCGGTGGATTGCTGTTCTTCCGCGGTTTGCGACGGCTCCGGCTCCGGCGTGGTGGTGGCCGAAGGCGAGCTCGTCGTTGAAGGCTGCGCGCTGGAGCTGGAGGTCGAATCGACCGGCAAGCAGCCAAAAACGGTGAGGAGCAAAGCGCCCGCGGACAGCGAAGCGGCAAGGGTACGCCAAGTGGAGGCCATAGCTGGTTCTTCTCTTCCCTATGCAATATATGGAGCGAAAACAATCAATATGGTACGCCCGCCATGCCCATGCACGCGGGACGTCTCACATATGGTCACAAAACTTCCATATTGCGAACAGCCAAGGCATGTGTGACCGTATCTCGCTTACGCGAGTGCCCTAATCGGCCTAAGGGCGAGTATAGGGCCTGCGATTTGTTGAAATCGCACGGTGTTCAGGGCGCCATACTTGCTGGTGGAGGGGTTTGGGCACCCGCGTAAGCGAGATACGGCACCCCATGCCGAAACAATGGTCCGCGGGCGATCATGCGACCGCCCGCGGACCACTGAGGAAAGAAAAGGAAAGAGATAAGAATCAGAAGTTCAGCGAGACATGCACCTCCTCGGTTCCGGGTGCCGCGATCGGCACGGTGGTGCCGCTGACGGGCTTGCCGTCCACGGCCAGGGAAGCCTTGCCGGTGCGCGTGGCGTCGATCACATAACGCACGCCACGCCATTCACGCTCGATGTGCAGCTCGGTGAACTGCGCGGGCAGATGCGGTTCGATGCGCAGGCCGTCGAATGTGGGCTGCACACCCAGCAGATGCTGCGAGACATCTACGAAGGTCCATGCGGCGGTGCCGGTGAGCCACGAGTTCTTGCCTTCGCCCGGCGTCGGCGCCTCCGGGCCGGCCACCATCTGGCAGTAGACGTACGGCTCGGTGCGGTGCACTTCGGAATACTGCTCCACATACGCCGGGCATGTGCGCGTGTACACGTTGAATGCTTCGTCGTCGTTGCCGATTGTGGCGTTGGCGATCGAGATCCACGGGTTGTTGTGGCAGAAGATGCCGCCGTTCTCCTTGTACCCACGTGGATATGACGAGATCTCGCCGAGCTCGATGCGGTACGTGGAGTACGCCGGCGCCAGGATCGCCGTGCCCCAGCGGCACGTGAGCAGGTCCTTGGTGGATCGCAGCGCCTGCGCGGCCTTGCCGTCATCGGTGCCGATGCCGGCCATGACGCACATGCCCTGCGGCTCGATGTAGATCTTGCCTTCGCTGTCTTCGTTGGTGCCGACCGGGTTGCCGTTGGCGTCGTACGCGCGGCGGAACCACGCGCCGTCCCAGCCTGCGGTGAGCGTGGCCTCGCGCACTTCGCCGATCGCCGCGCGCACCGCCGCGGCTTCTGCCTGCACATCGGCCGCGTCCATGCCGCACACCTCGCCGAACCGCTCGAGGATCTGTGCATACTGCTCGCCATACAGCACGAACATGCCGGCGATGAACACGGATTCGGCGATGCCGGTGTCGTTGTTTTCGACGGTCTGGAAGCTTTCGCCCGGCGTGGACGAGAAGCAGTTGAGGTTGAGGCAGTCGTTCCAGTCGGCGCGCCCGATGAGCGGCAGGCCGTGCGGGCCGCGGTGCGTCATCGTGAAGTGCACCGAACGGCGCAGATGCTCGAGCAGCGGCTGTTCCGAGCCTTCCTGATTGTCGAACTGCGTGGGTTCGCGCAGGATCGAGTCGTCGCCGGTCTCGTTCAGGTAGGCGAACACGCCGGCCACGAGCCACAGCGGGTCGTCGTTGAAGCCGCCGCCGATGTCCGCGTTGCCTTTCTTGGTGAGCGGCTGGTACTGGTGCCATGCGGAGCCGTCGGGCAGCTGCGTGGCCGCGATGTCGAGGATGCGGCTGCGCGCACGCCCGGGGATCATGTGCACAAAGCCGAGCAGGTCCTGGTTCGAATCGCGGAAGCCCATGCCACGGCCCATGCCGGACTCGTAGTACGAGGCGGAGCGCGAAAGGTTGAATGTGACCATGCACTGGTACTGGTTCCAGATGTTGACCATGCGGTCGAGCTTGCCATCTCCCGTGGAGACCTGGAAGCGGCCGAGCAGCCCATCCCACGACGCGCTGAGCTCATCGAGTGCCTTGAGCACCTTCTCGCTCGTATTGAACCGCGCGAACAGCTCGCGTGCCGGCTGTTTGTTGATGATGCCGACCTTGGCTGGATCGTTCGGATCCTCCCACTTCTGGTCATCCGGCACTTCGATGTACCCGAGCATGAACACGAGCATGCGCTCCTCGCCTGGCTGCAGGTTGAGGCGCACGCGCTCGGCCGCGATCGGGTACCAGCCGTGCGCCACCGAGTCGCGCATGCGGCCTTCGGCAATCGCCTGCGGGCTGTCCCAGCCGTTGAACTGGCCGAGGAACTCATCGCGGCTCGTGTCGAATCCGACCGTCGGCTCGTTCACCGAGAAGAACGCGTAGTGGTTGCGGCGCTCCTTGAACTCGGTCTTGTGGTAGACGATGGTGTTGGTGTCGGTCTGCTCGACTTCGACTTCGCCGGTGGAGAGGTTGCGCTGGAAGTTGCTTGCGTCGTCCACCGCGTTCCACAGGCACCATTCCACGCATCCGGTCACGTCCACGGTCACGGCTTCGCCGGTGTTGTTCCTGACCGAAAGGTGGTTGATCTCGGCGGCCGTGTGCAGCGGCACGAATGCGGTGAGCGTGGATTCAATGCCCTGGTAGTCAGTGTGGAACGTGGTGTAGCCGATGCCGTGGCGGCACTCATACGAATCGAGCGGCGTCTTGACCGGCAGGAACGTGGGCGACCACGTGGCCACCGGCGTGGCGTCTTCCCCACTGCCGCTCATGAGACTCAGGTAGTAGTTGCGCGCGCCGTTGTCGCCGGGCACGCCGTTGTAACGGTAGCGCGTGATGCGGCGCAGTTTGGCGTCTTTGTAGAACGAATATCCGCCGCCGGTGTTGGAGATGAGCGAGAAGAAGTCCTCGTTGCCCAGGTAGTTGATCCACGGCAGGGGCGTGGCGGGCGTCTCAATGACGTATTCCCGCTTCTCATCATCAAAGTGGCCAAATTGCACGACGCGTCCCTTTCCTGCGGCTTTCCGGCGCATGATTCAGGTGTGCTTCCCACACGCAACCGCAATGTTGCCCATAGCGGACCTTCTGTGGTCCGCCCCCGTGATTCCTACGCCGACCATTTAATTCAACGACAAAACTATTATACGCAGACAGCCACGCACACAAGTCGGCGTGTCGCATTATTGATAAGCCTATCAATAAACATGTCGCATATATGCGAGGAGGCCGCCAAGCATGTACTTGGCGGCCTCCCCGTTTCAGGCTCAGGGGCGGGAAAATCAAGCGGCTGCGCCGTCTTCCTCCACCTGCTTCTTCGTGGCCGGGGCGATCGAAAGCGCCGGGTCACGCAGCGGGATCATCATAGCCTGCGTGGCGTGGTAGAGGTCGGACTTGCCCGGCCACACCGTATCGATCGGCTTGTTGGTGCGGTCGAGCTGGTGGAACCACGACCCGTTCACGCGGTCCATCAGATACGTGTCGATGTACTCGAGGAACGTGGCGTACCAATCCGCATATTCCTGCTTGCCGGTCACATGGAACAGCGTGGCGGCCGTGTTCACGCCTTCGGCGAGCGTCCAGTGCATGCGGTCATGCACCACCGGCTTGCCCTCCCAATCGGTCGTGTAGACGATGCCCGGGGCGCCGTCGGCGTCCCACGCGTCTTCGACCGCGCGGTTGAACAGATGCTCGGCGGCGTCGAGGTACTTGCGCCCGTCGCCGTCCAGCACACCGCTCTTGCCATACACCGAAAGCGCGTACTGCGTGATCAGGCGCGCCCACTCAATGCCATGGCCCGGCGTGGCGCCGTACGGCTTGAACTGGTCGTCCGGCTTGTCGGCGTTGAACTCGAGCAGCGGCTTCCAATCGGAGTCGAAATGCTCGGGGATGCGCCAGTCGTTCTCCTCAGCCCACGTGAGCACATGGCCGATAATCCGGCCGGCGCGCTCACGCCAGCTGTCGTCGCCGGTCACGTCGGCCACGGCGAGGCAGGCCTCGACCGAGTGCATGTTCGCGTTGAGGCCGCGGTAGGTGTCGAGCTCGGTGAACTCGGTGTTCCATGTGTCGACGCTCAGGCCGATCTCGTCGTCCCAGAAGCGCGTCAGGTACACGTGCTGCGCCTGGTCGAGCAGCTCGCGCGCGCCCGGGCGGCCTGCGAGCAGCGCAGACGACGCCGCGAGCAGCACGAACGCGTGCGCGTACGCCTGCTTGCTGGGCATGTGGCAGATGCGCGGGGTGATCTCCGCGTACCAGCCGTCGTTCTCGTCGTCGTGCAGCGCGCCGCGCAGGCCGCGCACACCGTCGTCGACGAGCTCGGCGGCGCCGTCCACGCCCATCAGCGTGGCGAGCGAGTAGACGTGCGTCATGCGGCAAGTGATCCACGTGGCGCGGTTGCGGTCCGCCCACGGCGTGCCGTCGTCGCCAAGCCAGTACGAACTGCCGTCGACCGCCGGAAAACGCCGGCCGAACGCGATGAGGTTGTCTCGCGAAAGGTCGAGGAACTGCTTGTTTTCCGGCGTACCGATCTGGTACTTGGGGTCTTGCGAATGCTTGGGGCTGTTCACTGCCATGACTTCCTTCCTGTGTCGTCGTTGACTGTCTGATTCAGAGCGTATCACTGAAGCGCTTAAGCCGCAAGTTTACAACGCCTGCATGTCGAGCACAATCGCCTGCATGGGCCACAGCGGCGGCAGCTGAAGACCGATCTGCTGCAACAGCGCACCGCTCACCACGAACCCCTCGCCGGTGCGCGCGGCGGCGATCCACTGAGGGGTATTCCACCCCCAGCGCGATTCGCCGATCTCCTCGCGCAGACGCACGCGGTACGTGCGGGAGGCGTCAAGCCCGGCCGGGCGCAGGCGCTCGGTCACCACGTCGCGCAGGTTCGTGACGGTCGCCACGACCCACACCGCCCGCGAAGCGTCATCGGCCACGACCCCGCGCGCACGCAGCGCCGGGTCGTGGAAGTCCGCGTGGCACACCTCGCCGGCGTGCAACAGGCCGCGCAGCTCCTTGACGAGCTTCACGAACGCCGTGATCTGCGCGAGCTCGTCATCGGTGCACTCGAGGATGTTCCATTCGAACCCGGAGCAGCCTTCGAGCGACATCGCCGCACGGTAGCTCAGGTCGGTCGCGCGCCACGTGGAATGCGCCGGGCTCGGGCCGATGTGCGCGCCGATCATCTCGGGCGGCACCACGAGCTCGGTGTAACGCTGGATGTCCACGCGGTCGCGCGGGTCGTTCGAATCGGACGCCCAGATGCGGTCGGCGTGCTGCAGGATCCCTGCGTCGGTGCGGCCGCCGCCCGAAGCGCAGCTTTCGATCTCAAGCCCCGGGAACTCGGCCTTGAGGTCGTCGAACAGGCGGTAGGCGGCCTCGGTCTGCGCGTGCAGGCCGTAATGGCCGTCGTGCACCGGCTCGGTCACGTCGCGGTTGTGGTCCCACTTGATGTAGTCGATGCCCAGTTCGCGGATCAGGTCGGCCATCTGCCCGCGCACATGGCGGTAGGCGTCCGGATTGGCCAGGTCGAGCACATACTGCGTGCGGTATGAGATGTCCTCGCGGCACGGCACGGCCTCGGGCGCGGCGAGGATCCAGTCTGGGTGCTCGCGCGCGCAATCGGAGTCGAGGTTGACCATCTCCGGCTCGAACCACAGGCCGAACTGCATGCCCAGCCCGTGCACATGCTCGGCGAGCGCATCGAGTCCGTTGGGCCAGACCTCGGGGTCGACGATCCAGTCACCCAGGCCCTTCGTGTCGTCGCGGCGCAGGTGGAACCAGCCGTCGTCGAGCACAAAGCGCTCCACGCCCACCTTCGCGGCCAGGTCGGCGAGCGCGATGAGCGTGGCCTCGTCGTGGTCGAAATACACCGCCTCCCATGTATTGAGCGTCACCGGGCGGTCGCCGCGCACGTGGTTCGGCAGCGAGCGCAGCCAGCGGTGGAAGCGCGCGGCCATGCCGTCGAGGCCGTGATCGGACCACGAGAAGCACACCTGCGGCGTGGCGTAGTCGGAGCCGGGCAGCAGTTGGATCTCGCCGGGGCCCAGCAGTTCGCCCGCGCCGAGCAGCGGCTCGTGCTGCGGCAGGTTGTCGAGCCGGTAGGTCTGGTTGCCGCTCCACGCCAAGTGGCACGCCCAGACTTCGCCGGAGTTGAACAGCGGCTCGCCGTCGCTCGCGATGAACAGCCACGGGCTTTCGTGACTCGTCTTGCCGTGGCGGCAGTCGCGCGTCACGGAACCACGCGGCAGCGGGCCGGTCTGCGGCTGCTTTTCGAGCGGCCAGCGGCCGGTGAACTGCGTCAGATGGTCGGCGCGGCGCGGGATCGGCAGCACGGAGTCGAGCCAGTTCACGGTGAGCGGCTCCTCATGCTCCATGTCGATGTTGGTGATGCGCTCGTCCATGAGCACCAGGCCGCCTTCGGCGAGGCCCAGCCGCACGTCGAGCTCCACAAGGTTGACAGCGTCCTTGGCATGCACGAGCAGCTCATGGCCACTGTGCGCCACCTGCGTCTCAACTGTGGTCCAGCGCACGAACACCGGCGCGGTGCCGCGGTACGCCTCGAGCCCGGGGCGCCCAGCGAAGGCCTCGGCGCCCTGCGGCAGCAGTGACGGCCGCAGCGCCGCGTCCGGCTTTTCGGCGGGCGGCGTGACCTTGAGCGTCATCGCGTCGAGCGCGGAAAGCTCGCCCTCGGCGCCAGACACGCCGAAATCGCGGCCCCAGTATTCCACTTGCGGCATTTCATTCTGCGGCGTCTTGAGCACGACGGCCACGCCGTCGCGGCGCAGCACCACATGATTCCCGTTATCGAACATCGTTGTCTCCTACCATGGTGGGTTCACCAGTCAGTGTGGTTCGCGCGCGCAGCGGCGGTGCAGCACGCGTGAAGGGTTGACTTTTCCGTGCAATCAGTATAAATTAAGCGTTTAAGTAATGCAAACAGAACATCGCGTTCTGTGCGTTTCGCGGCACCGGGGCCGCAGTAAGGAGGGCGCCATGCCGAACACCGACCGGCTCACTGACTCGCAACGCGAGGCGATCGACACGCTCACCGCCGCCCCACAATACGCCGGCGCGTCGAAGTTGCGCATTTTCATGCAACTGCCCGCCAAACACAAAGCCGCGTATTTCCGCGAGCACTTCCTCGTGCCGTGCATCGCCGCCGTCATCGCCATCGCACTGTGCACATTCGTGATCGTGCGCATCGTCTCGCCGCGCGAACGGCCGGCGCTGTACGCGGCGGTCGTCGACAGCTCGCTGCCGTTGGGTGAGGCCGCCAAACTCGAGCAATCCACCGAGCACGAACTCGGCGCCGACGTGATTGTGGACGACTATTTCGACACCACGAAAGACGGCATCTCCAAACTGCAGACCATGATCTCGAGCGAGCAGATCGACGTGGTGATCGCGCCGCCGACCGTGTTCAAGGAACTCGCTTCCTACGGCTATTTCAGCAATCTGCACGAGACGCTCCCGGCCGCCGAATACGGCCAGCTGCACGCGTACACACAGGATTTCCGCGGATTCGACGATTCGCAGCTCGCCGATGACGTGGATGATTCCGGCAGTGGCAGGGGCGCCGCCGAACCCTACGGGCTCAAGCTCGAGCGTGCCGGCGAATGGCACCGGTACGCGGATGGCAGCGATGCGCTCGTGGGCATTGTAGCCAACACCAAGCAGCAGGCGAACGCGCAGCGGTTCATCGATTACCTGTACCACTAAG
>ERZ778503.1748-NODE-1748-length-13728-cov-6.095882_pt1 | contig 13728 bp, 9 predicted proteins | sample MGYA00510047_ERZ778503 | MGnify/ENA primary metagenome ERZ778503 (study PRJEB29527, sample SAMN07138965) | mouse gut metagenome | material: feces | host: mouse | place: China:Nanjing | collected 2016-01-25 ... | reverse complement strand
GTAAAAATGCCGTGTCTATTAGTTTCAATTATTCTTCGTGAAACAACCCTGAAAAGTGTGGCGAATCGGATTGACATCTGTTTCAATATCGATTATCATATTGTTATAGCAGAAATTTATGGATAATAAATCTTGAATAGATTGCATGAAAAATACGCTCGGAATCTTGGCGATGCCAAAGGCTCCGGGCGTATATTGAAAAAGAAGTAAAACTATAATATTTAAAACGCAGGTCTATTATAATGATGTGGACAAGAACATTTCTTGGCTCGATAATGCTAGACAAATGTATTGGATTTGAGAAAGGAAAGCAAGTGGATCTATTTTATATGTGGAAAAAGAATAAGCAGGAAAATTTTGTTGTTGATAAAGCGAAAAGCAATGAAATACCTTTGGAGCAGGCAAATCCGATTACACAAAATATCATTGCGAAATTGAGCTATCCATATCAGATTTTTTCAACATCAGCGAGCTATCAGGAAGTGATGGATGCATATGAGCAGGCTATGCAACAAGGACAACAACAGGGCTTTACACCGATATTGGTGCCGTCAGATGATGTGTTAGAGGAATATTTGGGAATTTTAGAAGATGATAATTATTCATTAGAGGATATTTTAAAGACGAAATTGGAATCTGGGGAAGAACTGCTGAAAAAATATTTTGCAGCGTACTCAGAGGATATTGTAGATATGGAGGCGTTTGTTGGCGTATTTGACGATAAACCAACAGCGATTGACAGTTTTTTAGCCTTTCAAAGCTTTCCCTCTGAAAAAAATATAGAGACAATATTGTTTCACGTTCCAACAACGAAACCATGGGAATTGGTGGCATATGTGCCGTTTGGTGGATGGAATGATTGCCCCAGAGTAGAAGAAATGATGGCAATTTGTAAATATTGGTTTGAAAAGTATGGCGCAATTCCTGTAACAATTGCGCATGATGTAATGGAAATGCGGGTTTCGACGCCAGTTGCGAAACAGGATTCTCTGCAAGTTGCCAAAGAGCATTATGCATTTACGCCAGATAGAGTATATCAGAATACAGAAACAGAGACATTAGCAGAAGTGGCAGCATGTATCGCCGCATCTAAGATATGGTATTTTTGGTGGGATTAGTTTGTGTAATGATTCCTTGTATTGAGAGATGCCAAGAGGCTATTTTAGGAAAGGAAAGTAAATTGAAAAATAAGAATCGGATAACGATTGTATTGTTTGCTGTGCTATTATTTTTGTCAGGATGTGGAAAGAAAAGTGAACAAACAGATTTAAAGTCAAATGAAGCTAATTTTATAAAAATGTCTGAATTACAAATGATGGAAGAAAACATATTAGACGAGTCCGATATTGTGACAACACCTAAATCGGAGGCGCCAAAAAAAGTTATTTCAGAGAGTTTTAATTCAGAAAAATTGTTAGATGCTTATCTTATTAGCGAAATCCCAGCCATTTATGGCGATGGAATTGAAATATTGTTTGACCAGTTACTACAGGAAAATGAAGAAGTAGCATATTTGAATTTTTCTGTTGGAGAACGGATTGATTTGGATAACGATGGTGAAGACGAACAGATTATAAATGGTCCTTATGGAGGATTATACTTGGATGCAAGAGACCAAAAAGTATATGTGTTTGCGCGAGGAGAAGGAACATCAGGGATGTTGTCTTATATAAATTATGACAATGCAGTCTGGATAGTACATAGTGATACGTCGCACATGGGCAGACAGATGTTCTGGCTGACAAGATATGATGGTGGAGAAAAGATTGTGGAAGAACTTTTATTAGCAGCGGAATATTGGGATTCTCCTGATGGCGTATATGATGAAAACAGTGACTTTACATTTCGGGAAGAAAAGATATCGATGAAAACATACGAAGCATTGCGAAAAGAACTTTTTGGATGGTAGGATTTTTAGTGTGAAATCAAAGATTTCACCATCCTGATTTGTATGCCCGCAAAGGCGGGCAGATGGGAGTTCGTGTGTGTTTGATTTTAGATAATTGTAGAAAGAAAGGGTGTAGAAAATGAAACTTGCGGAGGCATTACAAGAGCGGGCAGACTTGAATCGTAATATTGAACAATTAAAAAGTCGCTTAAACAATAATGTATTAGTGCAGGAGGGGGAAAAGACTGTGGAATCCCCAGAACAATTAAAACAGGAATTAGATTGTTCGATTGCGCGTTTAACGTATTTAATTGCGTGTATTAACAAAACAAATTGTGAGACAAAAATTGATGGACAAACATTGACAGAGTTGATTGCAAAAAAGGATACACTTTCGCTAAAAATCCATATTTACAAGGATATTGTATATACTGGCAGTCAGACCTCTTATCGGGCAAGAAACACAGAGATAAAGATAAAGTCTGCAATTTCGGTTGTAGATTGGCAGACAGAGATTGACAGAATGGCGAAGGAATTACGGCTTGTGGATAATAAATTGCAGGAGACAAACTGGAATACAAATTTGATAGAATAAATTTGTCAGAGTGGTGTCTATGCCAAGCTTTGTTAGAGCGTATTTGTACAATGTTATATTGGGTAGCAGAATCAGGGTGAATGTCACGTGACGACAACGTAAGTCGTAACTCGGGGCACACTAAAGAGCAGGTGTGGGGTTCGAGTCCCCAAGGATTGTTATGCTCCGATTGCGTACAAATGTATCGTGATAGAGAATTGTTATTACCAGACATTGACTGTATCTGTGAGGGTGGGAATGGGGAAATTAAATACATAGTAAATAGAGGATTTCTATTTTCCGTTTTCGTCAGTCTGCTTTTGGTTATATTATTGGATACATGTACTTTAAAATTATAGTTACAGTCTGTCAATGATAAGATATTAGATTGTGCTATAGTTAATACATATGAAGATGTGATAATAAAAGAAAAATTTGGTCGAAAGTGAAAAGGATGGTTTCCACTTGAGATGCTACCTTCTTTGAATATGCCATTTACGGCACAATTTGTCATCGCTCATTATTTAAAAGAGGGATGCTATACAGATATGATATATGGTGGGATTTCAAACAAAGAGAAAGTAGTGTTTATAGAGCTTCCAGCATTTTAGAATTGGATAATAATCCAAATTGATAAATACGACAAACTATTGTATAATATTTCCAAATATGACAGATTTTGCTAAGAAACAATTAATTTATAACTTACAAATTGTAAATAAATAACATAATAATCTTGCATAGGAGATATGTTTGAGAACATAAGTATGCAAGATTGTCAAGTAGTTATTGATTAATTTTTCTAAAGAGTTCTTAGGATAAGGGGGATATTATGTACACAGTTGTATTTATTGATACAGAGGTTAGTGTTGACCGCGATACTGTAGTGGACTATGGTGCAGTTGTGGACAGAAACACATATATTCATACAAAATCAGCGAAAGTGTTTGAAGACTTTCTGATCCAGAACAGCACTGGTAACAAACGGTTTCTGTGCGGTCACAATATTGTTCATCATGATACTAAATATATCAGACAGCAGATGCAAGCAGCAGGGATTACAGATATGATTGATACCCTTTATTTGTCACCGCTGTTGTTTCCAAACAAACCCTATCATGCACTGCTCAAAGATGATAAACTGTTGACAGATTCTTTGAATAATCCTTTAAATGACTCGATAAAAGCGATGGAATTATTTTATGATGAGGTCAATGCCTTCCACAGCCTTAATGAGCTGCAAAAAGACATTTATGCATATCTGCTTAGTTCAAAAGAAGAATTTCGTGGCTTTTTTTCTTATTTGAATTATTATCCACGGGGAGATGCTTCTTCCTTAATCAAAAGTTTTTATTATGGAAAATTGTGTGGTAACAGTGATATTGCGTATATTGGCAAATGTTATCCAGTGGAACTTGCCTATGTGCTTTCAATGATTTCTGCAAGAGATACCACTTCTATGATACCAAACTGGGCTATTATGCAATATCCGGCAATTTCGAATGTAATTCGACTATTGCGTAATATGAACTGTGCTGCGAGTTGTTCGTATTGTCGTAATAAATTAAATATTCATGGACGTTTAAAACAGATTTTTGGATATGATGATTTTCGCAAATATGACGGGGAAAACTTGCAAGAGAAGGCAGTACAGGCGGCGGTTGACAATCAGTCTTTGCTCGCCATTTTTCCTACAGGCGGGGGAAAATCAATTACATTTCAGCTTCCAGCGCTGATAGCGGGAGAACTTTCCAAGGCATTAACTGTTGTGATATCACCGTTACAGTCTCTTATGAAAGACCAGATGGATAATTTGGAGAAGCTTGGAATTGTGGACGCTGTGACAATCAATGGATTGCTTAGTCCAATCGAACGGGCGGAGGTTATCGAGCGTGTCGAGAACGGGCTTGCTTCTATATTGTATATTGCACCGGAATCCCTGCGTTCCAAGACAATTGAACGCTTGTTGATAAAACGGGTAATTGCGCGTTTTGTGATAGATGAAGCACACTGTTTTTCATCGTGGGGACAGGATTTTCGAGTGGATTATCTTTACATTGGTGATTTTATTCGAGAATTGCAGGAGAAAAAGCAATTGACGGAACGGATTCCAGTCTCTTGTTTTACTGCGACGGCAAAACAGAAAGTTATCAGTGACATTAAGAATTATTTTAAGCAAAAACTAGATTTGGATTTAGTGCTTTATACTTCAGGTGCAGGCAGGAAAAATCTGCGCTATGAGGTGCTTTATCAGGAGAGTGATGAGGAGAAATACACGACGCTGCGTTGGCTGATTGAACAAAAAAATTGTCCGACAATTGTGTATGTAGCAAGGACAAAGCGCACGACAGAGCTTGCGCAAAAATTGTGTGATGATGGAATTGCTGCACTTGCGTTTCATGGAAAGATGGATAGAGCTGAGAAACAGGCAAATCAGGAGGCTTTTATTCGCGATGAAGTACAAGTGATGGTAGCAACTTCTGCTTTTGGAATGGGGGTAGATAAGCCAAACATTAAGTTAGTTATACATTATGATATATCGGACTCATTGGAGAATTATGTGCAGGAGGCGGGGCGTGCAGGCAGAGATCAGAATTTACAGGCAGAATGCTATGTGTTGTTTCATGATGGAGATTTGGACAAGCATTTTATGATGTTAAACCAGACAAAACTAAGTATTAGTGAGATTCAGCAGGTCTGGAAAGCAATTAAGGATTTGACAAAAAGCAGGTCGGTCATACAGCGCACACCATTTGAGATTGCGCGTCAGGCAGGGTGGGATGAGAATGTGGTAGATATTGAGACACGTGTTAAGACTGCCATACAGGCACTGGAGAACGCCGGCTATATCAAGCGTGGAAAAAATGTGCCACATGTCTATGCTACAAGCATTCTTGTTAAAAATATGATGGAAGCTGCTGTTAAAATCGAGATGTCTCTGAAAATGAGTGAGAAAGAACGCTTGGATGCCAAGCGGATTATGAGTATGCTAATTTCGGCAAGGAGTATAGCGAATGCGCAAAACGATGACGCAGAGTCCAGAGTGGACTATATTTCAGATAGACTTGGCATGGAACGACAGGAGACGTTCAAGCTGCTTCAGATTCTACGGGAAGAAAGTATTCTTGCAAACACAATGGATTTGACAGCCTATATTCTGAAAACGGATACAGAAAATAAGTCGCTGAATGTGTTAAAGAAATATGCTGCTATGGAACAGTTTCTTGTCAGCAGGCTCAGTGGAGAAGGACAGTGCATTAATCTCAAAGAATTAAATGAGAGTGCTGTTAACAGTGGGATAAAAAATGCAACAGTGAACGCGTTTAAGACAATACTTTACTATTGGACAATTAGAAAATACATAAAAAAGAGCATTGAAAATACGACTGCAAGAAGTATTATTACACCAGAAATTTCTGTGGAAACATTATGGGAACAACGGCAACAGTGTATTTGTCTGGCTGGTTTTATTGTGAAATATTTATTTGAAAAAAGCAAACAACTAGAGTCTAAAGAAGAACAGCTAGTGGAATTTTCCATTCTGGAATTAAAGAAGGAATATCAGAAAAGCGAAGCACAATCGGGTAGGGAGATTACAGATAAGGAAATTGAAGACGCACTTTTATATTTGTCCAAGATTGATGCAATGAAATTAGAGGGTGGGTTTCTTGTTTTATATAGTGGAATGCAGATTACGCGGCTTGAGATGGACAATAAAATCCGGTATAAGGCAGATGACTATAAAAGTTTAAATGAATACTACAAACATAAAATACAGCAGATTCATATTGTGGGTGAGTTTGCAAATATGATGGTTAGAAATTATGATGAGGCATTGCAATTTGTAAAAGAATATTTTCAGATGGACTATAAACTGTTTATCGCTAAGTACTTTAAGGGAAATCGTAAGAGTGAGATTAATAGGAATATTACACCTGATAAATACAATAAGCTTTTTGCGGAGCTTTCCAGCGTCCAGCGGGAAATTATCGATAATGACACATCAAAGTATATTGTGGTGGCAGCAGGACCGGGGAGCGGAAAGACAAAGGTTCTCGTGCATAAGCTTGCTTCGCTGATGCTGTTGGAGGATGTGAAGCATGAGCAGCTTCTAATGGTGACATTTTCACGGGCAGCAGCGACAGAATTTCGCAGGCGTCTATATGATTTGATTGGGAATGCAGCAGGATTTATTGAAATTAAGACATTTCATTCTTATTGTTTTGACTTGATTGGACGAATGGGAAATCTTGAGGATGCTAAGACAGTTGTGCAGGATGCAGCACAGATGATTCAGAATGGAGACGTAGAAATTGGACGGATTACAAAAACGGTGCTTGTGATTGACGAGGCGCAGGACATGGATGAAAATGAGTACAAAATGGTTTGTGCTCTAATGGAGCGAAATGACGATTTGCGTGTGATTGCAGTAGGGGATGACGATCAGAATATTTATGAGTTTCGCGGTTCTAGCTCCCGCTATTTTGAGGAATTTTTAGCGCAGGAAAATGCGAAAAAATATGAGCTGCTGGACAATTATAGAAGCGCCAGAAATATTGTGGCGTTTGCCAATCAGTTTGTGCAGCAAATTGCGCACAGGATGAAGAGTACTCCCATTTCTGCTGTAAAGGATGGGGATGCAGGTGAAGTGGAGTTGGTACAGTGTCTAAGCAAAAATCTTGAAGAACCTGTAACAGCAAAGGCAATCAGGGTGCGAGATAGAGGGAGTGTATGTATTCTTACAAACACAAATGACGAAGCGCTACGTGTCGTTGGACTCTTAAAGAAAAATGGAGTTCGGGCAAAGCTGATTCAGTCCAATGACGGATTCGATTTGTACAATATGATTGAATTACGTTTTTTTATGAAAAAAATCACAAAAGAGTTAACAGCGCCTGTGATACCACAAGAACTGTGGGAGACAGCGAAAGACAGAATGGTATCGGTTTACAAGGATAGTAGTAATCTTGCACTGTGTCTTGCTATTCTGGAAGCGTTTTCATTAACAAACAAACGGAAGTATCGTTCGGATTTGGAGATGTTTTTGCATGAATCTAACATTGAGGATTTTTTTACAAATGACAACCGTGATATCGTTGTTTCTACGATGCACAAGTCAAAGGGCAGAGAGTTTGACGAAGTGGTCATGATGCTTGACCATGTTTCCTTTGACACAGACGAGCGTAAACGATTGTTGTATGTCGGAATGACAAGAGCGAAGAAGGACTTGTATCTTTTTTATAACAACGAGGACTTTGACCGCTTTATCGCAGGAAATGTGAGGGCGCGGGTGGATAGCGGCTTGTATGGACGGCCTGAGGAAATTTTGATGCAGCTTTCGCATAAGGATGTTCATTTAGGTTTTTTTAAGGATAAGAGAAATCTTATACAGAGAATTATCTGTGGAACAAAGCTTTTGACAAATGCGTCTGGGCTTTTTGTGGCACAAAATGGTAAGACAATACAGGTAGTTCGTTTTTCCAAGAAGTTTTTGGAGGAAATCGAGAAGAATCAAAGGCAGGGATATGTGATGGAAAGCGCTAGTGTGCGTTTTGTCGTAGGATGGACAGACATGACAGATGGCCAAGAATATCCTATCATATTGCCAGATGTTTACTTTGTTAACAAACTTCCCAATAGCTGACAATATCAAGTATCTGAGACTTCAACAAATTGGTCAAATTTTTACAATAATAAATCAATTAAATTCTCACTTAAAAATAAGAAAAATTACTTGATTATATTTTATAGTAATAAACCCTTACTTTTAAAGAAGGGGTAGAAATACATTTATAAATATTTGACATGTTGAAGCACAAATAATATAATCAAATTAGTTCTGACAAAAAGGATTAGAATAATTACATAGATAGAATGAATATAGATGGCAGTGGACGGAAAGAGATAAGAAAAATATAACGATATCAAGATGAATGTAAAAGAGTTTATTAAAAGTATACAAAAAAATCCAAAAATGTTTGTTGATGAAGTTCGGATAGATTATTTAGACCATCTTATTGTGGGGTTTTTTGTGTGTCTTAAAGGAAATAATAACGCGGTTGATATTGATTTGCAATTTCATGCACATTTTACACGCTGGCTGGTGAAGTGGATTCAGAAAAATATAGATAAAAAATACGAACAAAAATATTTTTCGTGGAGTCAAACCTTAAAAGATATAAATATAACAAGTGATGAAATAGAAACAGTAAAACTCTTTTTTGAGTTATGTGATAAGTTTTTTGAAAAAAATGAGAATAAAGAATTTTCTTATAAAACAAATTGTAGTAACAGAATAAATTTGAGAGAATTTATAAAATTAATTCAAAAAAAACCACAGGCAGTATTGTATGAAATTCGGATAGATTATTTAGAATATTTTATTGATGGTTTTAAGGGCTGTAATGCAATAAATGATTTTGGTGACGATACAGCAGTGCAATTTCATTATTACTTTTCAGATTGGCTTGTGAGGTGGATTCAGAAAAATAGAAATAAAAAGTATAAAAAACAGCATTTTTTCTGGTATCATACTTTAAGAGATATAACCAAGGACGAAGCAGAAGCAGTAGCGCTCTTTTTTACATTATGTGATAAGTTTTATGAAGAATACGAAAATAGGAAATGAATATGATTGTCAGAATATATAAGGAGTTTTATGGTACATAAAATAGAATGGAAAGATAGAAAAAATGTAATATCTTGCTATTTGTCAAAGGATGCTACACCAGATAAAAGTGCAGTGGCAGAATTGCATCAAATGACAGCATTGGAGGAGACCTTGGAAAGATTAACAGCGGTGCCAAGTTATTTTCAAGAAGATGCACCGCGGATTGAGAAGATAATCGTGACCCCAGATTTTCATAAAGGAGCTGGGATTCCAATTGGAACTGTGATGATGACAAAGGGTTTTGCGGTTCCGCAGGCGATGGGAAATGATATTAATTGTGGTATGCGGTTTTATACAACAGATTTGTCAGAAGAAAAAATCCGGCAAAAGCTACCAGAATTGACCAAGAAAATTCGTCATATTTTTTTTGAGGGCGGTAGACAGATTCCAATGACGGGGAGACAGCGAGAGGCGTTATTTCGATATGGACTTGAAGGATTGTTGGAAACATATCAGGACAGCGGCGAGAGCGGATTATGGCGGTATTATCAGCCAGAGATTCAAGAAAGATGGCTGAACCGCACCATGTTTCGAGGAAGTCTCAATGCGACAGAGACAGAAGGTTTGGAGGATTTTATTGGCGATTATAATCAGTTGACGTATGATGATCAAATTGGGACAATAGGCGGCGGGAATCATTTTTTGGAAGTACAGCGCGTTGCAGAGATTTATGACGGCCAGACTGCGAATGCATGGAATTTGAAAAAAGGTGCTGTAGTGATAATGCTGCACACAGGCTCTTTGACAATTGGACATCACAGTGGTTTGCTAAATCGTAAGATTTGTCAGGAAATTTATCCTGTTAGACTTGCGCAGCCAGAGAATAAGATTTATGCAATACCAGAGAACTGTACGATACAGAATGCATGGAATCGTTTTTGGTCAATTTCTAAAAATGCTGCAAATTTTGGTTTTGCCAATCGCTTGTTTCTCGGCTTTATGATTCAGGAGGTTTTTACACAGGTATTGGGTGCATGTGATATGGAGTTGCTTTATGATGCGCCACATAATTACATCTGGAAACAGCAGATAGACGGTGAGAATTATTATATTCATCGAAAAGGAGCCTGCTGCGCTCGTGGCTGTGAGGAGATGGAGGGGACAGAATTTGCCTATTATGGAGAACCTGTGATGATTCCAGGGTCTATGGGCAGTTCCAGTTACCTACTTCGTGGATTAGGAAATTCTGACGCACTTTGGAGTGCAAGCCATGGCGCTGGACGGCAAAAATCCCGCGGGGATGCAATTAAGGGAAATGATGCGGCATTTCGTCAATTTATGGAACATTTTCATGTGATTACGCCCATTGATCCAAATCGCACAGACTTAAAGGGCAGAGCAGATATCCTGAAAAAATGGGAGGAGTCTATTCGAGCAGAAGCACCATATGCTTATAAAGACATTCATGAAGTAATTGCAGTACACACAGCGCATAATATAGCGCAACCGATTGCGCGAATGGAACCGATATTTACAGTGAAAAGTTAAAAAATTCTATTATATATAAAAACTGTTACATGCTAATCTTTCTTTCAGACGAGAATACTAAAGAATAAATATTTGATTTTGCGAACGATGTTGATTGGCCAAATTGTCTAAAAAATGTCTTTAAAATAATAAGATGAGAAAAGATAGGAAAAAAATCAAAAACGCAATAAAGTATAGTATGTTTGTTTTGCTATCAATATATTTAACAATCTGTTTTTCTATGCGTCTTTCGGTGAGGGAGACTACCATTGCAATAGAAGATTGTATGTTATACTATATTGTAAATATAGATGGAATGAAGGGATTGGGACATAGCGTTGTACTGCTTGTAGATGAAGATGGAAGCGGAACAGTAATTAGTTTTAATGGTATGCAGCGTACTTTAATAGAATGCCTTCTGGGGAAAAGCGGCGTTGGAAAGATGAGTATTGCAACCATGACAAAAGCGGAGACTGCTTTATTTTTGGAGACGGGCAACCTAAATTTGGATAAAGACCAACTTGCAGATAATTATGATATAGCACTATATAGACCAATTACAGTAGAAGAATATGATACTGTATTAGAACAGACTGCTCCATATCTTGCAGCAGAGGAACAATTTGCAGTTTTATATGAGAACTGGGTGCTGGAGATAGATGTTAGGAAAAAGGAAGGATATCAACAGGATTTGGAGTGTTTAGGGCAAGATACAAGTCTACCATTATATCAGATTTATACAAATAATTGTGACCATGTAGCTAGAATATTGATTGGATCTGTCGATTTAGAGATGGAAGCATATTCACAGCGTACAGAACATATAACGCCGAATGGTAATTTGAAAGCCTTTGGCAGGAAGGCGCAAAATTGGGGTGTTATGATGTTGGGTACACAATCAATACAGGAAAAACTTTTAAATTTTTTGATGATTTTTTAATGGAATTTTCTGCAAATTAATGGTATTGTTTACAATAGTAACTGAAAATGACAATATCATGGCTGGTAGTTGTATAAAAACTTTTGTTTTGTAGAATTTTTAAGGAGACATGCAGATGGACAATCGGGAATATGCAGAAGAACTATATACGGAACTTGCACAGCGAGTAGATGCAGGTGAGGTGGGGGATGCATGGGGAGATGAGTTACTATTAGAATTTTATGATTTGGTGTGTGAACTTTATCCTGGGTCAAGTGAGGAACCAGAATGGGTATTCATGTTTTTGCAGCTCTATAACTGGCAGTTTCAGTGTTTTCATGAGGGAATAAGGACCTTTTATACGAATTCATATGGGGTAGATACAGATAACGGCATTAGAAGGATGTCAGACTGTCTGTATCGGCATGGATATATGGAACTTACAAAATGGTATGACTATGGAATTTTTGCTTATAACCTTTATTCAGATTTTGACTATCCAGCCGCGTATGAATTGAGAATGAAAGAGATTGACGAGTGGATTTCTGAAAATGTAGATATGATATGGCAGATTTATGTGGAATTGTTGCTGGGACATAAGGATGAAATACTGAAAGCGGCGGCACGTTGGGAACCTAATTGTGACACAAAGGTAGAAGAACAAAAGGATAAGGAAGATTTTCTAGCGCCAGAAGTCCAAAAGAAAGAAGAACTTACTTTTCAGTTTTTTATTAATCTTAGAACAAGTGGCAGTACAACAGATGGAAACATATCATGTCTGAGTGGAGATATCTCATGTCTGACAGCTTTACATATTGATGATAAAATGGTGTCGCAAATGGTTGCGGCAAAAGAGCTAGAACGAATACAGACGACAGAAGTGTTTCCAAAAGAAGCATTGCGCTTTTTGGATGAGAAACTATTTTCTGTTAGAGAGGATATTATGTTTCGCATTTATGATTTGCAAAATGGAGATTTGCGGCGTTTTGCGGAGATAATACATATACGAAAGCTTAGTCTGGACAGGATGGAGGATATTGGACATGTCGAGGTGCTTTCTCGGTTTACAAATCTGACAGAGTTGTACATGAGATTGCCCAAACGGCGTGATTTTAGCTTTGTGAATAAGCTGTCATCGGGACTTACAAAATTTTCTCTTTGTGTGGACTTTTCGCAGGAGGGTGTTACCTTTGGAAATGCCTCTGATGAAAAGATTAATGGATTGTATACTATGGAATGGCTGTTAAGATTTCCCAAACTTGAAAGTTTTTATATTGGCGATTGTGCACAACATATAGAGCTTTTGATACGACAGGATTCTGTCAGGGAGCTTATTTTATATGAGATTCCTTGTCCGCCTCTAAAAGTGCTGCGTATGTTGGATGTACAAAGTGTTATCATACATCAAAAATATGCACAGGGATTAGACCGATTGAGTCATATTGAATCGATTCAGGAGATACAATTGGTGAGGGTTGCGGATATAAACAATCTCAATTTTTTGGAGACATTACCAGCTTTGCAGAAGCTTACACTGCATAGCTTACCAGAGTTGAGCAGTCTTCCACATTTTCCAGAGGAGCAGAAGTTGCAGGAACTTACAATTTATGATTGTGATAAGCTTTTTAATATTTCTGTGGCAAGTGAAAAGATTTTTATAAGGAAATATTCATAAAGTTAGATTGGAAAAGAGAGATTTGCAATAAGGAAATTTGTAATAAAGGAATGACAAATAGTAGGAGGTTTTTATTATGTACGAATTTAAAGAGGAGTTTTTGACGGGGATTGACCAGATTGATGTAGAACATAGGCGATTGTTTGAGATTGCGGACGAATTATATAATTTAAAGTGTGAAGAATTTATGCCGGATAAATATGATAATATCAGACATATTTTGGAAGAATTGCGAAACTATACACTGACACACTTTGAACATGAGGAAGCTTATATGGAATCGATTCATTATGAAAGATTACCAGAACAGAAGCGTCAGCATGAAGCTTTGGAGGAGACCATTAATGATTGGGATGTGGATGCAATTGATGAGAATCAAGATGAGACAATTGAGGAAATCTTGCGTCTTGTGACGAATTGGCTTGTAAATCATATTTTGCATGAGGATAAGTTAATTGGCAAACAGGATTAACCATTTACCATGATACCAGGGTCAAAAGGTCAAGAAATCCGATGCAAGCTTGCTTGCAAGAGG
>ERZ778503.1743-NODE-1743-length-13755-cov-7.803504_pt1 | contig 13755 bp, 10 predicted proteins | sample MGYA00510047_ERZ778503 | MGnify/ENA primary metagenome ERZ778503 (study PRJEB29527, sample SAMN07138965) | mouse gut metagenome | material: feces | host: mouse | place: China:Nanjing | collected 2016-01-25 ... | reverse complement strand
TGTGAACAGAGTTCACATTAAATTCGCAGATTTTGGTAAGAATGGAGATTTTTATATAAGATATGCGCAAATTTGTAAGAGGTACATTGATTAATTTGTGTGCATATAACAAAAAATCTGCGGTAAAAGCAGGAGCAAGAGAAATTTCAAGAGGTCATTAAAACAGATGGGGGAATAAACGATATGAAAAAACAATGTTTATTGATAGCATCAGTTGTATGTGTTTTGTTGTCCGTAGGGTGCGGTAATTCCGCAAAGCTTAGTAGTGTTGCAAAAGAATTAGATGTACAAAAAGTAGAAATAATGAAAACAAAAGAATTAGAAATGCAACAAGAGACCATACAAAAATTTGAGGAAAAGAAGTATGAGTATTATCTGACAAAAGAGGAATTGCTTACAGATATTGGGCAGGGAATTATTTTTCGTATCGATACTGCATTTCAGAAGCCAATGTGTCCAATCGTAACAGGGGGGAATTGGGCTTTTTATGTACATGAGAACAATGTAGTAAACTTAGAGATTTCTTATTCTAATTTGATTGCTACAAACGGGAAAAAATTTTATCCCTATAAGGAACAGGTTATTGTGGATGTGATATCGCCAGAGGGAGATTGTGCCTATCATTTTGAGAAGTTAGGCGATGAAATTATGCAGGATACTTCTATTCAGAAACAGATTGCAGTCACCCCAGGAGAATGGATGTTGCAAATTAACTTTGCATACGAATGTGATGAAGCGCGGTCAAATTTTAAGGTATGTGCAGCCTACGAATCACCATCAGAAGAAGATATTTGTTGGCTAAGAGAAGCACGTATCGGAGAGAATGCTGCTAATACGAAAGGTGCTATACAGGAAAATAACGTTGCCAATTTTGCGTTGACAGAGACAGGAAAGGAATTTCTGGAATATATTTGTAAGACAGTCAATGATTTTAACAGCAATGACAGGAAAGACGAGGCGTTTTGGAAAGACTTTTTATTTTTGGCATATACGGGGTTATGGGAAGATGATGCAGAAATCATCAAAGTACCTCGCGACGATTTGGGATTTGATGAACCAGTAGTAAAAGTAAGTCTTGAGGACGTGCAATCTTATGTAAGACTGGTTTTTGGGGAGGAGCTTCCTGATTTTAAACCCTCATTTGAGGAGATGAAGAAGGGGCAGACATCGTTCTTTTATAAAGAGGGATATTATTATATTGGCACTTCAGATTTTCCAGATTATCAGTATCACTTTGTAGACTGCACTGTCTACGAGGGAGAGGGTGGTATTTATGCAGTTGCGGAGTATAATATTGATTTTGAAGGAGAAAGCAATGTAGGAGTGGTGCGACTCACACTTATTCCAGCAGACAATGCAAATGGATTTGTAGTTATTGCAAAAGAGGAAGTGCTATCTTAGCGAGAGAAGACGTTTACTTTTCTAAATGGTTTTGCTTTTGAGAAAGAACTGTGTGATTGAAAGCTTTCAAAGAATGAGGAATTAGTGTGAAAAATAAATTTTTCACACGGCAAATTTGTGCTTACGCCCAAATTCGCAGATTTTGGCAAGAATGGAGATTTATATGAAAAGAAAAGTTAGAACAATCTCAGTAAATCAACAAAAGTTTGTATGGTGGTATACGATTGATAATTATATCACAAAAGTATATTTGTCCCCATTTGAGGATAAAACTTCAAAAGTAATTGTTGTTTTCCCAGATGTAATTCCCAGTCTTTATGGCCAATATAACGAAAGTATTGTTGTGTCTTATGGTAATGAGAATGAGAGTATTGCCGTGACCAAGGAGAACTATGTTTGTTTGGCATTGGTGCATGGTTTTGAGCTGTACAATGAGAGTATTGTAATATCCAAAGAGAAGACAGAGTGTTGTATTAAGATTGTTGCGCCCAAAATGGCAGGGTTTTTGTTGGATTATTTTACAAAACAAAAGAATATGTTTGTGACGCGCAAAAGTATTGTGCTAAACGGATATGATTTGTTTTCCCAGATGGGCTATCATATTATTGAGATAAAAAAGGGGTTGTGTTGGTAAATTTATTGTGTGTAAAGACGAAACGATAGGGAGGATATTGTGTATGGAACGCTGTGCATGGTGCATGTGTAATGAGAAAATGATGCGATATCATGATGAGGAATGGGGCGTACCATTGCATGATGATAGAAAACAGTTTGCTTTTTTGATGATGGAAGTAATGCAGTGCGGTTTAAACTGGAATATGATGATTCAGAAAAGAGAAATATTTGAGAAATGTTTTGATGGCTTTGACTATCAAAAGGTAGCACAATATACCGAGACGGATATCCAAAGAATTATGGAAACCGATGGAATGATTCAGTCGCGCAGAAAAATCGAAGCAATTATTCATAATGCAGAGTGCTTTTTAAAAATTCGTGCGGAGTTTGGGACATTTAGCGCATATTTATGGCGATTTTCAAAGGGAAAAATAATTTTGTATATGGGACATCAGAAAGGAAATTTGCCGGCAAGAAATGGACTTTCCGATACAATTAGTAAGGACTTAAAAAAGAGGGGATTCAAATATCTTGGGTCAGTGACAGTATATTCTCATTTACAGGCATGTGGTATGATTAATGACCATGTAGAAGAATGTTTTCGATACAAAGAAGTTTTAGCAGGAGCTGAGACTGTTAGAAAGAGAAGGGATAACGAATAATACGAGTGTGAAAAATAAGATTGACAAAGAAAAATATTGTGATACAATTTATTCTAACAATTACAGACAAAAAGCATTGACGAGGAGGAGTACATACTATTCTGATGAACAGAGAGAAAGTGGCTGGTGAAAACTTTCGTGATGGTAGTGTGGAAGTAGCCTTTGAGCTTTGAATTGAACAGAAAATTCCAAATAGAAAATTCTAAGTAGACTTCAACGGAGATTCCCACCGTTATCAGGGGAAGCGATATCGGAATGAGTACATTCGTGTGAAATTAAAATTTCACACATCCTGATTTGAGTACCCGCAAAAGCGGGCAGATGGGAGTTCGTGTGTTACATTCCCGCATCGTATAGAGCGCAGAAATTTTTCTGAATTTAGGTGGTACCACGGACATGTTAGTTCGCCCTAAGCATATTTGCTTAGGGCGTTTTTTGTCTGTTTTGTAAATTCAAGAATGTCATTGGCATTCTTGTTGCGTGTGTATGCGTTTTGTTAATATCTACCAATTCACACGCTTGCAATAATTTACTTTCGCGAGCAATGAGCGAAACAGACATTTGCGAATGCCGCGAGATTGTTAATTTATAGGAGGTATCCACATGGATAAAAAGTATGATTTTCAGGAAACGGAGAAAGAACTGGAAAAATTTTGGGAAGAACATGAAATTTACAATTATCAAAAGGGGGAGAAAATATTTTCTATTGACACACCGCCGCCAACAGTCAGCGGAAAATTGCATATTGGTCATATATTTTCCTATACACAAGCAGAGATGATTGCGCGATTTAAGCGAATGCAGGGATATCAAGTATTTTATCCTTTTGGCTTTGATGATAATGGTCTGCCCACAGAACGTTTGGTTGAACGAGAGGAAAATATCCATGCCAATATGTTGTCGCGCAGTGAATTTCGAGCAAAGTGTATTAATACAATCACTAAGTATGAAAAGGAATTTAAATGCCTTTGGAAGCGGTTGGGATTTAGTGTAGATTGGACACTACAATATCAAACCATATCAGATTTGTCCCAAAAAATATCGCAGAAATCATTTATTGAACTGGCAAAAAATAAGAAAGCCTATATGCGAGAGTCTCCTGTGTTATGGTGTACTGAGTGTCGCACTTCCATTGCGCAGGCAGAATTGGAAACAAAGGAATGTGACACTGCATTCAATTATCTAAAGTTTACTACGCCGCTGGGAAATTTGTTGATTGCTACTACAAGGCCAGAACTACTTGCCGGTTGTGTATGTATCTTTGTACATCCAGATGATGCGCGATGGAATTCATATATTGGTACAAATGCATGTGTGCCATTATATGATTTTGAGATTCCAGTTTTGGCCGATGAAACAGTATCTATCGAAAAGGGAACAGGTGCAGTAATGTGTGCGACTTTTGGCGATATGACGGATGTTGAGTGGTGTCACAAGCATAGCCTTCCATACAAAAAGATAATCCTTTCTGACGGAACAATACAAGAAGATGTGGCGTTGATTGGTGGAATGACCGTTACAGAAGCGCGCGCATATATTATAAAATGCTTGTGCGAAAAAGAGCTTCTTGTTAAGCAGGAGACCATTCAGCATATAATTGCCATCCATGAGCGATGCGGAACATCAGTTGAACTGATACCATCAAGACAGTGGTATATTGATGTGCTCAAAGACAAAGAAAAATATCTCAAGGCGGCTGATGAAATCAACTGGCATCCTACTCATATGAAAAGTCGGTATAAATTATGGGTCGAGAATTTAAAATGGGATTGGTGTATCTCAAGACAGCGCTATTTTGGAGTGCCATTTCCTGTTTGGTATTGCAGAGATTGTAAAAAACCTATTTTTGCTGTGGAGGAGCAGTTGCCAGTCAATCCAATAGAAAGTCAACCATTACAGCCCTGTGAATGTGGGTGCAATGTGTTTACTCCTGAAGATGCGGTTTTTGACACATGGGCAACATCTTCTGTTACGCCTCTCATTAACGCTAGATATGGCGAAAACAATGATATTTCCAATGAAATTCTTCCGATGGGAATGCGAAGCCAAGCACATGAAATCATTCGCACATGGGCGTTTTACTCGATTGTTAAGAGCCTGTATCACACTGGAAAAATACCTTGGAAAGATATTATGATTAGCGGTTTTGTACTGGCAAAACCCGGTGAGAAAATTAGCAAATCAAAAAAGAATAGCGCTGATACTCCTATCGAATTGATTGAGAAGCATTCGGCTGATGCAATTCGCTATTGGGCAGCCAACGGCAAGCTTGGAACAGATACTTTTTTTAGTGAAGACGAACTAAAAATTTCAAAAAGATTGATACAAAAGCTCTATAATGCTGCAAAATTTGCGATTTTACAATTAGATAATTTTATAAAACCAAAAGCGTATGATGAATCTATCTTGCTTCCAGTTGATAGATGGATTTTGCAGAGAGTAAATGAAACTACTTTAAAGGCGATAGCGCTGTTAAATGATTATGAAATTGGTCAGGCAAGACATGAAATAGACAACCTATTTTGGAAAGATTTTTGTGATTATTATATTGAGATTGTAAAAGAGCGATTATATCAACCAAAAAAGCATGGAACACAACAACAGTATTCAGGACAAATAGCAATTTACTACAGTTTGCTGGGGATTCTCAAATTGTATGCCATCTATATGCCCTACATTACGGAATATATTTATCAAGATTTTTATCGGAAATATGAGAAAGAAATTTCATTGCATCAGACGTTGTGGGAGACACGAAAAAAAGAACAAAATTATATTGAATTTGGCGAACATCTAAAGGAAGTGATAGCCAGAGTGCGCAAAGATAAGGCTGAAAAGCAAATGTCCATAAAAGAACCAATTTTAGAAGTGGTCATTACTTGCCCAAAACGATTTCGAGATTTTTACAGAAAATCTGAGAAGGATATCAAAGCTTGTACAGGCGCAGAGCGGATTATAATTCGCAATTAGAAAGTGCTTGAAACGTAGTTATGATGCAATTTTGATGCTTTCTTATCATATAATGCAAGTCAACAACCTTTAGACTATGCTTGGAATAGAGCAGGAGGCTATATCTTCCTATGATATAAGTCAATAATCCCGCCGCAACAAGCTGACAAGCATCAAATTTGCAATGCAGCAAGCTACGAGATTACGACATTCGCCCAATGTTGGCTTTGCAGTTGTCTGTCTTATTGCTTGCGAAAGCAAACCGAAATCATGGAAATTTCCTATTGTGCAAAGCTGTCAGAACGCTTGTTTTAACATAAGTTTATACAAGCGTTCTATTAAATTGGGAATGGTATCTGTAGAAAAGTTTTGTGGAGAATACTTATGGACGTTTTAATAAAAATATTATTTATTATATTACTAAATATTTTTGCAGAGAAAGGATTTCATTTGGATTTGAATGTCCAATCTCAAGAAGAAAACAGAATTTCGACTGCCGCACTAATACAAGTTGTAACGCCATTACAGACAATTGGAAATACGCTTTATTATGGTGATATTATTATTAAGTTGCCAGATGGTATAACTGCCGAATGGAAAGACCCAAGTTTAGATAATCAGTTCGCAGGAGATGTGATTGACTTAAAAGGAATGGACAATGCTGATGTTCCTTTAGCGCCAAGATTGTGGATTACACATTATAGAGCACAATGTGCAAATGAAACAGAATTGATAGGGGCCTTATTAGAACAATTGCCGGGTATAACATTACGTTTGTGGTATTGGAATTTTATGGACAATGTGAAATTTTTTACTTATTCCAATAAAGAGAAAGCTGGTTATATACTACTGTGTAAAAACGAGATATATTTTGTAGAGGAATTAATGTACGAAGGGAAGTATATTTTTAAAGAATGGGTGAACAACCATGCAGTTACATGGAAAGACAAATTTGAGTATGTTGGAGATACAAAAAATAATGAGAACATTATTTTGCTTAACACACTTCAACTAGGGGAGGATTCCTTTCTTGTCTTGCGATATACAGACCAAGATGGTAGGAGATGGCTTAAATTGTTTTGTGATAAAGAACCAAGTAAGGTTTGGCAAGAAATTGAGATTGCACCAATTGAAAAGCCTCATGATGAAGTGATTACATATAACGATTATAATTTTGATGGATATTTGGATATGAATATTTCAGCAGAAACAATTTACTTGTGGAAACCTGATACAAAACAGTATGAGGCGACACAAGTTCCATCTGAGTTTTTACAATTACAAAGTAAAGCATATTTTTTAGACACAGAAGTTATTTGGGGATATAAGCATAGTTCTGTAGAACCAGGATATCAAAACAATTATGATGAGATAGAGACTCTTTGGAAATGGACAGAAGATAGACTGGTCAAAAAGCGTGCGTGCAAAGCACAAATACGCGGAGAAAGCGTACAAATTTCTGCGTTTGAAAATACTTCTGACAATAAAATATTTGATAGCAATTTCACATTGGAACAATATCAAGAGAGCGATGAAACAGTACAGAAACTTTATCAAGAATTTTATGAAAATATGGTGCCCGCAGAAACATTTACTCATGCGCATACTGTAAAATATGACAAGAAAGATATTGTTGATATTCCGCAGGAATTGTTGGATTTGGTGGCAGATGCCATGCTAAGTGGCACAGAAGTTGAAACGTTAAAACCGATGTTAAATGATAGAGTGTTGTCAGACGAGGAGATTTTATCGATTGCAGAAAATAATATTGATTTGCGTCAGACGGTTATCGATAAGACTTGGAGAAATCCATATATTATGGTAATGACAGATGGCGACAATGATGGTGTGATGGATATTATTGCAAGGGAAAGTTACGGTGGAAGCGATGGCTCAGTAGAGTTCGTTTTTTATCAAGGCCAGGAAAATGGTACTTTTCAGCGCACAGATGCATTTCCCTCTATGCAGGAGGAGTTTGGCACGTTATTATATAAAGATAAAAACTATCTATTTCGCACTCTTTTTGACTATAATAAAAAAATTTATAATGGTCTTAGTATTAGCTATTATATAGATGGAAAACGTGTGGAGGAAGCAGTTCTTATGTTGGTTCCAAAAAACTATAAGACAATACTGACAGAATGTACTCAGCAAAAATATAAGTCTTATGCAGAACAGATTGCAATGGAAAGTTTTCTATATAAAATATATTTGCAAGAGGAAGGTAGCATCATAGGAAACAGTGAGCAAAAGTTAGCCGATTATGGCAAATATCAATGTGATTTAAACAATGATGGTGTGATAGATACCTATCAAAAGGAATTGTGGGAGCCAAGTAGCATTTATATCTGTGAATACCTTTATTTCGATGGTGATGGAAAAGCGATAGCACCAGTGAAGGAAGCGCTTGATTCTTTGGATGGAACACCAATTATGATGTGGGTAGATTTGGTTGAGGATAAAAATATTATCAATGTAATGGCACAGACAGGTCTTGAGGAGTTTACAATTACGGGTTTTATAGTCAATGATTTGGACTATGAAAAATTATATGAAGTTTGCGTGGATGTAACTTATACAATCGATATAAAGGGAACAAGAATGTAATATTTGATTAAAACATAATTTGGAATTATTGATAATTCTGATAAATCGAAAACCCTATGCTTAATAGAACAAGAGCAACTTATAAAAGCGAATTATTGATAATTCTGATAAATCGAAAATGGGAGATGGTCATATAAAATGCAAAGTGGCGAAATTCCTTATGTAGTTGTGTGGATTGATGATAGTAAATGGCAACAATATTTGCCATTTACTATCATTTCATAAATAAAAGATTTAATTGGAGAGCGAGGGACAAGAAAAGAAACAGTAATTTGCACAATATTGTTGATTATTCTAAAGCGTCCTTCTTACTATCTCCAAAAGGTTCTTCAAGTAACTTTGCTACTTCCGCGTCAGTCATATAGGCAACGCCTGTGATTTCATCATTTTCGTTGCGAATAATCTTGATATTGATTCTTCCTTTCGGGTTCATATTCAGCGTGCAAAAGGACTTGTTGGACCGGAGGTCTAAAAAGATATTGACAAGCTGTTCTTGATAATAAAAATCTTTGTCATTCATTGTAACACCGACTGCCTGGTATTTTTCCGTTTGTGCTTGTGCCCACTTTTTATCTTGCAGACTGTCAAAGTCATCGTTCTGATCGAGTCGATTTAAAAGCATGGATTGAAAATCCCATCTGTCATCTTTTAGTGCTCTGTCTAACCAAGATTTCAGTTGTGTTTCGTTCATAGAGTCTGCTAAACATGAAAAAAATGCGATTTCCTCATCAATATATGCTTTCTCAGCAAAGTCGGCAAACAAAGAGGAATCTATGCCAAGTCCATGTGTGGCAACAGAGAAGAAGGCAATATCATCGTCTGCATAAAGTTTTTCGAGCCACTTTTTTTGTGAACTTTTATCTAGTTGGGAAAAAGTTATCTCAAATAGCGGCAAGCTGTCAGCCATATAGTATCGCTCCACCAAGGAAGCATAATCTGTAGTATGTGTGTTGGTTTCTTCAGGTGTAGAAGTTTGGTTTCCAGATGCCAAAGAATTACTAGAGGGCTGATTGGATGCGGCAGCAGTGGAGTAAACACCAATGAAGGCTGTACCTAGAATAATGCACAGTGTCAGAACACCTGTTAAAAGCTGCATTGTTTTCGACTTTCTTTTGAAATTCATAATTGCACCTAACCTTTCTTTAAATAGTTGTTTATTTTCGTGTAAAGTGACAGCTCCAAGATTTTCTTTGTATTTCCCTACTGCTGCCATCGCGTCAAGTAAAGTTTTTCCATAATTCTGCGCATTGTCACATCCTATTTGAATAAGAACAGCTTCATCGCAAGAAAATTCGCAAGCTTTTGTAATTTCATGGCTCATAAAATGCACAAGAGGATTAAACCAATGGAGACAGACCGTAACTTGCACCAACCATTTGTAAAACATATCTCCCCGTTTGTAGTGTGTGAGTTCATGCAAAACAATATATTGGAAATCCTTTTCAGAAATATCTATACTCGGCAGTACAATACATGGATGGAAAAAGCCAATCAACAGTGGAGAGGAAACGAGTGGATTAACACATAGTTCTATTGGCTTAATAATGCCTGCCTGTTTTGCAATGATAGAAAGCTGGTCTAAAATTCTAATATCAGAAATCGGGGTTAAACTAGCTTTAATATATTGTATAAAGTTCTGATAAATTGTTATTTTCCGTATTATTAGACCAAGTGCAGTTATCAGCCAAATCAACCACATTTGATGGATTAACAATATCCAAATGTCTTGAAGCGAATGGACTGTTGACGAATTTTGTATTGGGTTATTTACATTTTCATTGTCTGATTCTATTACAATAGCAGAAGTAAGATTCTCTCTCGGAATGTTTGGGGTAGACTGTTGTTGTGGAAAAGGTGCCGTCTGTGTAATTGTCTGATCGACAAGTTGATACAGCTTTCCCAACAGGTTTACTTCTAGTCTGAATGGAAGCAGCAGCCGCAAAATAACAACAAGCCAAATGTAATATTGCCACTGTCGACTGATTTTGTTCTTTATAAAACTTTTTCCAAAAAGCAATGTCAAGATAAGCAAACTGCCAGAAAAAGACATAGACAAGAAAATTTTCAAGACTATATTCATTGTTATTCTTTTCCTTTCTCCAGCATCTTTTTCAAGTCTTCATATTCTTCGTCTGTTAATAAATCACCTAGAATCAGATTAGAGACCAAACCTTTTGCGTTACCCTCATAGATTTTATCCAGAAAATTTTTTGTTTGTACTGTCTGATACTCCGCTTCTGACACAAGCGTGGTATATTCGTTGTGACGTCCAATTTTCTTAGCGCTTAAAAAACCCTTATTTATCAGCCGCGACAGGATTACAATCAAAGTATTTTTTTGACATGGTTTGCCTCGGGCTGAAAGCCCGTCCATAATATAGGAAAACAGTGTCACCTTCTCTGGATTTCCCCACACGATTTTCATAATTTCAAGTTCGGCATCGGATATTTGTTGTACCATATTTTCCGCCTCCTTAATGTATAACATAATGTTGACAATAAAAGTATAACACTATGTCGTCCTTTCTGTCAAGCAAGTTTCTTCCAAGTTATAATATTAAAGAACATTGCCGTTACAATTCACACCCAACATTATGCATTGTTGACAGACTGATACCATCGTACAAGGTCGTGATATGCAATAATACTTACTGATATTAATTAAAACAACGAAATAGTTATTATTAAAAACGTGCATGTTTTACTGCTGAGAGTTCTTATTCTACAATTTTAGAAATTTTCTGAGGAGGCAGTTACGGTTATACTTATATATTCCTTATTTTTATGTACCTGCACAAGCTATTCTAAATCATGCATCACCCACAGTATCCTTGTATTAATGTAATAAAATGAACTTTTTTGAAAAATATTTTAAGATAAGAAATTTATTGTTAAATAATCATTTGATATTATGAAAATTTCCATATAAAAAAGCAGGAAATCTTAAGAACCTGCTTTTTTATGCACAGACCCGTGCAGAGGAAATAAGCCGCTCAAGCGGCACATGGGTCGCGCGGCGAGTAGGGGGAAGATAAACCTTCCCTACTCGATTGCCCAGACCCATATAGAAGAAATAAGCCACTAAAGTAGTGCATGGGTCGCGCGGCGAGTAGGGGGGAAGATAAACCTTCCCTACTATAAAATTATAGTCATTTATACTGGTTGTAAATCGTTTGCCAAAGTTTCTACTATGTGTAATGGCAAATTCAAATCCTCTGAGATTTCTTCCTTAGTTAATTTTCCCCTTTCTAGCATACGCTTTGCTGCTTCAATTTTCTCGTAATTTACAATTTCTTCCATAATCTTACTCATAATTTTCCGTCCCTCCTTATCTTTCTTGAAATATCTTGCTCTGTCTGCCAGTTCTTTATAATTCATCTCGTCAGGATTTGCACAGCTTAAATCCTGCATTAGCCGCCCAAGAGGTGTATCATCTTTAATCTCTCCATTTACATAGATGATATGTGCTTTATCATCAAATAATTTTCCGTTTTCTTTGATTGTTCTCTCAATATGATAAATAGGAAGATTTCCTTTAAGCACATCATTCTCTGTAATAAATATTACATATGTTTCAGGAAGTAGTTCTGTATCATCTCCCGGAAGGATTGCATTGGCATCTATTAAACTGCTGTTGTATCTTGCGCGTTTTGGTTTGGCTCCATTGTCAGCTTTTTGTATTTCGACGTCATACTGTTTTTTTTCCAAGTCTATTGTTTTTACATCCATTCTAATAGAACGTCCTTGTAGATTTTTTATGCTGGCCGTCCTTGCTCTAAAATTTTGCACACCACCTAGAGAGCTTGTCGTATCCACAAATTCACTGTTCCCGCGCTGCCGCTCAAGTTCCTCCAAGTCACTCATCACCCGAGGCCCCCTTGAGTCAAGATAGTGACACGTACTTTTTGAAAAAAATAATAAAACAGGACATTTTTTGTTATTCTTGTTTGATGATAACGTCACACTATTACCACTTCTTTTATACAAAAAAGCAGGATACTTTAATTTTAAGGACTCCTGCTTTCATAAAACACTTTGTTTCATAAATGTATTGACGCACTTATGCCTTTTTCTTACGATTTCTCTGTACCACAGCACTCTTAAACGCCTTCATCATAGCTGGTGAAAGTTCTTCGCAATCCTCATCAAATACAATAGGATTGTTTTTTGCGTCCTCAATTTCTTTCAACTGTTCTTCGGTAGGCTTTTGCCCACTGTCAATAATGAATGTCTTGGTCATAATACAGGCTCCTTTCCGCATTTGTTGCAAGTCTGGCTGAGATCAATCGAATTGTATCTTTTCTTTCTGTAAATACCACAAATAAGACATCACCAACCTTGCCTATTGCAATATACCGATCTTCATCAACACTATGTTCAAAATCAAACATTTCAATATAATATGGATCATCAAAAACATATGCTGCTGTTTCAAAAGAAATCTTATGTTTTTCCTTGTTTATGGTATTTTTATCTTCATCCCATTCAAATTTCATGTCTGCTGTCTTTCTTATCTATTTATATGGATAGTATAGCATCAATTAATAAGTACATCAATTACATTTTCTCCCCATGACTTTACAATAAATAACCACCACCACTGTACTGAAAAACGTCGCCACGATTGCAGGCGCGATCACCGCTGCCGGATTGGTACTTCCATACTGGCTGCGATAAGCAATAATATTCACTGGTATGAGCTGTAGCGACGAGATATTCATCACAAGAAAAGTACACATTTCATTACTTGCCGTCCTTGCCCTAAAATTTTGTACACCACCTAGAGAGCCTGTCGTATCCACAAATTCATTGTTCCCGCGCGCCCTCTCCAGCTCCTCCAAGTCGCTCATTGCCCTAAGCCCCCCTTGAGTCAAGGTAGTGACATGCACTTTATAAAAGTTGTTTAAAACCAGTAATTTATTAATCGTATTTTTGTAAAATTTTACCAATTCCCAGAAAATTCATACATAAAAGCAGGACTTTCGTTTCAAGAATTCCTGCTTTCATAATCCACTATATCGCTTGTAAATAGTTGACAAGTACTTCCATTTTACGCAAAGACAAATACCAATACTTTTTGGGAATATTATTTAGAAATATTACCATCATCAAGACTTCTTGTTTTCCATAAACCTTTTAAATTCATTTCAAATATGTCATGATAACAGCTTTTAACCGTTGTTCTCCGGACTCATACATGAGGCACTTACAATTAACTTCGTAATTCACATCAATAAGAACATTCATGCCATGCTGGTCTGCGATATCCAAAACATTCACAAATGGAATAGAACCAATCTCGACATATTTCCAAAATTTCCCTTTGAACTGTACAATCTGAATATGCCGTGTACAGTCCTCCATGTTTGTAAACACAATCAGATTTCCATCCTCACAAAGTACCTTTTCAATCGTTGTAAGCCCTTTCGCCCTTTTGGGCGGAATAAATGTAAGCACATTGCGTCTCCCCAAAATTTCCTTTATGACTTCCCAGTCAGATTCTTTTCTGTGACTTTTTCCAA
>ERZ778503.1737-NODE-1737-length-13833-cov-4.713093_pt1 | contig 13833 bp, 13 predicted proteins | sample MGYA00510047_ERZ778503 | MGnify/ENA primary metagenome ERZ778503 (study PRJEB29527, sample SAMN07138965) | mouse gut metagenome | material: feces | host: mouse | place: China:Nanjing | collected 2016-01-25 ... | reverse complement strand
GGTGAATGCCGAGGAGATACAAATCAAGGTAGCGCAAGGCGCCAAGCCGGGGGAAGGGGGCCAGTTGCCCGGTTTCAAGGTGAATGAGATCATTGCCCGCACGCGCAACTCCATTCCGGGTATCTCGCTGATCTCTCCTCCTCCTCACCATGACATCTATTCCATCGAGGATTTGGCCCAGCTGATTTTCGATCTCAAGAATATCAATCCGACAGCAGCCGTTTCCGTCAAGTTGGTGGCAGAAAGCGGTGTAGGTACGATTGCTGCCGGTGTGGCCAAGGCTAACGCCGATTTGATTGTCATCTCCGGTTCGGAAGGCGGTACGGGAGCCTCGCCCGCTTCGTCGATGCGCTTTGCCGGTATCTCTCCCGAAATCGGTTTGAGCGAGACACAGCAGACACTGATCCTGAACGGTCTGCGTGGACAGGTACGTCTGCAGGTGGACGGCCAATTGAAGACCGGTCGCGACGTCATCATCATGGCTTTGCTGGGTGCCGACGAATATGCGTTCGGTACACTGGCACTGATTGTGCTGGGTTGCGTCATGATGCGTAAGTGCAACACCAACACCTGCCCGGTGGGAGTGGCCACACAAAACCCTGAACTGAGAGCCAGATTTCGCGGTCATTACGAATATGTAGTCAACTATTTCCGGTTCCTGGCCCAGGAGGTACGGGAATACCTGGCCGAGATGGGCTTTACCCGACTGGAGGATATTATCGGACGTACCGATCTGATTGAAGTAAAACCGGCCGAAACGGATTCAAAAGCTTCCACCCTCGACTTCACCCGCCTGTTGCATCATCCCGAAACGGATAAAGTCTCGCATTACGACGGACGACCGTTTTCCCGGATCGAAGGAGTAAAAGACATGGATATACTGAACGATGCCCAAGAGGCCATCGAAACCCGGCATGAGGTACATCTGGATTATGCCATCAAAAACACCGACCGGGCTGTAGGCACCATGCTCTCGGGAGCCATCGCCAAGAAATACGGTTCTGACGGACTGGCCGATGCCACCGTCAATATCAAATTCAAAGGTTCTGCCGGACAGAGTTTCGGTGCTTTCCTGATGAAAGGCGTCTACTTTAAACTGGAAGGCGAGGCCAACGACTACTTCGGAAAAGGACTGAGCGGCGGTCGTATCTCCATCCAACCGCCGGTACGCTGCAACTTCGTGGCCGAGGATAACATCATAGCCGGCAATACGGGATTGTACGGTGCCACCTCGGGTGAGCTGTATGTGAACGGACGCGTCGGCGAGCGGTTCGGCGTACGGAATTCGGGCGCCATCGCCGTTATCGAAGGAGCCGGAGACCATTGCTGCGAATATATGACGGGAGGCCGTGTAGTGGTGTTGGGAGACACGGGGCGCAACTTCGCGGCAGGTATGAGCGGAGGCGTGGCCTATGTATGGAACCAACACGGTAACTTCGATTACTTCTGCAACATGGACATGGTGGAACTGGGCCTGGTGGAGGAAAGTAGTTACCGCAAGGAGCTGCATGAGCTTATCCGCCAGCATTGGCTTTACACCGGCTCCAAGCTGGCACGGACGATGCTGGACGACTGGAACCACTACGTAGAGCAGTTCATTCAGGTAGTCCCCATCGAATACAAGCGTGTGCTGCAAGAAGAGCAGATGAAGAAGCTGCAACAGAAGATTGCGGAGATGCAACGAGACTATTAATATATAATAAGGTATAAGATCAACATAACAAAAGACATAAGATGGGAAATCCAAAAGCTTTTTTAACCATCCCCCGGAAAGAGGCAGGCTACCGGGTTGTACAGGATCGCATCCGGGACTTCAGCGAAGTGGAACAGACACTCAATACCAAAGACCGCCAGGAACAAGCCAGCCGCTGCATGGATTGCGGAGTTCCGTTCTGTCATTGGGCCTGTCCGCTGGGTAATAAGTGCCCGGAGTGGAACGACGCATTGTACAAGGGCAATTGGGAACTGGCCTACAAGATACTGGCATCGACCAACGACTTCCCCGAATTTACGGGACGTGTGTGTCCGGCCCTGTGCGAAAAGTCGTGCGTACTGAACCTTACCGAGCATGCCCCTACCACCAACCGCGAAGACGAATGTGCCATCATCGAACGGGCCTACATGGAAAGTTACATCGTGCCCTGCCCGCCGGCCGAACGCAACGGAAAGCGGGTGGCCGTGATCGGCTCGGGACCTGCCGGACTGGCCGCAGCCAACCGGCTGAATCAGGAGGGATACACCGTGACGGTGATGGAGAAGAACGAGGCTGCCGGCGGTTTGCTGCGCTACGGCATACCGAATTTCAAGTTGAACAAAAGCGTGATAGACCGCCGCATCCGTCTGATGGAACAGGAGGGCGTCGTCTTTCAGTATAACTGTGATATAGATATAACCCACTTGCCGGCCGGCTACGATGCGTATGTAGTGGCTACGGGTACTCCTGTGGCCCGCGACTTGAACATTCCCGGCCGCGAACTGAAAGGCATTCATCTGGCGCTGGAGATGCTGTCGCAGCAGAACCGCGTGCTGGCCGGGGCGACTTTCGCTCCCGACGAGCGGGTGAGCGCCAAAGGGAAGCGGGTGCTCGTCATCGGTGGCGGCGATACCGGTTCCGATTGCATCGGCACCGCACACCGTCAGGAATGCGTCAGTGTGATGCAGATCGAAATCATGCCGAAACCTCCCGTTGGCGAAAATCCGGCTACCCCCTGGCCCAACTGGCCGGTCGTATTGAAAACCACCTCGTCGCATGAGGAAGGGTGCGAAAGACGGTGGTTGCTGAATTCCAACCGCTTCATCGGAGAGGACGGACACGTTACGGGCGTGGAAGTCGAGGGCGTTGTTTGGGAACCGGATCCGGCGGGCGGACGGTCGATTATGAAGCTGAACGGTCGGAAAAAGATCATCGAATGCGACATGGTGCTACTGGCTATGGGATTCCTGAAGCCCGAACAGCCCCCTTTGGCCGACAATGTCTTCGTAGCCGGCGATGCCGCTTCGGGTGCCAGCCTGGTCGTACGTGCCATTGCCGACGGTCGTCGGGTGAGCCGGGCGGTAGACGCCTATCTGAAAAGCAAATAACCCCTTTATTTTTTTAATTTGATTGCCTCCTCCCCTTTGTGCCTGCCGCTTATGTCGGCAAACTCCGCACAAAGGGGAGTTTTTATATCGCTATCGACCGAATAATCCCTGTCGGACATACGGAAAAAGAAAGGCACATGCTGAAAGAATGGAAATAAATACGTAATTTTGCACATGGTAACCCTATTTAACCGAATCGGATGAAAAAAACAATTTTACTGGCTCCCCTCCTATTCCTTCTTTGCCCGAGAACCCTCCACGCCCAGAGCGCCGCCGCCGAACGCATGAAGGATGATTTCAAACAGAACACCACGCTGGGCGGTTACGTCATCGGCAAAGCCTCGGTCAGCGACCGTGATCTGAGCACAACGGTAAAGAGCCACACGGATTTCGACCTGCGCCTGGTGCGGCTGTATGCCGGAGGCAAGATATGGGACGTCCGATACAACCTGCAAATGGAAGTGAACGGCGTGTCGGGTACGGCTCAGGAGAAAGGGCCGCGCATCGTAGATGCTTGGGCCGAATGGTGCAGGTATCGGTTCGCTTCCGTCAAATTCGGACAATTCAAGCGGGCCTTCACTTTCGAAAATCCCATGCACCCCTGGAGTGTGGGATTCGGGGCCTATTCACAGTTGATAGACAAACTGGCAGGCATGAACGACCGTGTGGGCGAGCATAACAGCGGCGGACGCGACATCGGTCTGCAATTGCAAGGCGACTTGTTTGAAAACAAAAACGACGGTCATTCCTATTTGCATTACCAGGTGGGCGTCTACAACGGACAGGGCATCAATCACAACGACCAGGACCGCTCGAAGGATGTGATCGGAGGTTTGTGGGTTTCTCCGGTCAAGGATCTCGCTATCGGTGCTTTCGGCTGGAGCGGCACCTATACGAAAAACAACATAACCGTGGATCGTAACCGTCTGGCTTTCGGACTGCGTTACGAAGCCCGCTGGAGCCTTCGGGCCGAATATGCCACCAGCCAAGGACATAAAATATCGGATTACAGCATCGATGACGACGGGAGAATGACTGTAACCGGTGATGACCGGGCCGATGCGTGGTATGTGGCACTGGGTGTCCCCGTCACTCACAAATGCAAGATTTACGGTAAATGGGATGTCTATCGCGACGATAAAACGTGGAACTCTCAAAAAAGCATCTACGGTCTGTCGGCCAATTACCAGTTTCTGCCTAACCTGAAACTACAGGCCAACTATACATTCACCTTTGATAAAAACACGACAGCCGACCGGCATTATAATACGGCGGACTTGCAATTGTACTGGCGTTTTTAGATTCCAATAACGGTTGGACGAACTATTCTTATAACTTGTTGATTATAAAGGATAAATAGAATTGCTCATCAGGCAAAAAAATGGCCTAGGCCACGTTTGAACGCGGCCTAGGCCATTTTTTCATGCGGTGCGCATGCCGTTGAAACGGGGCGAGCGCCCCGTTTTCAAGCGGTTTCGAATACCTTTTTCTGCGCACGACTTTGTTTTTCGGTTTCCTCCCGACGGAATATGAAATATATCTTTTATCTTTGCAACCGTAACCGCAAAACATTGTTTTCCCATGCAAAAAAAATTGACAGAGGAAGCGGAAACCACCGAGATTTATCTGCTCGTCTGCCGTGCCGACGACGGAATGATTGTCATACCGCCCTTTTCCTCTTTCTGTCCCGAGGAGGCACAGGCTTTTTTTGAGGAAGAAAGCGACACTCCTTCCGGTCGATTATACGCACACGAGCTGTTGCGCATCCTGAAAGTTTTCGAAATAAAGAACGGGCGGGTGGTATGGGCCAACCGGGAAGCCGTGGGTAGCGGTCCGGCTCTGTTCGTAACGCTGGACAGCGGTTGCCACGGTTCGCCGTACATCGACTTTAACAATCTGTTGTCGGAAGACGAAGCGGATGCCGGTTCGTTATGGACGGCCCGGGTTTATTAAACAGTGAATGTATGAAGAAAATACTTATAGGACTGGCCTTGGCGGCCATCTTATATACAGCCGAACATTTGGCCCCTGAGAGGTCGACGGTTCGGAACGAGAACCGACCTTTGCCGGCGGAAACGCCCCATACCTCTCGCCGACAAGACAAACGAACACGAAAAGATACCGGGCGGACGGCTACCGTCTCCCGTCCCAAAGGACTTGAAATACCGGCCTATCTGACTGACCGCCCCGAAGAGATCGTCGCACACGAAGGGTATACGGTTTCGTTCAACCGCAAACACAAGTTGCCCAACTGGGTGGCATGGGTACTGACACGCGAACGCACACGGGGGACGGTGAAGCGTAGCGATGTCTTTCAGCCCGACCCGGACATTCGAAAAGGACAAACGGCAGAAGATGCCGACTACCGCCGTTCCGGCTACGACCGGGGACACATGTGTCCGGCAGCCGACAATAAATTCAGCAAAAAGGCCATGGAGGAATGCTTCTATCTGAGCAACATCTGCCCGCAAACCCACAGCCTGAATGCCGGCGACTGGAAAGAACTGGAAGAAAAGTGCCGGCGGTGGGCGGTTCGTTATGACAGTCTCTACATCGTTTGCGGTCCCGTGATTCGTCCGGCAGACCGGCTGCCCGCTATCGGTGCCAACCGCATCAGTGTGCCCCGTTCCTTTTACAAAGTGCTGATGCGCATCGACCGAGACGGGAAAGCCCAGGCCATCGGGTTCGTCTGTCAACAAGAAGACAAAGACCGTCCCCTGAGCCGATATGCCACCAGCGTGGACGAAGTGGAACGCCTTACCGGCATCAACTTTTTCAGTAAGCTGCCCAAGGAACTGGAACGCAAAGCCGAAGCCGACTACGACCTGAAAAGTTGGGAAGGCCTGAAATAAACGATTAAAGGAGAATCGGAAATGAAACAGATTATATTATCCGAAGAGATTCGGAGCCGCTGCCCGGATGTTGTGGGAGCGGCGCTATATGCAGATGTTCGTAACACGGATTTCTGCCCGGCATTATGGGAAGAAATCATCCGTTTCAGCGACGAGTACAAAGCGCGTCACACCCCGGAATCCATCAAGACAATGCCTTCCATACAAGCTACACGCGAGGCTTACAAACGCTGCGGTAAGGATCCCAGCCGTTATCGTCCTTCGGGCGAGGCACTGGTACGCAGAATCCTGAAAGGTAACGAATTGTATCAAGTAAATACGCTGGTAGACCTGCTCAATCTGGCCTCGATAGCCTACGGTTATTCCATCGGCGGATTCGACGAAGACCGTATCGAAGGCGATACCCTAACCCTGGGTATCGGACGGGCGGAAGAGCCATACGAGGGCATCGGACGAGGCCCTCTCAATATCGAGGGGATGCCGGTATACCGTGACCGTGCGGGAGGCATAGGAACCCCCACGAGCGACAACGAACGCACCAAGCTGGGACCGGATACACGACATTTGCTGACACTGGTAAACGGTTACGACGGAAACCGTGAACAAGTGGCGGCATGCGCCCGCTACATTACCGGTCTGCTGCAACGCTATGCGGCTGCAACGGATGTGGAAATCAACCTGTTTTAAATGCAAACTTTTTGGATATGAGAAAAATCTGTCTGGCACTACTGCTTGTCCTGACAAGCTCGCTTACCTACGGACAGCGACCGGAACCGCAACCGGTCGTATACGTATATGTAGAAAACAATCCGCACCCGATGACAGCTGTCACCAGCCAGACGGAAACCCGACGGGGCTGGGACATTCAAGGCATCCGCGTAGGACAGAAAGCCGTTCGTTACCTATGGGGGAAAAAGGCCCGGCAGCAAACCGAACGCCGACCGACATTTGCCATTTATCCCCGTCAGGAAAACCTGAACGACTACGTACTGATACGGCTGAAAACCAAACGTACATACCGCACGCTGCCCAAGGCCCGATGGGAAGAGAATGCCTATACACGGGTAGATCTGTCGGCTTTCCGCATTGAGAATCTGCCGGGCATGGGATTTGCCGTAACGCCGTTGTCTCCACTCCCGCCGGGCGAATACATTCTGTTCAACCTGGCCCAGACACCCGTGAACGAATACGGGGATTTTCGTGTCTTTGATTTTTCCATACCGTCTTCCGAATAAAAAATTATAGCTTAACGGCGCGGTTTTTCTTCAAAATATAAAAAAGAATCCGTTTTTAACAGAAAAAAGTAACGCTTTCCTTTGGTTCATACGCAGAAACCGCTATCTTTGCGATCGAAATCAGTGAATAAATCATGTATATAAACAAGAACACATATTGGTGGTGGCTTTACTCAAAACCGAAACGGTCGTGAGGAAGTCAGCCTTGTGATATAGTGAAAAGTATACCTACGGAGGCCTGTCGTACTTACGGCAGGCCTCCGTTTTTTTGTATCCTGAACAAATAACAATAAAAAATAGTTACCCTATGAAATCCTATCAAATCGACACGAACGGCTATTACGGCGAATTCGGAGGAGCCTACATCCCCGAAATACTTTATCAGACGGTGGAGAATCTGCGCAAAGAGTACTTGCCGATCCTGGAGAGCCAATCCTTCCAAACGGAATATCATGCCCTGCTGAAAGATTATGTGGGACGTCCCTCCCCTCTCTATTATGCTCAAAGACTGAGCCAGAAATACGGTTGTCGCATCTATCTGAAGAGGGAGGATCTGAACCACACCGGTGCACACAAAATCAATAATGCCATCGGGCAGATACTGTTGGCCCGGCGGATGGGAAAGACGCGCATCATCGCCGAAACGGGGGCCGGACAGCATGGAGTGGCCGTAGCCACGGTGTGTGCCCTGATGAATATGCCCTGCCGGGTATATATGGGGGCCACGGACGTTCAGCGGCAACACATGAATGTGGAGCGTATGCGTATGCTGGGAGCCGAAGTGTTTCCCGTAGAAAGCGGAAACCGGACATTGAAAGACGCCACCAACGAAGCCATACGCGACTGGTGTTGTCATCCCGCCGACACATTCTATATCATAGGCAGCACGGTAGGTCCCCATCCCTATCCCGATCTGGTAGCCCGCCTGCAAAGTGTCATCAGTCGGGAAATAAAGGAACAGTTATTGGCTCACGAAGGGCGTGATTATCCCGATTGTCTGATCGCCTGCGTGGGCGGGGGATCCAATGCCGCCGGCACCATTTACCATTATATCGACGACGAACGGGTGCGTATCTTCCTCGGCGAGGCTGGCGGACACGGCATAGAAACAGCAGAAACGGCCGCCACCATACAGTGCGGATCGACAGGGATCATCCACGGGGCGCGCACCCTGGTCATGCAGGATGCCGACGGGCAGATCATCGAGCCTTATTCGCTGTCGGCCGGTCTGGACTATCCGGGCATCGGTCCGCTGCATGCCCATCTGGCACGGATGCACCGGGCTACCGTAATGGCCGTAAACGACGACGAAGCGCTACGGGCGGCATTCGAACTGACCCGCCTTGAAGGTATCATACCGGCATTGGAATCGGCCCACGCCCTGGGGCTGCTCACCAAAATAAAGTTCCGCGCCGACGAGGTGGTCGTACTCACCGTAAGCGGACGCGGCGACAAGGATCTGGAAACCTATCTGGCGCACAGCAGCCGGTTCAATACACCAATTTTCTAAAATCTGTAATGATGGAAACAACAAACACATTTCAATACCATACCGCAACGCGGCAACTGTTGGGCGACTTACACACACCGGTAAGCATTTACCTGAAAGTGCGCGACCTGTATCCGCAGAGTGCCCTCATGGAGAGTTCCGACTATCACGGCCATGAGAACAGCCGCTCGTTCATTGCCCTGTGTCCTCTAGCGGAAATAAGCCTCAGTCACGGAATGTCCCGTGCGCAGTTCCCGGACGGGACAACGGTCTGTCACTCCATTGACGAAACCTATCCGGCAGAAAAAGCCTTGACGGATTTCCTGGAAAAAATAAACATAGACGGCGAAGGCAGTCCTTATTGCGGACTATACGGTTATACCTCGTTCAACGCCGTGCGCTATTTCGAACAGATTCCGATAAAGGACTGCGTGCAGGAGCTGAACGACGCGCCCGATTTGCTGTACATCCTCTACAAATACGTGATTGTGTTCGATCATTTCAACAACACCATGAGGCTCGTAGAACTGTTGTCCGATAATGAAAGCGATACATTAGATCGAATAACACGTATTATTAACAATCAGAATGTTATGAATTACGATTTTCGAGCCATAGGAACAGCTTTCAGCACGCTGACCGACGAAGAACACAAAGCCAACATCCGACGGGGCATCGCCCATTGCCGAAGGGGCGACGTGTTTCAGATCGTGCTGAGCCGACGGTTTGTCCAACGCTACGAAGGCGATGATTTCAAGTTGTACCGTGCCCTGCGCAGCATCAATCCCAGCCCCTACCTGTTCTATTTCGATTTCGGCGGATTCCGCATCTTCGGCTCATCACCGGAAACGCACTGCCGCATCGAAAAGAGAAGAGCCTACATCGATCCTATTGCGGGCACCACCCGCCGCAGCGGTGTTCCCGAACAAGATGCCCGTCTGGCCGAGCAGCTGAAAGCCGATCCCAAAGAAAACGCCGAACATGTCATGCTGGTGGATCTGGCACGGAATGACCTGAGCCGTAACTGCCGCAACGTAAAGGTAGACTTCTATAAAGACATGCAGTACTACAGCCACGTCATCCACCTGGTGAGCCGTGTCAGCGGAGAACTGGAAGGCGGAGCCTCACCGATAAAGACTTTCATCGATACATTCCCCGCCGGTACTTTATCCGGCGCTCCGAAGGTCAGAGCCATGCAACTGATCAGCGAATACGAACCGCACAACCGGGGAGCCTACGGCGGATGTATCGGATTTATCGGAACGGACGGAGCGCTGAACCAGGCCATTACCATCCGTACATTTGTAAGCCGGAACAATGAGTTGTGGTTTCAGGCCGGTGGAGGCATCGTGGCCCAAAGCAACGAAGAATATGAGTTGCAGGAAGTGAACAATAAACTGGCAGCGCTGCGCCGTGCCATCTCGGCAGCCGAAACAATATAAATGAATTACCTAAAAAAACGGAAAGCATGAAACTGATCATCATAGATAACTACGACTCTTTTACTTTTAACCTGTTTCACCTGGTCCGGGAACTGGGGGCGGAAACCGAGGTAGTGCGCAACGATCGCTTCCGGTTGGAAGACCTGGCAGCTTACGATAAGATTATCTTGAGTCCTGGCCCCGGCATACCGTCGGAAGCGGGCCGGCTTCTCGACGTCATACGCTGTTATGCCGGTCGGAAACCGCTTTTGGGCATTTGTCTGGGTCACCAGGCCATCGGAGAAGTTTTCGGAGGCAGGCTCGTCAACCTGTCCGAAGTGTTCCACGGCGTGCAATGCCCCGTCCGGCTTACCGGCGACGATTATTTGTTCAAGGGGCTACCGGATGAAATACCGGCCGGCAGATACCATTCCTGGGTGGTGGACGGCAACTCGTTGCCCGACGAACTGGAGAGCATCGCCTACAGCCGGGAAGGACAGATTATGGCTCTGCGCCACAAACAATACGATGTGCGGGGAATCCAATTTCATCCCGAATCGGTACTGACACCGGACGGAACCGCCATCTTGAAAAACTGGATAGAACATTAACCGATAAACAAGACAATGGGACATGAACATGAAAGAAATACTGACAAGACTGTCCGCCCATGAGATCCTTTCACGGGAAGAAGCACGCGAAGTGATGCTGGCTGTCACACGCGAAGAATACAACGACGTGCAGATAACCGCTTTCTTCACGGCTTTGCTCATGCGCGGCATCCAAGTAGAAGAGCTGCTCGGCCTGCGCGACGGCTTGCTGGAGACGGGGCTTCCGGTTGACCTTTCCCCTTATAAGGTTATCGACATCGTAGGTACGGGAGGGGACAACAAAAATACGTTCAACATATCCACCTGTGCCAGTCTGGTAGTGGCCGGTGCGGGATATAAAGTAGCCAAACACGGCAATTATGCCGCCACATCCGTATCCGGTGCCAGCCAGGTGATAGAAGGCCACGGCGTGAAGTTCACCAACGACAACTCCCGACTACGCCGTTCGCTCGAAGACTGCAACTTTGTTTACCTGCACGCCCCCTTGTTCGCCCACGGCATGAAATCGGTTGCGCCTGTACGCAAAGCCATGCAGATTCCCACCTGTTTCAACTTGCTGGGGCCGCTGGTGAATCCCTGCCGACCGGCCTTTCAACTACTGGGGGTGGCCACCATGAACCAAATGCGTTTATACAGCAGCGTGTACGAACGGCTGGGCGTCGCATACGGTATTGTAAACAGTCTGGACGGGTACGACGAGGTGTCGCTGACCGGCAACTTCAAAATAAAGACCAACCGTCGGGAACGTATCATGCAACCCGCCGATTTAGGACTGCCGACGGTGCGCCCCGAAGATGTTTACGGCGGAGAGACACCTCAGGAAGCCCTGCGTATATTCGATCAAGTGCTGCGCGGCGAGGCAACCGACAGCCGGAAGAACGTCGTACTGGCCAACGCTGCACTGGCCATCCAAGTGATGAAACCGGACAAGGAACTGACCGACTGTATGGCACTCGCCCGAGAATCTTTGGAAAGCGGAAAAGCATTGATGTGTTTAAAGAAGTATATAGATTTAAATTCTTGATAAAAACAATCTTATGAAAGATATACTGAATGATATTATAGCCTGCAAACGTATGGAGGTAGCTATGCAGAAAACCAAGCTCCCTCCTGCGGATCTTTATACCGCTGTGGAACGGCAAATACAATGTGAAGCCGACGGGATACACACAAACAGGGCTGAATATATATCCGGTCGTCGGTCTATGCGCGATAGTTTGGCCCAGTCGGAATACGGCATCATCGCCGAGTTTAAACGCCGCTCTCCATCAAAAGGCTGGATTAAAGAGGAGGCACGCCCCGACTGTATTCCTCACGATTATGCAGTTGCCGGCGCCTCGGCCGTCTCCATCCTGACGGATGAGAAATTCTTCGGCGGTTCGCTCGATTTTATCCGCATAGCACGCCCTACTGTGCCGGTGCCCATCCTCCGCAAAGATTTTATCATCGATGAATACCAGTTGTTTCAAGCCCGCCAGGCCGGTGCCGATGCCGTGCTGCTCATTGCCGCTGTGCTGTCGGAGACGGAATGCCGGCAACTGATTCAGACCGCCCACCGGCTGGCATTGGAAGTCCTCTTGGAAATTCACGATGAATCCGAACTTACCTACACGGATTCGGCAGCGGATATGATCGGCGTGAACAATCGCCATTTAGGTTCTTTTCATACCGATGCGGAACATTCGCTTCTGCTGGCGGGAAAACTGCCCCGAAACAAATTACTGGTCTCGGAAAGCGGTATCTCTTGTCCGCAGACCGTCCGTACATTGCGTCAGGCCGGATACCAAGGGTTTCTTATGGGAGAATATTTCATGCGGGCGGCTGATCCCGGTACGGCTTTAAAAGAATTTATAGCAGAACTGGAAGCATGAGCAGGGATTTCATCATTAAAATATGCGGTATGACGGAGGCGGAGAATATTCGTGAAGTAGAACGCCTCTTGCCTTCATGGATGGGATTCATTTGTTGGAAGAATTCTCCACGCGGCGTGGAAGTCCCGCCGGCCTATCTCCCCGAACAGCCGCAACGGACAGGCGTATTTGTAAATCCGACAATGGAATACGTACTTCAAAAAACGGAAGAATTCCGATTTGATCATGTGCAACTGCACGGAAAGGAATCCGCCGATTTTTGTCGTGACCTCCGCAAGGCACTGCTTCGGATTCCCCGTCCCGTATCGCTGATAAAAGCATTCGCCGTTGCTTCGCCGGCAGACCTGAACTGCGTGGCGGAATATACAGCTCACTGCGACTATTTCCTGTTTGATACGAAATGTACATGCACCGGTGGCAGTGGCCGGGCTTTCGACTGGCAGATCCTACAACATTATACCGGACCGATACCTTTTATATTAAGCGGCGGTATCGGCCCCGACAGTCTTCCCGCTCTACGGCAGTTTTCCCATCCCTATTGGACGGGCATTGACCTGAACTCAAGATTCGAAGATACCCCCGGCCATAAAAACATCGCTCTGCTGCAATCTTTCTTTCGGGAGCTAAAGAACCATTCCCTTTTATAAACCTGCAAATACAGATTATCATGAACAGAATTAACAAACTTTTTGAAGAAAAAACACATGAATTGTTGTCCGTTTATTTTTGTGCGGGCTATCCTACGCTCAACGGTACGGTGGATGTCATTCGTACACTGGCTCAAAACGGTATTGATATGATAGAAATCGGCATCCCATTTAGCGACCCTATGGCCGATGGCCCCGTTATCCAACAGGCCGCCACGCAAGCCCTTCGCAACGGTATGACGCTGAAAACTCTATTCGGTCAGCTTCGCGACATACGGAAGGAAGTGAACATACCGCTTATTATGATGGGGTATGTGAATCCGGTGCTGCAATACGGTTTTGAAAACTTCTGTCGCAGTTGTGCGGCATGCGGAATAGACGGTGTGATACTCCCCGACTTACCGTTCAACGAGTATATGCAACATTTTAAAGAAACAGCCGAGAAATATGACATAAAGGTGATTATGCTCATCACTCCCGAGACATCCGAAGAGCGAATCCGCCTGATAGATACCCACACGGACGGCTTCATCTACATGGTTTCTTCCGCTGCCGTTACCGGTACGCAAAGAGCATTCGACGACGCCAGACTGGCCTATTTCAACCGGATCAACGCAATGAATCTG
>ERZ778503.1723-NODE-1723-length-13982-cov-2.926689_pt1 | contig 13982 bp, 5 predicted proteins | sample MGYA00510047_ERZ778503 | MGnify/ENA primary metagenome ERZ778503 (study PRJEB29527, sample SAMN07138965) | mouse gut metagenome | material: feces | host: mouse | place: China:Nanjing | collected 2016-01-25 ... | reverse complement strand
TTCGGGTGAGCCGGGTAACGACTATTCTGATATTCTGATTCGTGGTAAGGGCTCTTTGAATGACAATTCTCCTTTGATTGTTATCGATGGAGTGGCCAACCGCGGTGGTTTGGAACGACTCAACCCGAGTGATATCGAATCTGTCAATGTGTTGAAAGACGCTTCTGCCGCTATTTATGGTGCGCAGGCTGCAAACGGCGTAATCTTGGTGACTACTAAACGCGGTACATCAGACAAACCGACGATTACTTACAACGGTTCGTTCACGTTGTCGGGCAACACACGTACGCCTGATCTGATGAACGCATATCAGTGTATGACATGGACAGACGAAATTCGTAAAGGAAACGGTCAGTCTCCGCTGTATGAAAATATAAAAGGAGGATATTTGGATGGCACTATCAACCGTAACCAGTATGGCGATACCGACTGGATGGACGTAGTGTTCCGTAGTGTAGCTCCTCAAACCCGTCATTCATTGAGCGTGAGCGGAGGTTCGGAAAAAGTGAAATTTTACGTTTCAGGCGACTACTCTTACCAGGAACCTAACTATAGAAACACAAGCTTGGATTTTCAAACCGGACAGGTACGTTCTAATATTGATGCACAAATCAACGATAACTTGAAAATTGGTGTGGATTTGGCAGCCCGTCGGGAAAAACGCAATAACTCGGTTATTTCCACAGGTGATATTTTCTGGGAAGCGTTTATGGCTTATCCTTGGTTGTATGACTACTATCCCAATGGACTGCCGGGGCCTGGTTTGGCAAACGGAAACAACTTGGCTATCTTGGTAGCAGGTAAAGAAACTGGTTACAACCGGGTCAACGATACGTTCATAGATTCCAAATTCTCTTTTGACTTGAAATTGCCTTGGATTACCGAAGGACTTTCTTTGTCAGGTTACGCTGCATTCGACTATCACGCACGTGAACAAAAGCAGTTGTGGGACGTATGGGACACTTACGATTACAACGCTGCTACCGGTGAGTACATAAAGAAAACCACCAATATGAACGGTAACAACATCAGTTTGCGTCAGGATCATGATGACAATGTGACCAAGACTTTCCACTTGAAATTGGATTACCAACGTACCTTTGGTGACCACCGTGTAGGTGCTTTCGTGGCTTATGAACAGAGCAAGTACGAAGGTGAGAACTTCTACGGATGGCGTGGATACTATTTGAGTAACCGTCCCGATTATTTGGATTTTGGTGCTGACAAAGAAAAGACAAACGGTGGCAGAGGCTATGTGACTGCCCGCCAGAATTTCTTCGGACGTTTGAACTATGCTTATAAAGACCGCTATATGTTCGAATTTACTGTACGTCGTGACGGCTCTATGGACTTTGCTTCCAACAAGCGTTGGGGTACTTTTCCTGGATTGTCTGTGGGTTGGCGTATGAGCGAGGAAAATTTTATCAAGGACAATTATTCATTCATCAATGACTTGAAGTTACGTGCCTCTTGGGGTAAACTGGGTAATGACCGTGTGGATGCTTTCCAGTATATCAGTACATATAATATGCAGAACGGTGCTATCTTGGGTGAAATTCCCAACATAAATAAAGGGTTTGTACCGGGACGTGTTGGTAATCCGAATATCACGTGGGAAAAAGTTGATTCGAAGAATATAGCTGTGGACGGTAATTTTTGGAATGGCTTGTTAGGATTTACCGCAGAATATTTTTATCAGAACCGTACGGATATCTTGACTCCTAAACAGGCTTCTATTCCTTCTTATACTGGTTTGACATTGCCTGACCAGAATATTGGAGAAGTAAGTAATCAAGGAGTGGAATTGATGTTGAGCCACAGAAACCGTATCAATGATATCAATTATTTCGTTTCCGGTAACTTTACGTTCACTAAGAACAAGATTAAATTCTTTGACGAAGCTGCTAACACTCCCGAATGGCAGAGAAGGACCGGACACTCTATCGATTCATGGTTGATGTACAAGACAGACGGTATCTATCAGTCATGGGATGAGATCAATAGCACTCCGCACATGGCTAATGCACAACCGGGTGATATCAAGTATCTGGATATTGATGACAATGGGGTGATTAATGACAATGACCGTATTCGTAGTGACTATGGTAATATTCCACAAATTGTATACGGTCTGAATATGGGAATTGAATGGAAAGGATTGGAATTCAGCATGCTGTGGACAGGTCAGGCGAAAGCTCAACAAATGATCGTACCTTATTCTTATAATTTGGATAAGGAATTCTACAACAACCGTTGGATTTCAGCAGAAGAAACTCCTAACTCTAAATATCCGAGAGCATTTGATAAGGATGATTATGAAAATACCCGTTGGAGTGACTTCTGGTTGTATGATGCTTCCTTTATTCGTTTGAAAAATGTGGAATTGGCTTATACCTTCCCTAAATCATTTGTAGAGAAATTGAAACTTCAGAACTTGCGTCTGGTATTGACCGGAACGAACCTGCTGACCTTTGATAAGGTAAAAGTGCAAGACCCGGAATCAAATGCGACTTCTACCGGACAGAGCTATCCTCAGGCTCGTACTTACACATTCGGAGTTAATGTCAGTTTCTAATTAGTAACCTTTAAGTTTAAGAAATAAATATGAAAACAACCATATTGAAAAGTACATGCATGGCCGTGTTGTTAGGAGGGATGTTCTCTTGTGATGTATTGGACGTAGAACCTTTGGATTCGTACACGGAAGACGGCATTTTTACAGATGCCAAACTGACAGAGTCCTATGTTACCATGAATTATACCAAACCTCGTAACGGCTGGAGCCGTAGCTCATTGAGGTTTGTCTGTGATGAATCTATGGAAAACTTTAACTGGGCCGGTGCGTGGACCATTAATACGGGAGGTTTGGCTCCTGATCAATTAGGTAGCTTGGATATCTGGTCGGATTATTATACCAATATAAAGAACTGCAATATATTCTTTAGTAATATGGACAAAGTAGAGACAATAGATGAACCGAAAAAAAGCTGGTTAATAGGTGAAGCTACTTTCTTCAGGGCATATTACTACATGGAATTGGTGAATAATTACGGTGGAATTCCTCTGATTACCCGTTTGTTTGAATTGGACGATCCTGAAATGCTGGTGAAGCGTAACAGTTATGAGGAATGTGTGGACTTTATTGTTAAGGAATTCCAGAAAGCTGCTGATCTGTTGCCTGAGAAGTTTACAGGTGAGAACTTTGGACGTGCAACCAAAGGAGCTGCTTTGGCTATGAAAGCACGTATGTTGTTGTATGCTGCCAGTCCATTGTGGAATTCGTCAGGTGACAAAACTAAATGGGAAGCCGCTGCTAAGGCTGCAAAAGAAGTGATTGATTTGGGGTATTCTTTGGATCCTGACTATAAAGGACTGTTCCTGAATCCGCAAAGCTCGGAAATTATCTTTCAGCGTTTATATAATACAGAGTTTGGTCATTGGTATGATTGGTATAACAGTACCAATGGCTGGGGAGGGTATTCTTGTACTGCTGTGTTGCAGGAAATGGTGGACAGCTATGAAATGGAAGACGGAACCATGCCCGATCCCACTTTGTATGCTTCTGCTACAGCCGATCCTTGGGCAGGACGCGATCCGCGTCTGTATGCTTCTGTAGTGTGCGACGGACAAATGTTCAGAGGTACGGAAACCGAGTTTTGGGTGAACGAAGACGGAAAGACCGGCGGTCTTGACAGTGAGTTTGGTAGAGATGCTTGGAACTACTCCAAGACACACTATATCATCCGCAAGTTCATGGACGAAAGTTTGACAAAGAGCTGGTCGGATAAAGGAAGACAACCGTGGGTATATTGCCGCTTGGGCGAAGTTTACCTGAACTATGCGGAAGCTATGTATCATTGTGGTAAAGAAGATGTAGCACGTGAATATGTTAATTACATTCGTGAAAGAGCACGTGGCGGAAAAACGGATATTTTGCCTGATGTGACAGAAAGCGGAGATGCCTTGTTGGCTAAAATCCAACACGAACGTAAAGTGGAACTGGCTTTCGAAGAACATCGTTTCTATGATGTACGTCGTTGGAAAATTGCCGAAGAAACTGATAAGGGTAGCTTCCATGGTATCAATATCACGAAACAAGCAGACGGCACGAAGAAATATGAACTGTTTGAAATTCAAAAACGTGATTTTAAAGCACCTGCCAATTACTTGGTTCCCATTCCACGTTATGAAATGTTGAAGAATGATTTGCTGGAACAAAATCCAGGTTATGATAAGTAACCAATAGGTAGAAGTACGATTATATAATAAATTTCGGGAACATGTTAGGGTGTTCCCGGAATTTTACTTTATTTTGTTAATCCCAAAACTTAAGATAAACTATGCATACAATGAAATCGGCCTTTTTAGCAACCTGTATGTTGCTGGTTTCGGCTTCTTCTGTTGCCTTGTCCACCTCACAGCCTCGTTGGCAGATGAGTACGGACGGAAGCATCGAATGGGCGCCCGAGAAACAACTTCCCCATTACGACCACATCGAAATGAGTGGCAAGCAAGTCTCTGTCGTGTTACGCTATGGCGTGAATGCGGAAGGCGCATTTACAGTGAGTAAAAGCATGGTATGGCCTTTGCTGCGTACCATTCCCAATAACACCCATGCCAGTCTGATGAGGCGGTTCGACTGGAACCCGATGGCTGTGGTGACCGTCAATGGCAGAACCATGACCGGAGAAAAAGTGGAAAACATCCGCTTGAAAGGTATGTTGACCGTGGAAAGTTCATACAACGGCGGTTGGTATGGACAATGCAAAATCATCCGCGAGTATTTGCCTTCTGTCGACAAACCGGTCTTGGTGGAAAACTATTTCCTGATCAATACAGGCAAGTCGCCTATGGCGGTAGAAATACCTGTTATGAACAACCGTTTGTTCACCGACCCTAAAAAGGGAGTGGATGGCTCGTATCTGATTGAAATGAAAGCGGACAAGCATGGATATTTTTCTATACAGCCGGGTGATACACTGGCTTTCAGCGCACATATTGCCGGATACAAGAAAGGACAACCTGCACTGACTATCAACGGACAACAGGAAAAGCAGCTGCGAATGGCGTCTGTTAATGGATGGATGAACAATCTGGTGCTCGAAACTCCCGACCCCGTCATAGACCGTATGTTCGCTTTCTCTAAAATCCGCGCTTGCGAAAGCATCTACGAGACACAGGGAGGACCAATGCATGGACCCGGCGGTGAATCTTACTATGCAGCTATCTGGGCAAACGACCAGGCGGAATAGATCAACCCGTATTTCCCCTTTACCGGTTACGAGTATGGAAACGCCTCTGCCTTGAACTCTTTCAACCACTTTGCCCGTTTCATGAACAACGAGTGGAAACCTATTCCCAGCTCTATTGTAGCCGAAGGTCTGGATATCTGGAATGGAGTGGGTGACCGAGGCGATGCCGCTATGATAGCTTACGGAGCATCCCGTTATCTGTTGGCTCGTGCCAACCGTGTGGAAGCGGAACAATTGTGGCCGCTCATTACTTGGTGTCTGGATTATTGCAACCACCGGCTGAATGAAGGGGGAGTAGTGGCTTCGGATACTGATGAATTGGAAAACCGTTTCCCTTCGGGCGACGCTAACTTGTGTACCTCTTCTCTTTATTATGACGCATTGATTTCGGCTGCCTGTCTGGCACAGGAATTGGGCAAGGGTAACGCTGCCATTTATCGCAAGCAAGCCGCTGCATTGCGCAAGAATATGGAAACTTACTTCGGTTCTGCCGTAGAAGGTTTTGACACATACGCATATTATAAAGGTAATGACATCTTGCGTTCATGGATTTCCATTCCTTTGACTGTGGGCATTGACGAACGTGCCGAAGCGACTATCAATGCCTTGTTCTCACCCCGTTTGTGGACTGAAAACGGATTGCTGACACAGGCCGGTAGTGATACTTTTTGGGATCGTTCCACACTGTATGCTTTGAGGGGTGTCTATGCTGTGGGAGAAACGGAAAAAGCAACAGACTACTTGCACCGTTATTCCACCACCCGCTTGTTGGGTGAGCATGTGCCTTACGCTATCGAGGCATGGCCCGAAGGCGGCCAGCGTCATCTTTCCGCCGAAAGCGGTTTGTATGGCCGTATCATTACCGAAGGTATGTTTGGTATCCGTCCCATCGGTTTCAACAGCTTCACGCTGACTCCTCGTCTGCCGCAGGCGTGGGATCACATGGCTTTGAGAAAGATCAGAGCGTTTGGTGCAGAGTTTGATATTGAAATCAAGCGTTTGGCAACTGACAAACTTCAGGTGAAAATAGTGAATGGAAATAAAATACAACGTCATATTATCAAAACCGGAAAACAACTTTCGGTCAAATTAAAGTGATTCTATCGTATGAAAAAAGCAATAGTATTGGGAACCGTCGTTTTGTGTATGGCCGGTTGCGGTTCTTCCTCTAAGAAAACGGTTGTTCAGGAACTTCCTGTGGAACAGACTTCGGTGTTTACTTCTTCGGACAAGGAACTGGAGAATGCTTATAATTGGGCAAAAAAAATGGCATTGTCATACGCGCATGATAACAGTGATCCGGTAGGTTACTGGTATGAAGCCGCATTGCCGCAGCGCGAGGCTTTCTGTATGCGCGATGTGTCTCATCAGGCAGTAGGCGCACACATCTTGGGACTTGCCAAGCATAACAAGAACATGTTCACCCGTTTTGCCGAAAATATTACCGAGGAAAAAGACTGGTGTACCTATTGGGAAATAAACCGTTACAACAAGCCGGCGCCGGCGGACTATGCCAACGACAAGGAGTTTTGGTACAACCTGAACGCCAACTTTGACGTGATGCAGGCTTGCCTGAAAATGTACCAATGGACCGGAGATGCCGGTTACTTGACTGACTCTGTATTCACGAATTTCTATGAGAAGTCGGTAAACGAATACATTGAACGCTGGGCATTGGAACCGGAAAAAATCATGGACCGCGCTCCTTATATGAACCAGGCTAAGGATTTTAATCCGAATAACAACTTCCACACTTGCCGGGGACTTCCCTCGTATGTGGAGAATTTCCGTGGATTGACTGTAGGTGTGGACTTGCTGGCTACCTTGTATGCCGGTTATACGGCATACGCCGAAATGGGCGAGCTGACAGGCGATGCTGTAAAGACTGCCAAAGGACAGGAGAAAGCTGCTGCCTATCAGCAAATTTTGGAGAACAACTGGTGGAGTCCTGAAAACTCTTTTTACCAGACTTTCTGGACAGTGGAAAAGAAATTCTATCGTGGAGAAGGAGTTCCTTTCATCCTTTGGTTTGATGCGTCTAACAATCCGGACCGTATCCGTGCCAGCGTGACAGATATCCTGAGCCGGGAATGGAATGTGGAAAACATGTCGGCATTTCCCGCTCTTTTCTATCGCTTGGGCTATGGTGAGGACGCTTACCGCTTTCTGGTCGGTCTTCCTCAGATGAACCGCTCGGAATATCCCGAGGTGTCATACGGCATTGTAGAAGGTACGGTGTGTGGCGTTATGGGCATCCGGCCGCTGAACAGCGAAAACAGCATTGCCACTTGCTCTCGTTTGGCAGACAATGCACAAGAGGCTGAGATCAAGAATGTTCCTGTGTTCGATGGCTATATCACGGTCAAGCACAAAGGACAGAATCGGACTGAAATTGAGAACAATACCTCGAAGGAATTGATTTGGAAGGTGGCTTTCATGGGCGAACATGCTCAGGTGAAGGTAAATGGAAAGGAATACGCATTGACTGTGTCAAAAGACATTCGCGGTAATGCCATTTCGGAAGGCAGCGTGTCTTTGCCTGCCCGAACCCGGTTAAGCGCAGAAGTTATGTAATAAATTCAAACTATACAGATGATGAAAAAATTGATCCTTTTATGTTTGTGCGGCTGGATAGGTCTCGTCGTACAGGCTCAGAAGACATTCCGGTTGGCTTCGCCCGACGGGCAGTTAAGCACCACGATCACACTGGGTGACAAACTGACTTATGATATCGAGTGTGACGGACAGCAGATTCTTGCCGCTTCTCCTTTGTCCATGACATTGGAAGATGGAACCGTGTGGGGAGATCATCCACGTCTGGCAGGTAGTTCGCGGAAGGAAGTGAACTGGCTGATTGATTCTCCTTTTTATCGTAGCAACCAGTTGCGCGACCATTACAAGGAATTGGTGCTTCGTTTCAAAAAAGGCTGGAGCGTGGAGTTCCGTGCCTATAATGACGGTATTGCTTATCGTTTTGTGAACCAGTTGAATAAATCATTCAATATCCTTGAGGAAGAAGTACACTACCAGTTTACCGATGATAAGACGGCTATTGTGCCCTACGTAGTTCCCCGTAGTGGGGATCAGTTCTATAGCGCTTTCGAAAATACCTATACCACTTGCAAACTTTCACAGCTGAACAAACAGAAACTGATGTTCCTGCCGTTGGTAGTGGAAGCCGGTAACGGGGTGAAGCTTTGCATTTCCGAATCGGATTTGGATAATTTTCCCGGCTTGTACTTATCGGGTGCAAAGGCAGGTAACTGCCTGACCGGCGTGCATGCTCCTTATCCTGCCGGCAAGCGTCAGGGCGGTCATAATAACTTGCAGATGATTGTGGAAAAGCGCGAGAACTATATCGCGAAGGTAGAAGGTCCCCGTACTTTTCCTTGGCGTATGTCTATTGTGACAACTTGTGACAAGGACTTGGCAGCCAGCAACCTGACTTACCTGTTGGCTTCTCCTTCACGCGTGAAAGACCTTTCATGGATTAAGCCGGGTAAGGTGGCTTGGGAATGGTGGAGCGACTGGAACCTGGACGGAGTGGACTTTGAGACCGGTGTGAACAATGATACGTATAAGGCATACATTGATTTTGCTGCCGCCCACAAGCTGGAATATGTATTGCTGGACGAGGGTTGGGCTGTCAATTTGAAGGCTGACTTGATGCAGGTAGTGAAAGAAATCAATCTGAAGGAACTGGTAGATTATGCAGCCGCCAAGAATGTGGGTATTATTTTGTGGGCAGGTTATTATGCGTTCGACAGAGACATGGAAAATCTGTGCCGCCATTATTCGGAAATGGGTGTGAAGGGTTTCAAGGTCGATTTCATGGATCGCGATGATCAGGAAATGGTTGCTTTCAATTACCGTGCCGCGGCCACTTGTGCCAAATACAACCTGTTGCTCGATTTGCATGGCATGTATAAGCCGTCCGGCATGAACCGCACATATCCCAACGTGTTGAACTTTGAGGGTGTTCATGGATTGGAAAACATGAAGTGGAGTCCGGACAGTGTAGATCAGGTGAAATATGACGTAATGGTTCCGTTCCTTCGTCAGGTAGCAGGACCGTTGGACTATACACAGGGATCCATGCGCAATGCGGTGGCAGGCAGTTATTTCCCTTGTAATGCGGAGCCGATGAGCCAGGGTACCCGTTGTCGCCAGTTGGCGCTATACGTGGTGTTCGATTCTCCCTTGAACATGCTGTGCGATACTCCCAGCAACTACGAGAGAGAAACCGAATGTACCGATTTCATCGCGGGCATTCCTACTGTTTGGGATGAAACGCGTGTGCTGGATGCCAAGTTGGGCGAATATATCATCATCGCCCGCAGAAAGGGTGATAATTGGTATATCGGTGGATTGACAGACAGGATGGCAAGAGATTTTGAAATAGACTGCTCTTTCTTGGGCGATAAGGAATATACAGGCGATTTGTATAAGGATGGTGTGAATGCTCATCGCATCGGCAAGGATTTCAAGCGCGAATCCGTTCGTCTGAATAAACAAACGAAACTGAAATTGCATTTAGCTCCGGGAGGAGGATTTGCTGTCAGATTGCGGTAAAAAATACTTCATTTTCCTGCAAAATGGATAGAAATGAGATGAGAGGTCTTTGTGCACTCTCGTTTCATTTCTTTTTCTATATGAGTCAAATAATTTATGTTTTATGACTGCATAATCAATAAGAAAACATTATTTTTGCGAAACCTTATTCCTGATAAATAGAAATATCTGACTATGAATGGACGAATCTTAGTACTTGTTTTCTTTGTGGCAGTATGCCTTAGGGCTATCGGCCAGACTAGAAATGTGAGACATTATACCATTAATGAAGGTTTGGCAAACAATGCTGTATATAGCATATTTCAGGACGTGAAGGGCCGGATGTGGTTTGGAACTATTGATGGGATACATAGTTTTGATGGTAACGGGATTCGTGTATGGCGGGATGAACGAATTTCTTCATTAGGCTCCAGCATTTATACTATAAGAGAAGATGACAGGCAAAGGCTTTGGATAGGTAGTGACCAGGGGTTGGCTTTATTTAATCTTCGGACGGAGAGTTTCTCTACTTTTGACGGGCAAACGGTGTCGGGCATAAAGATCAATGCGCCTGTCAGCCATATTATGCTGGATTGTAAAAAAACGTTGTGGATAGGTACGGTGGGCCAAGGTGTTTTTCATTATGATCCTCATGCGGACAAGTTGTATCAATATACTGCTCTTGGAAAAATAAATTCAGATTACATTTCATATATATTAGAAGATAGTTACGGCACTATTTGGGTAGCTACAATGAATGCCGGAGTAAGCCGGTTTGTTCCGTCGGAAGATCTTTTTCAGCAGGTAGCGGCGGATGGGGTAAAAAATACAATCACTCTGTTTGAAGATTCAAGACGGAACCTGTGGGTGGGAAGTAGCGGAAACGGACTTTATTTACTGGAAAAAAAGGATAAACAACTGATACAAAAATTAAAGCCGTCAGATGCTAAAGGGGTGCTTCAGGTGCGAAGTATGGTGGAATGGATACCGGGAGAACTTTTGATAGCTTCGGATGAAGGGTTGACGAGTTACAATATTGTCACAGGAGAAGATAAAACATTACGTTCGGACTCCAGGCAGACTAATGGATTGAATGATAATTATCTACAGACATTGTTTGTCGATCGTGAACAAGCACTTTGGGTCGGCACTTATTTTGGGGGAGTGAATTATATTCCACCGACAGGAAACAGCTTTATACATTATTATAAAGGAAATACGCAGTTGGATGCCCGGATTATCAGCGTCTTTGCCCAAGCGGATAAGGATAATCTTTGGTTAGGTACTGATGATGCCGGTTTCTTTTATTGGGATCGTAAGAAAAATACATTTAAATCTTATAAGCCTCAGTATTCTGTTTCCGGACCGACTTATCATAATATTCATGCCTTGTTGCAGGATGGTGATAATTTGTATATCGGAATGTATATGGGCGGACTCGATATAATGGATTTAAAAACCGGAAAATTTAAGAATTATAAATTTGGCAGTTCTTCCAGATCTTTATATGCATCAGGTGTTTATGCACTCTATAAAGATTCCGCTCAGCACTTGTGGGTGGGGACTACCAATGGCTTGAATAAATACATTCCTGAAACAGATGATTTTGAACGGATTTATGAGGTGCATCCGGCTGATGTGTCTTATATAATGGAAGACAAAAAAGGATATCTATGGGTATGTTCGCTTAATCAAGGTGTCTTTCGTTTGGATGGGAAAACGCAAAAGTGGGAACATTTTTCTTTACGAACAGAAGAAGGGAATCAATCTGTTATTCCTTCCGATAAGATTATTACTGCTTGTTTGGATGAAAAAGAAAATTTATGGTTTGGAACAGATGGATGTGGTCTTTTAAGGTATGATTATAAGAAAAATGTTTTTGAGAAAGTGGTTTTACCGGAGAACATACGTGTGGTACACAAGATTATAGCGGCAAACAATGAACTGTGGCTGACAACCAGCAATGGTATGTATTGTTACCAGCCGGAGACCGGGAGTATCAAGATATATAACAAGCAGGACGGATTGCAGGAAAATCAGTTTTTGCCCAATTCGGGAATACAGCTGGAGGATGGTACTGTTTTTGTAGGAGGCATTAATGGATTTAATGAATTCCATCCGGACAGACTTGCTTCTCATAGCCCAAAAACGACAGTGGTTCTGGCTGACTTTCAGCTGTTCAACAAACCGGTAAAAGTCGGGAGTGAAGATTCTCCTTTATCTACTTCCATTACGTATGCAGACCGTTTGGTACTGGAACATAAACATTCCATATTCAGTTTGTCTGTCGCTACGCTTAATTATGATAATCCTTCCAAAAATCAATATAAATATAAGTTGGATGGCTTTGAAAAAGATTGGACCGAAACAAATTCGACTCCTCGTGTCACCTATACTAACCTTCCTTCCGGGAATTATACATTTCGTGTCAGTGCTTCCAATGGTGACGGAGTATGGAACGAAAACGCGATTGTTTTTCCTATCAAGATCCTTCCCCCTTGGTGGGCTTCTACCTGGTTTCTCATTTTGTATGTTTGTATGGGAATAGGTCTGTTGGCCTGTTTGTATTATCGTATGAATAAAAAGCAACGTGAGAAATTAATGATGCTGGCAGTAGAGAAAGACAAGGAAATCTATCAAAGTAAGATAGAGTTTTTTACGCACATGATACATGAGATAAGAACCCCTCTTACCTTGATATTGGCCCCTCTTGAAAATGTGATGAGATCTACGGGAAGTATCGGAGAGGCTATGCCCCAGCTTTTAGTCATTGAGCGCAATGGAAAGCGGTTGCTGAATTTGGTGAATCAGCTGATGGATTTCCGCAAGGTAGAGTCGGGGGGGATGAATGTCACTTTGGTGGATGTTGACATAAAATCGATTCTGTCAGCTGTTTGCCAGCGATTCTCTCTTTCGGCGGAACTGAAGAATATCAAAATTGTACTTACAATGCCGGATGCGGCTTGTTATGCTAAAGTAGATCCGGAGGCGTTTACAAAAATTGTGAGCAATTTGCTTACAAATGCATTAAAATTCACGGTTTCCCATATTTGGATTGATTTGATTCCCACAGAGGAAAACAAATTGGAATTGAGGATCAAAGATAATGGTCAAGGAATAGCCGTAGAGGAGCAAGAGAAGATTTTTACTCCTTTTTATCAGATACGCGAGAACAGACCCAGTGATAATATAGGGACAGGTGTAGGATTACTGTTGGTGAAAAAACTGGTGAGCTTGATGCATGGTGAGTTAAAGTTGGAAAGCGAATCAGGCCTTGGAGCTACATTTATTATATGGTTCGATCGAAGTGAGCGGGGTGAAACTTTGCAAGATGAGGCCACACCGGCTATCATGTTGCCTCAGGCACCTATTGATGTGACCGAACATAAGCCCTATCACATTCTTCTTGTAGATGATAATCAGGATTTATTAGATTATTTACGAATGCTTTTGGCTCCCGGGTATCAGATTACTTGTGCTTCGAATGGTAAGGAAGCGCTTGATTTATTAAGTGAACTGATGCCGGATTTAGTTATCAGTGATGTAATGATGCCTGTAATGGATGGTATGGAACTTTGCCGGAAAATAAAACAAAACTTCCGGACAAGTCATTTACCGATTGTTTTGCTTACTGCAAAGGTGGAAACGGGAGATTATGTGGAAGGATTGGAGAATGGAGCAGACCTCTATGTGGCAAAACCATTTTCCTCAGATATTATAAAAGCACAGATACATAGTTTGCTGTCTAATAGAGAGCGAATGAAAGGAAGTTTCAAGACCGAACCGATGCTTCCTTCCGTTTCTGTAGCCAGCTCGCGGATTGATAAAGAGTTTTTGGAAAAAGTGACCGGTATTATCGAAGGCAGAATGACCGATTCGGATTTTTCAGTGGATGTGTTGGCACAAGAAATTGGGATTTCCCGTACCGGATTGTTCACAAAGCTAAAAGCGGTGTCGGGTATGACTCCGAATGATTTTATTCGTGTTATCCGATTGAAGAAAGCAGCGGTATTACTTTCTCAAGGCGATGTACAGGTTAGTGAGGCCTGTTTTCAGGTTGGTTTTTCATCTCCATCTTATTTTGCGAAATGTTTTCAGGCTCAGTTTGGCGTTGCTCCTACGGAATTTATACTTCAAGCGGTAACAAAAACATCATTTTCGTTTTTGAAAGTTTGAAAA
>ERZ778503.1720-NODE-1720-length-14028-cov-6.063050_pt1 | contig 14028 bp, 12 predicted proteins | sample MGYA00510047_ERZ778503 | MGnify/ENA primary metagenome ERZ778503 (study PRJEB29527, sample SAMN07138965) | mouse gut metagenome | material: feces | host: mouse | place: China:Nanjing | collected 2016-01-25 ... | reverse complement strand
CGACAAGAAGAGCCGGGGTAAGTTAAAATATCAGCTATAAGATTATGACTGAAGAGAATTTAAACAGGCTCTAAATCTAAAACTTCTCTTTATGGTCAAATTTCCCCTCATCAGTATAGTATTTCCACGTACCTTTAGGTTTATTATTAGCATATTTTCCGCGAAGTTTCAAAGTACCATCTTCATAATATTCACGATGACGTCCATGTCGTTTCCCCTCCTTTACTTCCGACTCGCTCTTTAATGCTCCTTCAGGATAAAATTCCCGCAGAACATTTCCTTCAAACTTTTCGACATAGAAACGTTTCAGTTCACTCATCTGCTCTTTTTCTGTTTCGGCATCTTCGTCCATTTCTTCATCGTCTTCATCAATAGCAACTGAAACAACCGCATCCTTAGGTTCATAGGGTGTATAGTCCATAACATATTGCAAAGAAGCCGACCGACTATCCCCTATCACCTGCATAGTCCAACAAGGAAATGAAAACAAAACATCTTTATTAGATTGTATTTCATTCCATGTACTAACATTCATCATCGGCTTTAACTGAGAATAGAACTTATGTACGTCTGTATATAAGAAAATAGTAGAACTAGACTTCAAATATGAAAATGCATCCTTAAATCCTTGATTATTTTTTAGTAAATTCTTCTGCTCGTAATCTTCTACAAATGAAAGTAAAGAAGAAGCTTTATTACTAAAAACCACATAATCATCTACATAAGTGTAATATGGTTTCTCGAATTTATCAAATAATTTTCCGAAAAACAGGCGGAAGAAGCCCTTCATCTCAACATAATTGATCTCAAAATCCTTATAATTTACCGTCTTCACCTTAATCGGTGTACGCCACTTTATTTTCTTCTCTATAAATTCCATATTCTTGCGGGCATCTTTTATACTTTTAGCCTTGACAACCAAAATAAGTTCAGGCTCACGCCCCAACAATCCCGGTTCGGATTGCGTCATGGCAAATTCACCTGACATCCAACTCAGAAAGTTATCCTCTAAAGAGATACCGAATAATCCTTCAATCTTTTTTCTGGAACTCTGATAAGAGTCATACAACTGTTTATCATGTATAGAAAGTGCATTTTCCAACTCCTTCACAAAAGTCGCCGGATTATTGAAACCTATATTCGTATAAAGAGCGGTACGTCCGGAAAGAATTTCATGCGCTTTCATCTTATGTTTCCCCGAATTCAACAAAGCAACAACATAAGGATCGGCAGAATCTTTCCGCAAAGTATAACCTTTCACTTCTATTCTGTCTTCATTCGCATTCAAATAAAGACCGGCAAAATTCATAGAGTTGCTGAAGAGATCAATATATTCATTTCTTGCCCCTAAATAAATAGACATGAACTGAGGAACGCGCGCATAATTGATAAAGACTCTGACAAGTCCTTTACCCGAAACTAACTTTTCTGTTTCAATAAAAGACTGATCCAGCCCGATTTTAGGTCTGTTGCGTGAGTTAATAGCAGATTCGACAAGCGTAGATGTATAAGATCCCACTAAATGATTATCCACAAAAGCAATGTAGAAAATATCACGCGTATCAGGATCACGCATTTCAAGTATATTGACGCCATTATGCATTCGGTTAGTAACCGTAAAACCACTCATCACTAATACCGTTTCAACCTGATCTTTCAATACATCCATCTTCGATGCTTTCTGCATATCCAGGATAAGCAGGAAATCCCAATTGGTGGCACGAGTCTTATGAAGTGAAATAAGCATATCCCGCTCTCCGACAAGAGACAATAACACTTTGTTACTTTTAACTACTGAATCAAGTTTTTCGACACTCGCTGTCACTTCCTCAAAAGATTTCGCTTTCTTCAGACATTGCCATGTCTCGCTTCCACTAAATTTTTCCCAGTCTTCAATCGGAGCTGATGACTGAATAATAAATGCGGCATCTTCGGGGACCAAATAAATCTGCTGGATATTGCGATCGGGCGAGATAAACAGATAAACGATGGAATATACAACATATACCACCAAAGCTAATCCTGCCGCAACTAAAATTCTCTTTACTATTTTCTGAATATTCTTTTTCTTACCGGACTCAGCATATTGTTCCTGCTGCCCATTATGTAATTCATCCATCATGTTCCGTTATTTAGTTGAGTGGCAAAATTACTAAAAAAAATGAAATTAATTCATTAGTTCTGATTCATTTAGCAAAATTATCCCGCAAAAGAGATTTTATAAAAGACAAAATAGTCCATATCAGTTTCTCCCTATTTTTATAAAATCTATTCTGAATAAATGATAATCTATTGACTGGTATGGCAAATAAATACTAACTTTACGGCATGAAAAAAAAATTCCAACTCGAAGTTCCGAAAGGAGCCGGCAAGATTTTACTTCATACCTGTTGCGCTCCCTGTTCGTCAGCTATCATCGAATGTCTGATGCAACATAATATTACACCTGTGATTTATTATTGCAATCCTAACATCTATCCACTGGAAGAGTATAACATAAGAAAGGATGAATGTACACGCTATGCACAATCTTTAGGACTGGAAATCATAGATGCCGATTACAACCATGAAGCCTGGCGATACCAAATGACAGGAATGGAGCAGGAACCAGAAAGAGGCGGACGTTGTCTGCGCTGTTTCAAAGTCCGTCTACTGGAGACTGCCCGCTATGCACACGAACATGGATTTTCCGTCATTACAACCACACTTGCTTCCAGTCGCTGGAAAAGTTTGGAACAGATAAATGAAGCCGGACAATATGCCATGGCAAACTATCCCGATGTCATATACTGGGAACAGAATTGGCGTAAAGGTGGACTTAGTGAACGCCGCATTGCCATCATTAAAGAATACAATTTCTACAACCAGCGATATTGTGGTTGCGAATTCAGTATGAGAAAAGAAGAATAAATCAAGCATACCATTATCACCAGCAAATCAATGAATCGGAGTAAAAAAGGTAAAAAAAGGAAATTATTCAAGAAGAAATCACGCTTTAATTATAAATTAGGATGGATAATCGCTCTCATTGCCCTTATCCCTATTATATATGGTGTCTATTTATATTGCCAACAAATCAGGAGTTCTCAAAAAGACGAGCCAAAAACAAATACATCACTTCAGGTTCTATCCAGCAAAGAACTGGCAATCCCGATATCGATAACTCCCCAACAAGAACAAATAATCCGCCACACCGGATATACCGTTTCCTATAATAAGGAGTTGAAACTTCCCAATTGGGTTTCTTATGAATTGACCCGAGAGGAAACAAAAGGAAAAGAAAAAAGAAACAACCGCTTTATAGCTGACCCGTTAGTAAAAGGAATAATTGCAACTAATGCAGATTATGCACGTTCAGGATATGACAAAGGGCATATGGCACCGGCTGCAGATATGAAATGGAGTCCGCAAGCCATGAAAGAATCGTTCTATTTCAGCAATATGTGTCCACAACACCCACAACTGAACAGAAGAGGCTGGAAAAATCTGGAAGAGAAAATCCGGGATTGGGCGATAGCAGACAGCGCTATTATCATTATATGCGGCCCTATTATAACCAAGCAGCCAAAAACAATCGGGAAAAATAAAGTTGCAGTACCCAAACAGTATTTCAAAGTAATCCTCTCTCCTTTCGTCAGACCTATGCGGGCTATCGGCTTCCTGTTCAATAACAGACAAGCCTTGGAACCTCTTTCTACATATGCAGTAACAGTAGACAGCATTGAACGGCTTACCAATATGGATTTCTTCGCATCTCTGCCTGACGAAATAGAAAACAAAATTGAAGCAGAAAAGAATTACTTCCAATGGCCCAATTAACTAATATCCAACCTAACTAAAATTAAACAGAAAGAAACCGTCTCTATCCAAATTCTTTTTATCTTTGACGAACTTTTTAAACAGCTCAAAAGATGAACAAAAAAAAAAGAAACATTTTATTATCAATTCTGATTGGAACATTCCTTCTTTGTACCATCGCCGGAGGAACCGTTTATTATTATCTGTTTGCTCCTCAATTCCATCCATCTAAAACCGTTTACATCTATGTAGACCGAGACGATACCACCGATTCCATATATAACAAAATAAAGAAGTTCGGACATGTAAACAAATTATCGGGGTTTCACTGGATGGCCAAATATAAAGATTTCAAACAGAATATTCATACCGGACGCTATGCTATTCGCCCGAATGATAATGTCTACCATGTATATAGCCGCTTTTCCAGAGGATACCAAGAACCGGTCAACCTCACTATCGGAAGCGTCCGGACACTAGACCGCCTGGCACGAAGTGTTGGAAAACAGCTCATGATAGACTCCGCTGAAATTGCCAGCCAACTGTTTGATCCTTCTTTTCAAAGTAGAATGGGATACACAGAAACAACTCTTCCAAGCCTTTTCATACCAGAAACTTACCAAGTGTATTGGGATATGAGCGCAGAGGATTTCTTCAAACGCATGCAGAGGGAACACGAACGTTTCTGGAACAATGAACGTCTCGCACAAGCCACCGCCATCGGAATGACACCGGAAGAAGTTAGTACACTAGCTTCCATTGTTGAAGAAGAAACCAACAACAATGAAGAAAAACCAATGGTAGCCGGACTATATATCAATCGTTTACAGAAGGATATGCCTTTGCAGGCAGACCCCACCGTAAAATTTGCCCTACAAGATTTTGGCTTACGCCGTATCACCAATGAACATCTGAAAATTAATTCACCCTACAATACCTATATCAATACCGGGCTACCGCCCGGTCCTATCCGCATTCCCTCAAAAAAAGGAATAGACAGTGTATTGAACTACACAAAACATAACTATATTTATATGTGCGCCAAAGAAGATTTCTCAGGAACCCATAATTTTGCGTCCAATTATGCCGACCATATGGCAAATGCAAGAAAATACTGGAAAGCACTGAATGAAAGAAAGATTTTCAAGTAAATTTGTGATAAAACAGACTGAAAATCCTATCTTTGCCCGATAGATTAACAAACTGTGAACAACACTAAATAAAAGAAATAGATATGAGCAAGCAACTCTTACTTGGCGATGAAGCCATTGCACAAGCTGCACTGGATGCCGGCCTCTCAGGTGTTTATGCCTATCCCGGTACTCCTTCAACTGAAATTACGGAATATATTCAAATGGCTCCTATAACGACCGAACAGAATATACACAACCGTTGGTGTGCCAATGAAAAAACAGCGATGGAAGCTGCGTTGGGTATGTCTTTCGTAGGCAAACGGGCATTAGTTTGTATGAAACACGTAGGTATGAACGTAGCTGCCGACTGTTTCGTCAATTCTGCCATCACCGGCGTGAAAGGTGGATTAATCGTGATAGCAGCAGACGATCCTAGCATGCACTCTTCTCAGAATGAGCAAGACAGCCGTTTTTACGGGGATTTTTCATTAATACCAATGTACGAGCCCAGCAACCAACAAGAGGCGTATGACATGATATATAATGGTTTCGAATTTTCTGAAAAACTAGGTGAACCTATTTTAATGCGTATGGTCACCCGCCTTGCCCACTCCCGTTCCGGAGTAGAGCGCAAAGAGCAAAAGCCACAGAACGGCATATCTTTCAGTGAAGATCCGCGCCAGTTCATCCTGTTGCCGGGAAACGCCCGCAAACGCTACAAAGTATTGCTTGCCCGCCAAGACGAATTCATCAAAGCGTCAGAAGAATCACCTTATAATACATACACAGATGGTCCTAACAAAAAACTGGGAATCGTAGCTTGCGGTATCGGCTACAACTACCTGATGGAAAACTATCCTGAAGGTTGTGAATACCCGGTACTTAAAATCGGCCAATATCCATTGCCCCAAAAACAACTGTACCAATTAATCGAATCTTGCGACGAAATCCTCGTTCTGGAAGACGGTCAGCCATTCGTAGAAAAGCAATTGAAAGGTTATTTAGGTATTGGCGTTAAAGTAAAAGGACGTTTAGACGGCACATTGTCACAAGACGGAGAGTTAAATCCCGACTCGGTAGCCCGTGCAGTGGGAAAAGAAAACAAAGCAGAATTCGGTATCCCCTCTATAGTAGAAATGCGCCCACCAGCACTTTGTGAAGGATGCGGACACCGTGATATGTACATCACGCTGACCGAGGTTCTTAAAGAAGAGTATCCTTCTCATAAAGTATTCAGCGATATTGGTTGTTACACGCTTGGCGCAAACGCTCCATTCAACGCTATCAACTCATGTGTAGACATGGGAGCTTCTATCACAATGGCAAAAGGTGCGGCAGATGGCGGTCTTTATCCGGCTGTAGCCGTAATCGGCGACTCTACTTTCACCCATTCAGGAATGACGGGATTACTCGACTGCGTAAATGAAAACGCCAATGTAACCATTATAATTTCCGACAACGAAACTACTGCCATGACAGGTGGACAGGATTCTGCCGGAACCGGACGCATTGAAGCTATCTGCGCAGGTCTTGGAGTAGATCCCACCCATATCCGCATAGTTGTTCCATTAAAGAAAAACTACGAAGAGATGAAGCAAATCATTCGCGAAGAAATCGAATATCGTGGTGTATCTGTCATTATCCCACGCAGAGAGTGTATCCAAACATTAGCACGCAAAAAAAGAAGTAAGTAAGCCATGAAAAAAGACATTATATTATCAGGAGTCGGCGGACAAGGAATTCTGTCCATCGCTACAGTAATCGGCAAAGCAGCCTTAAAAGAAGGACTTTATATGAAACAGGCAGAAGTACACGGAATGAGCCAACGTGGTGGAGACGTTCAATCCAATCTTCGTATCAGCGACCAGCCGATTGCTTCCGACCTGATTCCTTCCGGCAAATGTGACCTAATCATTTCACTAGAACCCATGGAAGGACTGCGCTATCTCCCCTACCTCAGTTCTGATGGCTGGTTGGTGACTAACGAAACCCCGTTTATCAACATTCCCAATTATCCGGAATCAGACAAAGTGATGGCAGAAATCAATAAATTACCGCATAAAATTGTATTAAACGTAGATAAGGTAGCCAAAGAAGTAGGTTCCGCCCGTGTCGCTAATATCGTTTTACTGGGAGCAACCATCCCATTTCTCGGCATCAATTATGAGAAAGTGCAAGACAGCATCCGTGAAATCTTCCTTCGCAAAGGAGAAGCAATTGTAGAAATGAATCTTAAAGCATTGGCTGCCGGCAAGGAAATCGCAGAAAAACTGATGCAATAACAGGCATTACCATGAATACACAATACTGGGAAGAAGAATTAGAAACCATGAGTCGTGAGAAGTTGCATAAATTGCAACTTCAACGGCTTAAAAAAACAATCAACATAGCTGCAAACGCTCCTTACTACAAAGAAGTTTTCAGCAAACATGGCATTACCGCAGATAGCATACAATCATTGGATGACATCCGCAAAGTGCCTTTTACAACCAAATCTGATATGCGCGCCCACTACCCTTTCGGACTAGTGGCAGGCGATATGAGCAATGACGGTGTACGTATCCACTCTTCCAGTGGTACTACTGGAAACCCAACTGTGATCGTTCACTCACAGCACGACCTCGATTCTTGGGCTAACTTGGTGGCTCGTTGTCTGTATGCCGTAGGCATCCGCAAGACCGATGTTTTTCAAAACAGCTCAGGATACGGCATGTTTACAGGTGGGTTAGGTTTTCAATACGGAGCCGAACGTCTTGGTTGTCTGACAGTTCCCGCTGCAGCCGGAAACAGCAAGCGGCAGATCAAGTTTATCAACGACTTTAAGACAACTGCCTTGCACGCTATCCCCAGCTACGCCATCCGCCTTGCTGAGGTTTTTCAGGAAGAAGGACTCGATCCGGCAAAAACAACACTGAAAACATTGGTTATCGGTGCCGAACCTCATACAGACGAGCAACGCCGGAAGATAGAACGAATGTTGGGCGTAAAAGCATACAATAGCTTCGGTATGACAGAGATGAACGGTCCCGGTGTCGCTTTCGAATGTCAAGAACAAAACGGAATGCATTTTTGGGAAGACTGTTATCTGGTAGAAATCATCGATCCCGAAACTGGTGAACCCATGCCTGAGGGAGAAATCGGAGAACTGGTACTCACTACTCTCGACCGCGAGATGATGCCCTTAATCCGCTATCGCACCCGCGATTTAACCCGCATTCTACCCGGGAAATGCCCATGCGGACGTACGCATATCCGCATCGACCGTATTAAAGGTCGTAGCGATGATATGTTTATTATCAAAGGAGTCAACATTTTCCCAATGCAGGTCGAAAAAATCCTGGTACAATTCCCCGAATTAGGCAGCAACTACCTAATCACTCTAGAAACTGTAAACAACCAGGACGAAATGATTGTCGAAGTAGAACTGAGCGAACTCTCCACTGACAACTATATTGAACTGGAAAAAATCCGCAAGGACATCACCCGTCAATTGAAAGATGAAATTCTGGTTACGCCAAAAGTGAAACTGGTAAAAAAAGGCTCTCTTCCGCAAAGTGAAGGAAAAGCCGTTCGCGTGAAAGACTTACGAAACAACAAGTAAACTATTAAAATTATCCATGTATTAATATCATACAGCATGCAATTACTTTAAAAAAGAATTCTGCAAGACAGAAAATGCTACGAAGGGGGTATCCTAAAAGTAGATAGTTTTATCAATCATCAAATGGATCCTATTCTGACGAAATCAATCGGGGTTGAAATATTGCCCCTTTCCTTTTGTTCTTTTCCCATATTGCACTGCTTGCCGAGGACATACATGATAACATGCCAGGCATGAGGTACAATCTTTTCCCCACACAGGCTTCCCTTCCACAATAGTTATATTCTTCACCGGACAACTCTTCTCGCAACATTTGCATCCAACACAGGCATTTGTAGCATAGAAATTTTCAGGCGACATCTGAAAACAGTTAAATAAAGGATTGATTATCCTTGTCTTGATAAAAGGAATACTCCCTTCATAACAAGAGAACACACATTCTTTCCTACTTATCAACGTATTTATCCTTTTAAGATTCGGAATACTCTCCGCCAGTTTTTTTCTTTCCAGTTCTTTATTATCCACATCAAAGCCCGGAAGCAATACATAATTATTGGGCATAGTCACAGAAAAACCGGCATGACACTCCCACCCTTTATATTTTAATGCTTTCGTCAAGACCTTCTGAGTAAGCCCGGTATCATCTCCACATGAACAGACAAAAAACAGATATTGCCCATTATATCCTTTCAGAGAAAGTTTCTGAATAAAGCGTAAAACAATCGCAGGTGGTGCCCATGAATAAATTGGAAACACAAATCCCACCTTTTCATCTTCCCGTAGACAAAACTCCGACGTTCCATCCCTTAACGCATCAGGAATAAACACTAAATCTTCTTTTTGTACCTTGGATAGCTGATTAGCAATCCACTTAGAATTGCCTGTACCAGAGAAATAAAATATCATAGAAAAGTATATAAAAAAAGCCGTACCGATGATGTGATGAAACTCTGATAGAACAAGATTTGAGCGCTCGTCCTCTTTGTAATCCACCGGCTTAAAGCTGTCCCGAAGGATGTGGCCCGCCATTGAAGAACGAAGCTTTCTCGGTGCATCAGATTAATTTGAAGAGTTTCCCGATCCAATCGATACGGCTAATATTTTTGTATCACAAATGTAATAAGAATCTCTGAAATTAGCAAGAAAAAAAAGTTTTTTGTTTGCCTACTAACATTTTTTTTATTCCTTTTCATCTGCCTAACAAAATAAAAGTGTCAGTCACCAAGTTAGCAACTGACACTTTGTAAATCATAAACTATTGAAACTTAAGCAGCTTTTGCTTTTGCAACTACAGCTTTGAAAGCTTCCGGGTGATTCATAGCTAAATCAGCTAAAACCTTACGGTTTATTTCAATACCGGCTTTGTGCAGACCGCCCATCAATTTAGAATAAGACATTCCTTCAAGACGTGCAGCAGCATTGATACGTTGTATCCAAAGAGCGCGGAAGTTTCTTTTCTTATTTCTACGGTCACGGAACGCGTAAGTCAAACCCTTTTCCCAAGTGTTTTTAGCTACGGTCCATACATTCTTTCTTGCACCAAAGTAACCTCTGGTTAATTTCAAAATTTTCTTTCTTCTTGCTTTTGAAGCAACATGATTTACTGATCTTGGCATAGTTTTACTTTTTTTGAATGTTAGCGCCGCTACTTCACGTAGCGAACTTCAAGCTAATGCATTCGGTTAATACTTTAATAATACTTTTACGCTTTTGATTACTTCATTGCTAAGAGTTCCTTAACCTGGCTTACATTTGTTGCATCAACAGTTGTAGAGTAGCACAAGTTTCTTTTTCTCTTTTTGGATTTCTTAGTCAAAATGTGACTATGAAAAGCGTGCTTTCTTTTGATTTTACCTGTTCCGGTAAGGGTAAACCTTTTTTTAGAACCGGAGTTAGTCTTCATCTTTGGCATCTTACTTGTTTTTAAATTATTAAATATATAATGGCAACGCACTATACCTGCGCGTTACGCATCTTTTCTTATTCTTCATTCGTTTCCGGCTTTTCTGCTTTCGGTACAGGAGCCGGCTTCGGAGCTGCAGGTTTCTTAGAGGTCTCTTTCTTCTTCGGAGAAAGCTGGATAGTCATACGCTTTCCTTCAAGTACCGGCATTTGGTCTACTTTCGCATAGTCTTCAAGATCATTCGCAAAACGGAGCAGTAACACTTCACCTTGCTCCTTGAAAAGGATGGAGCGACCTTTAAAGAATACATAAGCCTTCACTTTATCGCCGTCTGCCAAAAATCCCTTGGCATGCTTCAACTTAAAGTTGTAATCATGGTCGTCTGTTTGGGGGCCGAAACGGATTTCCTTCACATTAACCTTCACCTGCTTCGCTTTCTGTTCCTTCTGGCGTTTCTTTAATTGATAAAGAAATTTAGAATAATCAATAATACGACAAACAGGGGGTTGAGCATTAGGAGAAATTTCCACTAAATCCAATTCTCTCTCTTCAGCCATTTTGAGAGCCTGAAAGATTGGATATACTTTCGGTTCAATATCATCGCTCACTATGCGAACTTCCTTGGCACGAATCTGTTCATTGATTCTGTATTGCCCTTTTAGAGTGTCATTCTTCATTAAAAACGTTTACTTCCTAGTTTGATCTTTTTATTGTTATACTAAATATTTTATTCTGAAACGGCTGCAAAGTTACCATTTATTTATCATATTCTGAACTTCTTCGTTCAAAATTTTAGCAAATTCTTCAAATTTCATGGTTCCTTTATCCCCTTCGCCTTGTCTACGAACAGAAACTTCTCCATTTTCAGCTTCTTTTTCACCGACAATCAGCATATAAGGAATACGTCTCATCTCATTATCACGAATCTTACGGCCAATCTTCTCGTTACGATCATCTACAATCGCACGGATTTCGTGTATCTTCAGATACATCTTCACCTGCTCTGCATATTCATTGAACTTCTCACTGATTGGCAGAATAACTACCTGTTCCGGTGTCAGCCACAACGGGAACTTACCGGCAGTGTGTTCAATCAGTACGGCAACAAAACGTTCCATTGATCCAAACGGAGCACGGTGAATCATTACCGGACGATGCTTCTGATTATCAGAACCCATATATTCAAGTTCAAAACGTTCCGGCAAGTTGTAGTCAACCTGAATTGTACCCAGCTGCCAACGACGACCGATAGCGTCTTTCACCATAAAGTCAAGTTTAGGACCATAGAAAGCAGCTTCTCCATACTCAATCTTAGCAGGCAAACCTTTTTCCGCACATGCCTCGATAATAGCCTGTTCAGCCTTTTCCCAATTATCATCGCTACCGATATACTTTTCACGGTTCACTTTATCACGCAAGGATATCTGTGCCTCAAAATTCTGGAAATCCATAGAACTGAACACGATAGATATGATATCCATCACACGAAGGAATTCATCTTTCACTTGTTCCGGACGGCAGAAGATATGCGCATCATCCTGTGTAAAGCTACGAACACGAGTTAAGCCGTGTAACTCACCACTTTGTTCATAACGACAAACCGTACCAAATTCTGCAATACGCAATGGAAGATCCTTATACGAGCGTGGGAAGTTCTTGTAAATCTCACAGTGGTGAGGACAGTTCATCGGTTTCAAGAAATACTCTTCACCCTCTTCCGGAGTATGAATAGGCTGGAATGCATCCTTACCGTATTTTGCATAGTGACCTGAAGTGACATACAGAAATTTATTACCGATTGGCGGAGTGATTACTTCCTGATAATCGTAACGTGTCTGAATACGACGCAAGAACTCTTGCAGACGCAGACGCAATGCAGTACCTTTCGGCAACCACATAGGCAGTCCTTTACCTACAGTTTCAGAGAACATAAACAACTGCATCTCCTTACCGATTTTACGGTGGTCACGCTTCTTCGCTTCTTCCAGCAACACCAGATATTCATCCAGCATTTTCTTCTTCGGGAACGTGATACCATAAATACGGGTCAGCATCTTACGATCTTCATGACCACGCCAGTAAGCACCAGCCACTGAAGTCAACTTGATAGCCTTGATCGGAGCAGTCGTCATCAAGTGAGGTCCACGACAAAGGTCTGTAAATGCACCCTGGGTATAAGTCGTAATATGTCCGTCTTCCAACTCAGAGATCAACTCACATTTATATGTTTCGCCACGATCGCCAAACATCTTCAAAGCATCTGTCTTTGCAATGCTTTTTCTGACTACGTTTTCTTTCTTTGCAGCCAGTTCCAACATTTTAGCTTCAATGGCAGGAAGGTCGCTTTCTTTAATCACAGCTTCACCCGGATCCACATCATAGTAGAATCCGTTCTCGATAGCCGGTCCGATACCAAACTGGATACCCGGATAAAGTTCCTGCAAAGCTTCCGCCAGCAAGTGTGCACTTGTATGCCAAAACGCATGTTTACCTTCTTCATCATCCCATTTATAAAGAACAAAATTAGCATCTTCATTAATAGGACGTCCTAAATCATAAGTCTCGCCGTTCACTCCACATGCCAGCACTTCCTGTGCCAGACGCGAACTGATACTTTCAGCAATCTGTAAACCGTTCACTCCTTCGTTATACTCACGAACGGAGCCATCGGGAAATGTTATCTTTATCATAATATGATGATGTTATATTTTCACAATTTGAACGCAAAAGTAACTAAATCTTTTGAGTTATCCATTTTTTATCAAAAAAATGTTATTCCGTTTGATCTGTAAAACGCTTGATTACATTATAAGCGGAAACAATACCTAACTCACCTGCCTTACTTAAATCAGAAATACCCAATTTATTATTACCTAAGAAAATATGAGTAAGCCCTCTGTTAAAATAAGCATCCGCAAAATCCGGATTCAGTTCAACAGCTTTGTCATAATCAGCCACAGCAGCACGATAATCTTTCAGCATAGCAGATACATTTGCCCGATTATAATACGCATAAACAAAATCCGGTGCTAAAGTGATTACCTTATCCAAATCTTTTCTTACCACTTCATAATCTACCGCAGTAATCTCTTTGCGTTTATCACCTAAAGTCTCCGTTTCGGCAGCTTGTTCCGCTTTTTGGTATTCCAATTGTTTACAACGAATAAGAGCACGCATAAAGTATGCCGGGAAGAAATCCCCGTCCAGCAGAATCGTTTGCGTCAAATCGGAAACCGCGCTTGAGAAATCTTGCACCAGATAAAAATCAATTGCACGGGCAAAACGTTTTGAAGCACTCTTTTCATCTGCCACAATAGCCGACGTATGTGTATCAATCAAAGCAAAGTGGAATTTCACCTGTTCTTCCGTCAACGGAGCCTCCATATTCGTTATACGAAGCCGCTTCGAAAGCACCCCCGAGCTATTCAGATCCTCAATATATTTGTGGAAATTCACCGAACGCTTTACATCACTCATCTTCTCATAATAAGTTAAAGCGAACATCGGTTCCTGTTTTATATTTACATTCTTATCCTGCACACGTCCACGATAATCACTCGTGTAGCGTTGTTCAGCTTCAGAGTCGTCCGCAA
>ERZ778503.1704-NODE-1704-length-14138-cov-7.904140_pt1 | contig 14138 bp, 11 predicted proteins | sample MGYA00510047_ERZ778503 | MGnify/ENA primary metagenome ERZ778503 (study PRJEB29527, sample SAMN07138965) | mouse gut metagenome | material: feces | host: mouse | place: China:Nanjing | collected 2016-01-25 ... | reverse complement strand
GCATTCCTCGTGACATCGTGCAGCGAGGACAGGATGCCGGATTGGCCCGCATCCGAACCGGACGCGTCCCTGACGCGAAGCGTAGAATCCGACGTGCGCTCGTTGGATGAAGCTCTTGAGTATGCCGACAGTTTCTTTTCCCAGTATTCCGGCGATAAGACCCGTGCGTCAAGAAGTGTGGAATCTATTGAGTACATCACATCGGGTGATAGAACAAGATCCGGTGCGGCAGATACGCTGTTCTATCTTGTGAATTACTCATCAAACCAAGGTTTTGCACTGTTAGGACGACCTGCGGAATCGTATGACATCTATGCGATTTCAACAGAAGGCAGACTAAAGATGAGCGATACTATTCAGAACAAAGGCCTTGCCGAGTTCTTCACACTCGCAACAGAGCATGCGGTAGCGGCTTCCAGTATCGTTGTGGCTCCCTGGGACAGTGTTAGTATCAGATGGTACTATAACATCACACGAAAAGTAGAGCCGATGCTTCACAAAAATCTGACTGTATGGAATCAGTCACATCCATTCAATCAATACTGTCCGATGGTGAATGGGAAAAGAGGAGTGGCCGGTTGCGGTCCTGTTGCCGTGGCAACACTGATGGCGCATTACAGATGGCCTGAACGTATGGGAAATTCATATTACAACTGGGATGCAATCGTAGAGGGTAACGACTACCTGAAAATCTCACGTCTGATAGAGGATTTGGCAGCACCGGAATATCTGAATGCTGTATATCCTGAAATGCAGGATGGGGTTATGGGTGCTTTAAGAGTAATATTTCCTCGGACTGTGGTTAATCGAACCTTTATGAAGTGGGGATATGATACGTCAATATCTTATAATTATTCCGTATTTAAGACGGTAAAAGATGATTTGTTTTCCTTTATGTCTAAAGGTTGTTTACAAGCTTGTGCAGCTCCAGTGTTGATGTATGGCGAGACATCTAATGGTGGACATATTTGGATCGTAGATGGGTTTATAGAACGTACCAAATCTCGTACAATGTTAGACAATCCATTTAATAAACCAGTAGAAGTAGATCCATTATTGCATATGATATGGGGTTGGGGAGGAAATTCCAATGGGTATTTTGCATATATAAGAGATTCAGATTTATTGTCAGAGAATCCTATAGTTGGAGATGGGGTAGGAGGGCAATATGCTGGCCTCAAAGTATATGGCAGATATGCTAAATAAACAAGATAGTCTATATTAAATATCACTAGAATTGTAATTTTGTATTCAATGTAGTTGTCTTCATTATTGAGTGTATTAATCTTGCTTGAATATTTCATTGCTAATTATTAGTGATATTGTTTTAATCTTAACGGTTATGAAACGAATTGTTATAACTTTAGCGATAATAATTGCAGGTTTAGGAACCCATGAGGGTAACGCTATGGCAGCTGATAATCCTGTCAACTATTTTGTGGAGGGAGCATCATGGATCAGTGTTCAGACCACGACCAGCTACCCGAAACATACCGGCTGGTTCTATCGGTCATGGCTGGGAGAGACCGCAGAAGTAGGTGGTTATGAGGCTCTGCCATTATGGGTTGAAGATTTATCTGACGATAAAGGCCCTTGTTTATCCACCTATGTGCGTCATGATGCAGGAAAAGTATATTTCCTCAGCGAAGATGAGCCGCAGGAATGGAAACTGATGTACGACTTCACGCTTCAGCCCGGAGAGGAAACCGAAATATGTGATTTCTTAGGAAACGTATCCTGGTTTTCGGGGAATGTACGTTGCATGAAGGTGTATCCACTTGAAACAAATCCCGAACTTCAGGTGATAGAGTTGGCATTCTGTGATGAACTTGAAGAGATTGCAGCTAATGGGAAAAATGATGAGTGGGACTATTCTGCCATACGTTGGATAGTGGGAATGGGTAATATGGGGGGACCCGAAGAGAATCTGTACTTTAACGGGATAGCTGGCGGTGGCTGTTTGCTTGGTGAATTTACAGTCGGCGACAACGTTATCTACCGTCATCCGGAGTTTACTGGTGTACCGGAGGTGAAGGAGCCTGTCAACTATTTTGTGGAGGGAGCGTCATGGATCAGTCACAGCACTTCAAGCAGTTACCCGGTTTCTCCAAAGTGGTTCAGTAAGGCATGGACCGGCGAAGCCGTGGAGATAGCCGGTTATGAGGCTCTGCCGTTGCTGACAGGAGGGGTGTCTGCGTCTGCTGATGATGACTCTTGTTTATCCACCTATGTGCGCCATGAGAATGGGAAAGTATATTTCCTCAGCGATGATGAGCCGCAGGAATGGAAACTGATGTACGACTTCACGCTTCAGCCCGGAGATGAAGCCGATATAGAGGAATACAACCAAAGTGCATTGGGCTACGGAGGAAGAGTACGTTGCATGGACGTGTATCCGCTCCCGTCGGATCCCGACCTTCAGGTGATGGAACTGGCCTTCTGCGAAGAGCTTAAGGATATAGAGGAAGCCGGAGAAGAGGGTGAACGAGTATATTCTATAATCCGCTGGATAGCGGGTGTTGGAAATACGGGAGGTCCCTTGCAGAATCTATACAATGAAGGTATAATCGGTTATGGATACCAGCTTGACGAACTGACAGTCGGCGAGAACCTTATCTACCGTCATCCGGAGTACACGGCTGTATATAAAGTGGCGGATATTGAAAAGATGGAAATCCGCGTGTCGAAAGGTGAAATAGCCGTCATCGGCAGTGAGGACGCGGCAGTATCGGTATACAGAGCCGACGGTGTGAGATGCAATGCCGGGCAAGGACGATTCAGCAGTCTGGCACCGGGCATATACATCGTGAAAGTAAACGGTGAGAGCCGCCGGATTATGGTGCCGTAACGGTATCATCGGTCAGCAACCGACGTAAGATCGCTTCCGGCAAAAATGTGAACGCGGTCTAAGACTCAACCACATCCCTGCGCCCGTAAGATGGGTGGCAGGGATGTGTTATATCCGGAAGAAAGGGGAGGGGGAGTGCGGTGCGATGGGTGTTTGCTATTGATTTAGGAGCGAAAATTTTGTAAATTTGCATATTGATAGCGGATTTGTACGCGCAGACACCCTGCCGGCGATATCCTAATGAATAAAACCAACAGAAACCCTGACAAGACAATGGCCCAGAAACCCTCGATACCCAAAGGCACACGCGACTTCTCACCCGTAGAGATGGCCCGCCGCAACTATATATTCGACACAATCCGCGAGGCATTCCGCCTCTTCGGCTACAAACAGATCGAGACTCCCTCGCTCGAAAACCTCTCCACCCTCATGGGTAAATACGGCGAAGAGGGGGATAAGCTGCTTTTCAAGATACTCAACTCCGGCGACTTCATGAAAGCCGTAAATCCCGAAGACCTTGAAGCGCGCAACCTCCCGCGCCTCACCTCTCAGCTGTGTGAAAAAGGTCTGCGCTACGACCTGACTGTACCCTTCGCCCGCTTCGTGGTGCAGCACCGTGCCGACATGCAGATGCCCTTCAAGCGCTTCCAGATACAGCCCGTATGGCGTGCCGACCGTCCGCAGAAAGGACGCTACCGCGAATTCTATCAGTGCGACGCCGATGTGGTGGGTAGCGACTCGCTGCACAACGAAGTGGAACTCCTTTCGCTCATCGACTTCGTGATGGAGCGTCTCGGCATCAACGCCCTGATAAAGGTCAACAACCGCAAGGTGCTCACCGGAATCGCGCAGGTGCTCGGTGCCGAAGACAAGATAGTCGACATCACCGTGGCAATCGACAAAATCGACAAAGTGGGGCTTGAGAACGTCAACAAAGAGCTGCTCGAAAAAGGTTTGTCGCAGGAAGCCGTGGCACGGCTCGAACCGATACTCACCCTCACCGGGACTACCGAAGAGAAACTTGCCCGCCTCAGCGAAATACTCGCCGGGTCGGAAGAAGGACTGAAAGGCATAGCCGAGCTCCGCGAGGTGCTCGACGGAGTGGCTGCTCTCGGAGGGGAAGCCGAAGTGGAGCTTGATGTATCACTGGCCCGCGGACTCAACTACTACACCGGCACAATCATCGAGGTAAAGGCCAAAGACGTGGCCATCGGCAGCATCACCGGAGGCGGACGCTACGACAACCTTACCGGAGTGTTCGGCATGCCCGGCCTGTCGGGGGTAGGCATCTCATTCGGAGCCGACCGTATCTACGACGTGCTCAATCAACTTGACCTTTATCCCGCCGAGATATCGGCAGCCGTAAAGGTGCTCTTCATCAACTTCGGAGAGGCCGAGGCCCGTATGGCCGAGAAGACCATCGCGTCACTGCGCCGCGCCGGAATCAGCGCACAGCTCTATCCCGATGCTGCGAAGATGAAGAAACAGATGAACTATGCCAATGCCGAGGGCGTTGCATATGTGGCTATCATAGGCGAGGATGAACTTGCGTCGGGCACCGTGACGCTCAAAGACATGTCGACAGGCGAACAGCAGCGTCTCACCCCGGCCGAGCTTGTGGAGGCCCTGCGCTGAGACGTGTCGCCGCGTATTCTGTCCGGCATTGCCGGATACAGGAACGCCGCATGGCGCAGAATCAAAACTGTGATAAGATCATGAAAGATCCCATTTCAAAAGAGCAATTCCTCATTCGTCAGCCTGCATATCCGCAGACCACACTGACCGATCCCTATTACTACCGCGTGGCCAATCGACTGGCCTCGATAATCCGCGATGAGCGTCTGCTTGACGGATGGGGAGAGTCGCTTTGCAGCCGCGTGGCCCTCGGCCTGACCGGGTATCTGCAGGATATATTGACAGACTCCGGCATATGGCGCTCATTCATAGAGCAATGCCATACGCTCTACGGCAAGTGGCTGCCTTATTTTGAGTGTGGCGAGGAGTATGTGCCTCATGAACTGAATGAGGCTGATGTGCGCTTCCTCGTGTGGTATACATTGGCCATGAGCGCGGATGACGACCGTCGGCTTCTTGATCCGCATGACGGGCAGACGGCCAAGGCCGCTGTGCGCCTGCATGCCGAACTCGACCGCATATATGATGACCCTGACGCCCCCGTGCCATCCGATTATCATATTTCCAAAGGGCTTGAACTCAACAATCCGGCAGAGGCCGATGACGTGTTTCACTTCGGCAACTGGCTCTTCATGCACTGCTATCTTATGACTCCGGCTTATGCCATGTCGATAGCTGAAATGACAGCCGGAACCGACCTCCGGGCCAAAGATGCGCATGAGCAGCTGCGCCATAAACTTGAAGAGTCGATGATGGAGGATCCCACCGGTCCGCTTGCCCTTTATCTGCGGGAATGGCTCTTCCTGATAATTGAAGGAAAGATGCCGCCACGCCCCAGGATGAAGGTAAAGGATGAAGAGGCGGAACCGGTCGAACATCCATACTATACTCGATTCATGGCATATACCGGCGGGGAGCCGATACGCTACTTCCATACATATGCCGAGCTTAACCGCTTCTTTATCGAGGCTCTCGGTTGGGGGGAGACGGAGAATCTGCCACAGCTGAAGCCTTACAGTGACTTTGTACTTATGGTCAACCGCGAGAAGGGGATGCTCGCAGCGCGGGATGTGGCGAAAAGCATCAAACTCCCCGGCAATCCCTGTTATGACGCTTCATATGCGCGCACGCATGCCATTGACCTTCTCACTGTGCGCGGACTCTGTCCAGGCGACCTGCTGCGCTACGTGCTGTCGCGCAACGGTCTGCCGGATGCCGTTTTCCCTGCCGGGCATGATGCTCCGCTCAGTGTGGCTGATGCCGACTTCACGGCCCGTTGCCATCTGCAGAAGTATTACCGTGGCGACTGACACCACGTGACCCGCAGCCGCTTGGTTTGAAACCCAACACATGTTTACTACCTGCATTACATGAAACTTTCAAGTATTCTTCTTTCACTGTTGATTGGTGTGTCGGCGCTTCCTTGCATAGCCCAGAGCAGCAAGGAGGAGACATTGGCCGACCTTAATCGCACCGGAGGCGTCTACTATGCCTATCCCGTGACAGAGAGCCGTAACACACCGGCACCCAAGGGTTATCAGCCCTTCTACGTGTCGCATTATGGCAGACACGGCTCACGTTACCTGATATCCGACAATGACTATAAGCAAGTGGCCGACAAACTGCATGAGGCAGACCGTGCCGGGGCGCTGACCCCGCTCGGGCGTGACGTGATGCAGTGCGTAGACTCTGTAATCAAGGAGACCCACTTGCGGGCCGGCGACCTGTCGCCGCTCGGGGTGCGTCAGCACCGGGGCATCGCCGAACGCATGTACAGTGCCTATCCGCAGGTATTCGCCGATGATGCCGTCCTCTCGGCCCGCAGCACGCTCGTGGTGCGCTGTGTGCTTTCGATGGATGCATTCTGCGAGCGCCTGAAGGAACTCAATCCGCGTCTTGACATCACTCGCGAATCCTCGCAGCGATATATGAACTATCTCTGCCATCATTCAGACGAGAGCAATGCGTGGCGCGATGACCCCAACAACTTCAAGGAGGAATACCGTAAATTCGAGGAGAGCCATACGAATCCCGACCGCCTGATGTCCACGCTTTTCAATGATCCGAAATACATAGCCCGCTGTGTCAATCCGAATGAGTTGATGTGGGGGCTATATTGGATTGCTTCGGGAATGCAGGACATAGAGACGGATATTGATTTCTATGACATCTTTACCCCCGATGAGTTGTATGACCTCTATCAATGTTTCAATTACCGTTTTTATGCCGGCGATGGCAATTATCTCCCATCCGACGGGCTGATTATCTATAACGCCGCCCCGCTGCTTGAGAATATAATCACCTCGGCCGATGATGCCATTGCGTCAGGGAAGCCGGGAGCCACACTGCGGTTCGGGCATGACGGCAATCTGATTCCGCTCGCTGCCCTTATGCATATGGAGGATTGTGATCTGGCCGTGGAGAATCCTGATGAATTCGATTCGGCTTTTTCAGTATGGAAGATAGCACCGATGGCATGTAATGTGCAGCTTATATTCTTCCGTGACCCGAAGCATCCGGACAAGGACGTGCTGGTAAAATTCATGCTCAACGAAGAGGAAAAGCGCATACCGGTGGATACAGATATATTCCCCTTCTACCGCTGGGAGGATGTAAAGCGCTATTACCGTACGCAGGTTCTGACGCGCTGAGCATAGGCGATGATGCGTGTGCCTGCTTTTGGAATCCATAAAAACCCCTCTCATTGCTGACATAGGCGTACAACCGTCCGCGATAGCAGGTAGGTGCTAAAAAGATAGCCGTCCAGGTTTTGGGCGGCTATTTTTGACAATGAGAGGGGGTTTTTATATCTGTGCTGCTCTTACTTGTTGAGAGAGCCGATGATTGCCTTGGCGCGTAGCTTGCAGACACCGAATACGGCTTCTCCGAATATTCCGGAGTTCATTTTGCTTGTGCCGAGCTGGCGATTGACGAATACGATGGGGTATTCCACAATATTGAAACCGAGTTTATACGCTTTGAATTTCATTTCAATCTGGAATGCGTAGCCTTTGAATTCGATACGGTCGAGATTGATAGTCTCCAGCACCCTCCGGCGATAGCAGACGAATCCGGCAGTGCTGTCGCGGAGTTTCATTCTGGTGATTGTACGCACGTAAGCAGATGCGAAGTAGGACATCAGGACGCGTCCCATTGGCCAGTTGACCACGTTCACTCCCGAGATGTAGCGAGAGCCGACGCAGACATCCGCGCCACGGTCCTTGCAGGTATGGTAGAGGTGTGTCAGGTCGGTCGGATTGTGAGAGAAATCCGCGTCCATCTCGATAATGTACTGATAGTCGCGTTTTAAAGCCCATTTAAATCCATGAATGTAGGCGGTGCCCAGACCGAGCTTGCCACTGCGGCATTCGAGGTTGACACGACCGGGATACTGACGCATTTTTCCGCGCACGGCTTCGGCGGTGCCATCGGGAGAACCGTCGTCGATTATAAGGAGGTCGAACCCGTCAGGCAGCGCCATTACGGTGTCGATCATCTTCTCGATATTCTCGATTTCATTATAGGTCGGTATGATAACAAGCACATCACTCATAAGTATCTCAGTTTGGGCCACATCGGAGAGGAGAGAATTAATAGGGCCATATTTGTTGCAAATTTAGCAAAAAAATATAGAAAAGCCTACGCCTACTGAGATTTTTTTGTGGATTGGATGCGGTGTTTAATACCTTGCGGATAACTTGTCGATGTTTTGTCAGGCCGAATGGCAGGTCATATGCCGTTACATCGAGATATTATACTTGCGCAATAACGTGATAGGATGATATGATTCCTTTGCGGCGCGGAGTCCCGGGTCGCCGGCATCATCCTCGCGATTGATATACCTGATTTCAGGATGAGACTGACAGATCTGTTGTGCAAAGCATTTATTGATCATTTCGAATCCTCCAGCCACACTGCGCAATGATTTCTCGATATGTATGAATAGAGTGTCGCCTTTGATATCGCCTATGGTGTATGCCAGTACTGTGCCGTCGGCATCGCGTAGCATCCCTCCTTGCAGCACAGAGTCGCCATCGGCCATAAAGCGCAGCATATCGCGGTTCAGGCGCCGTTCGGTCTCGGCCATAGGGGTGTGGTCGCCTTCGGCGTCGATTAGCTCCATGAAGCGGAGAGCATCGGGTATATTGGCGGCTGTCAGCGGCTCATACCGGTATTCGGGGTAAGAAGACAGGAACTGATTGACATGATTGCGCTTCTTGCTCATCTTCTTGCCTCGAAGAGTGACCAGCGGTTCGGCTTCATAGAGATAGTCGGCCCATCCGGAGAGTTCTTCCACCTGTTTCGGTCGGAGAGGAGCAAACGAGACGATCGCATATTCCGGCACAGCGCTGAATATTAGCTGCAGATTCTGACTGCGACAATATTCATGGAGTATCGCCACGCACTTTTCCAGAGGCATTTCCCCAATTGGAAGAGAGAAAGCCACTTTTGAGACATCGCTTTCCACCCTCCCTTTTATGAATACAGTATTGTTGAGTATAGCGAATTCATAGTGGAAATAGTCTACCCACATCAGTAGTCCGCCATATGAGAAATCTGTGGTACGTCCGCATTCCTGAGCGATTATCGGCCATATGCGGGGCATATCGGCCGGAGTGATGCGGCGGAAATCAAGTTCGGCGGCGAGGGCTTTATCAGTAAAATCACAGAACCTGCATCGTTGCTTGAGTCTGAAGGGGTGGAAAGTGAATGATTGCACGGCAGATTCCGCGCAGGGAGCATAAAGAGGGGAGTTATGAAGAATCATAGTGGTAGTCGTTAAGTTTATCAGATAGAGCCGCGTTTGAATCAAACGTTCATGCAGCATCTCATATAGTCGGCAGCCGGGAAGACCCCGGTCGACCGATTACTCTTAATTAACGTATGGGGAGAGAGAAGTGTTTAGACCGCTTCCAACAAAAATGTGAACGCAGGGGCGGCGTATTTTCGAGTAAATTTATTTTCTTATTTCCATCAACTCCACCCGCCCCCGGGACAGCGGCCAGTGAGGCCATGCGGAGCATGGGATAGGCGGCAGAGGGTGGCGGCAGAAGGCGGCAGAAGGCGGCAGGGGAGAGGAGACCGTATGAAAATCAAAAGGCCATCCTTCTCAGGAGGGCCTTTTGGTGATTCGTGCAGGATTCAAACCTGCAACCTTCTGATCCGTAGTCAGATGCTCTATTCAGTTGAGCTAACGAACCAAGTGAAGTTAAAAATATCCTATGTTAAACATAAGGTTGTCATCACGACAGTCTTTTTACTTGGTGATCCGTGCAGGATTCAAACCTGCAACCTTCTGATCCGTAGTCAGATGCTCTATTCAGTTGAGCTAACGGACCAAGCTTTTGCTCAGAGAAGCGCTGTAGTTGTTTCCCTTTTGCGAGTGCAAAGTTACTACATTTTTTCGAGTCTGCCAAATTTTTCAGTCATTTTTTTTAGAAAAAATTCAGCTTTCTTGGCTCTGTGCGCCGTTATGACTTGAGAATTAATGAGATATTGCGGTATGCGGCATCCGTTGTCTCAGGCCGTATAATCGCAAGTCACTTCTGCGGTGCCGTTGAATCCGGCAATCGGAGGTGTGAGTTTCACGATGGTGGCTTGTACGCGGCATACGTCAGGCCATCTCATTTTCACTGCCTCCACGATGCGGGCAGCTGCATTTTCAAGCAAATCCGATGGTTGCTCCATCTCTTTGCGGGCTATCTCGTAGAGATCAGCGTATGAAATCGTATGCTCGATAGAGTCCGAGAGGGGATCCCCGGAGGCATAGACAGCCTCCAGGGATACTTCAAATTCATTTCCGGCCAGACGTTCATGGGGCATGACGCCGTGGCGGGCAAATAACCGGCAGCCGCGAATGGCTACTTTCATAAGCGTGGTTCCGGTTGTAGGCCCCGATGGGGCGGGATATGCGATTTCGTGATGCTCCATAATGGTTATGCCGGGATAAGCGGGTGTCCGGATTAACTTATTTTACGGCAATCTTATCGATGCGGCGCTGATGTCGGCCTCCTTCAAACTTTGCGTCGAGATAGGCATTGACGATCTCCAGGGCCTCATCGTAAGAGACAAAGCGAGCCGGCAGCACGAGGATATTGGCATTATTGTGCTCCTTGGCGAGTGCGGCCAGTTCAGGACGCCAGCAGAGAGCGGCGCGGATGTTCTGATGCTTGTTGAGGGTCATCTGGATACCATTGCCGGTGCCGCACATGGCGATGCCGAAATCGGCTTCGCCATCTTCCACAGCCTTTGCGGCCGGGTGGGCGTAGTCGGGATAGTCGCAGGATTCTTCAGAGTCGGTGCCGAAGTCGATGGTTTTGTAGCCTTTGGCGGTGAGGTAGTCGATCAGGGCTTTCTTGAGAGAATAGCCGGCATGGTCGGAGGCGAATGCGATTGTTTCCATTTTGTTGTATTTAAGGTTATGGGTTTTAGGAAATCTCTCTTAAACGGTTTCTTATTTAAGGGGGGCGATTGCCTGACTCCGGACCTTTGCAGCGGTAAGCTTCGGCCCTGAGGGGGGCGGGGCAATAGAGGCTGACATATCTTTACAGACCTTGGAATCCGCTACTCGGTCAGATTGCCTGACTGCGGCGTCTCCGGCGGCGTAGAGGCGGAGGCGCTTTCAGTCGGATTCTGTAGTAGAGGAGCTTCGTCGGCAATCCGGCGGTTGATGGAGCCGATATAGTCGAGTATGTCCTCTCGGCCGCGGGGCTTTTCGCTTGAGGTCACGAATACCGGCGGAAGTTCCTCCCATTGCTTCATAAGAACCTTGCAGTAATCCTTCACCGACTTTTCGGCGGCATTGACGCCGAGTTTGTCGGCCTTGGTGAATACTATGGCAAATGGCACTTCATTCTCGCCGAGCCAAGCCATGAAATCGAGGTCGATCTGCTGAGGCTTGTGGCGTATGTCAATCAGCACGAAAAGGAGTGCCATCTGGTGGCGTCGCAACACGTAGTCATCGATCATCCTGCGGAACTGCAGCCGCTGCTCCTTGCCACGTGCAGCGTAGCCGTAGCCCGGCAGATCGACAAGATACCATGCTCCGTTGTTGATGCTGAAATGATTTATTAGCAGAGTCTTGCCCGGAGTCTGAGATGTTTTGGCCAGACGAGAGCGGGTAAGCATATTGATCAGCGATGATTTTCCTACATTCGAGCGTCCGATAAAGGCGTACTCCGGCACATCTGTATCGGGGCACTTCGCCACATCGGCATTACTGATCAGATATTTGGCATTTTTTATTTCCATAGCATCATAAAGAGAGGGGAGGGGGTTAAAAATTTGAAATCAGAGGGATTCGAAGAGCTCGCGGTGCAGTGCTGTCAGAGCGCGAGTCGTGTCAGGTGCGGCTACAACGAGCGAAAGCGCCGTTTCCGAAGTGCGGTCTGAATATGCCCTTACGGTCAGACCGTGCATCTCCAGAATATCCTTCAGACGGGAAATCCCGCCGGAGAGATTTTTTACATTGTCACCCACTACGGCAATGGTGGTGAGATCTGTCACCACTTCCAGCACTTCCAGTTCCGCGTCGACAAACTCCGGGGCGAATTCCTCCTTGAGCAGTTTGACGGCACATGGCATATCCGCCGCAGCGATTGCGAAGGCGAAAGAGCCGGCGGCTTCTGACCGGGCCACCATATGGAGAGTCATCCCCTTGCGGGCGAGGGCATTGAAGCATCGTGTGGAAATGGCAGTGCTGTCGGTGGCAAGAGTGCCGCGCAGCGTCACAAGCGCTTCATCCTTAAGGGCCGACAACCCGGTGATTGTGCGTGGATGTGAGCTATGGGCGTCGGATATCAATGTGCCCGGAGCCTCAGGCCGGTGGGTATTAAGGATACGGATAGGTATATTCTTGTGGAATACGGGATAGATTGTGGGAGGGTAAACCACCTTTGCTCCGAAAGTGCAGAGATCCATCGACTCCACAAACGACATAGAGTCGATAACGCGAGCCTGAGGCACAATCCGAGGATCACAGGTGAGGAACCCGTCGACATCGGTCCATATCTGCAGCACATCCGCATCCATCGCGGCGGCCACGAGAGCAGCAGTGTAGTCGGAGCCTCCGCGTCCGAGATTTGTGATTTCACCTGTTTGACGGTCGGAAGAGATGAAGCCTCCCATCACGACCGGAAAGGTCAGCCCGTCAGCCGGTTGCAGCGCCTCGCGGATTAGCCCCGAAGTGAGGTCAGTGGCCGCGATATCCTTTCCAAACCACTTTTCAGTGCGTATTATGCCGAGAGAATCCAGATGAGTGGCGCCGAGCATATCGGCCACAATGACCGATGACATGCGCTCTCCGGTGCTCACAATCTGAGCCAGAGTCTTTTCGGGCAGGTCGGCGATAAGATTTACGCCGTCGTAGAGTCGGCGGAGTTCCCGCAGGACAGGCTGTATGCGAGTCAATGTATACTCACGGCGCTCTTCAGGCACCACAGCCTGCACAATATCATAATGGCGCTGCGCCATCAATTCGCATTCCGGTATGTAGTTAAGATCGCCGGCAGCAGCCATGCGCGCTGTGGCAATGAGGCGGTCGGTAAGTCCGCCGAGAGCTGATACCACAACCACGGCATCCTGCCCGAGTCCCTGTACAATCTTCTTTACGTTGGCCAAACTGTCCGCTGTTCCCACGGAAGTGCCGCCAAATTTCAATACAATCATTATAAATCCGCTAACCGGAGAGAGATGAACAATAACATACGTAGTGGAAACTACTCCGCAGCCGTCGGGCCGGAGGTGTCGCATCCGGGGGGGGGACTGAGGCATCATGCGCGGCAACGAGAGTCGCTGCAAAACAGGCTTCCGCCGGGGTCAAAATGTTTCCGAATGCAAATGTAGATAAAAATTGTGAGATTTTTACATCGGTAGAATAAAAAACGAGACCGCCGGCCTCTTTCATGCGCAAGGGTGTGCGGCGCGGGCAAGGGAGAGGCCACAGGGGGTCAGTTAAGGCTCAGGTCGGGGGGCAGCATAAGCCAGTGCCTGTAGTCCGGACCAAGGCGGCGTACGAGACTGTCCCATAAAGAGTCGGGATTATCCTGAATCAGCATAACCGGGTCAAGCAGGTTGGAGAGGATTCCCCAGGCTCCTGCATGGATTTCGCGCTCAAGCTGTCCGGCCGTCCAACCGCTGTAGCCGAGGAAAAAACGTGCGGCCCCGGCTATTGCATCCTTAGAGGTGATACGATTGATCATCATGTCGTAATCACCCCCCACCCAAAGTCCGGGGAGCACCTCCAGCGCCCCGTCAAGCGGCGAACCGAAAGAATGGATCCAGAACAGGCGTTGCATATCCACCGGTCCGCCGGAGAACACCCTGATGTCCTCCCCAGCATCCGTCAGTTGGCAGATTTCTGCAAGAGAGATGTCGAGAGGATGATTAATCACAAGTCCCAGATATCCTCCGGTCCGGTCGCGCTGCAGAATAAGCACCACCGAGCGCTTGAAATTAGAATCATTAAGCAGTGGAGAGGCGACAAGGATGTCGCCCCCCTTCAAAGATAGATTCGAAGTATCTATATCGTGGTCAATGTTTAGTCTTCCCATGTAAATATAACATTCCGGAGGTGAGGATTCCCGTCATCCATAGGTTAAGTTCTCTTAGAAACTGTTTAAATTTGATTCAATAAAATTTTTATGGCAGCCAAATC
>ERZ778503.1699-NODE-1699-length-14166-cov-5.629296_pt1 | contig 14166 bp, 8 predicted proteins | sample MGYA00510047_ERZ778503 | MGnify/ENA primary metagenome ERZ778503 (study PRJEB29527, sample SAMN07138965) | mouse gut metagenome | material: feces | host: mouse | place: China:Nanjing | collected 2016-01-25 ... | reverse complement strand
ACTGCCACAAAGGCAAACCGGAGTCTAAATCAATAACTTTAGTTCCTATATGCCCGAAACACAGCGGGAATCAAGCGGCAACAAGTGTCCCGCCAGTCGATACTGGTGTCATGCGGCGGCTGTTGGTGTCTAAGGTCAGTCACGCACTGCCGCAGGTGGCCGCCAACGTGAGGCGCCACATGGCGGGTCTTTGGCTTTCCGGCCTTCGGCAGCATGGTACGATGCCAACATGAAGCAATTGACGGTCAATGGGACGCCCTTCGATGTACTTCGCCTGCTGGGCAAAGGCAAGGGGGGCTATTCCTTCCTTGTCCGTTCCCAGAGCATGCCACACACCCAATACGTACTCAAGCAGATCCACCACGAGCCCTGCTCGTACTATCAGTTCGGCGACAAGATCCAATCCGAGATCCGCGACTACCGTCGGCTGCGCGAACTGGGCGTGCGCCTGCCCATGATGCTCGACGTGGATATCGACAAAGAGCGCATCCTCAAGGAGTACGTGGACGGCCCCACCATCTACGAGCTCGTGTTGCAGGACGAGATGCGCCCTGAATACCTCGAACAGGTGCGGTTCATGGCCGACCAGCTGGCCCGCCACCGCATCAACATCGACTATTTCCCCACGAATTTCGTGGTGCAGGACGGTCTGATCCACTACATCGACTTTGAATGCAACGACTACATGGACGAGTGGAACTTCGAGAACTGGGGCGTCAAATACTGGTCGAAGACGAACGAGTTCCTGCAGTACGTGGCCGACCACCCATCCAGCCAGCCGTGAGACTCACTTCGGTCGCGATCCGCAACCACACCCGTGTGGCCGACCTGTACATTGAGGTACGCCGGCATCTCGTGCTCGTGGGCACCAACGATTCGGGCAAGACCTCGATCCTGCGCTGCCTCGACCTGCTGCTCGGCGCCAGCCAAGGCGCGCTCTACACGTCGATCACCGCCGACGACGTGCGCGACCGCGCCCGGCCGTTCGTCATCGAGGCGCAACTCGAATGCGCCGCCAACGATCCGCACTTCGGCAGGGCCGTGCGCCAATCCGGCGGCGTGTCCACGCTGACACTGCGGCTCGAGGCGCGCGTCGAAGCGGACGGCGAATCGCTTGTCATCCGCCGGTACGCGGCCGGCGCGTGGCACGAAACCGACCTGTTGCAATCGCAAATCGACGCGATCGGCTGGACATACATCGCCGATGACCAGTCGTTCGGCCGCGCGCACCAATCGTTCATCGACGGCCTGCTCGCCGCACAGGACCTGCAGCAGGAACGCAAGACGCTCGCCGAAGTCGACCGCGCCTATGCGCGCGTGCTCGAGGAATCTCAGCCGCTGCTCGAACTACGCCGGCGCATCGCCGCGCAACTGACCGCCGCGCTACCGGGAGACTACCAGCAGAACAACCTCGTCTTCGTGCCCGCCGCGCGCGACTCGTCCTCGCCGCTCGCCGGCCTGCGCCTGCAACTGCGCAAGAACGGCGAACAGCGCGACTTGGGCGACCAATCGGGCGGACTGCGGGCGGTGTATGCGCTCGCGCTCGTCGACGACCTCGACGAACGCACGCGCATCATCGGCCTGGACGAGCCGGAAGCGCATCTGCACCCTACGAGCCAGCGCAATCTCGCGCGTCTGCTCGCGCGCGGCGACAGCCAGAAGATCATCGCCACGCATTCGCCGGACATCATCGGCGAGTTCGAACCCGACCAGATCGTGGTGATGCACTCCGGTGGCCAAGTGGTGCAGCCGCAGCGTGATTTTCTGAGCGAAGACGACAAACTGCTGCTGCACATGTGGGTGCGCGACCGGCTCGAGCCATTGACCGCCGACCGCGTGATCGTCGTCGAGGGCATCACCGACCGCGTGCTTGTGGAGCATTGCGCAGACGTGACGAAACGCAACCTGGACGCCTACGGCATCGTGCTGCTCGAGGCGGGCGGCTGTGGCGACATGCCCGCGTGGCGCCGCATGTTCGGCGAACACGGGTTCCAGGTGCCGCTCGCGCAGCTCATCGACGCCGACGCCGTGCCGGAGATCGCCGGACAATACCATGTGCGCGCCGACCAGCTGGCCGCCGAGCATGTGTGGGTCTCACAGCCCGACCTGGAAGGCGAATATGTGCGCGCGCTGGGCGCCGAGCGCACGTTGCAGGCGCTCGAGCACAGCGGCGCATTCCGCGCCAGCGAACTGAAAGCGCTGTGCACAGCCCGCGCGAACGGCGCGCTCGACTGCGAATCGGTGGCCGCGTTCTGCCGTGTGCGCACGAACAAGACGCGCGCGGTCATCGCGCTCCTGCCGCACATCACCGCCAAGGTGGCGCGGCGCATCGAAAGCGTGGACCTCATGCTCAACGCCGTCACGCGCAATCGTTGAATCCGCGGCGCGCGTGGCACTCATGCACTAGGCACAACGAGGGGAATGGCGGTATCCTAGACGCACATGGCAACGCCTGAACAGCACAGGCGCTATGGTGATTGTTTGTGCACAGCACAGATGCGGTTCGCCGGCGTGCTCCGGCGACCGCGGAAGAGACGGAGACGGACATGGACATCAGCGACGAGACAATGCTGCGGCTGCTGCAAAGCGCCATGTACGGCGAGGCGATCGGCGACGCGCTCGGCGTGCCATACGAAGGGCGCGCACGCGACACATTCACGTGCATCACGATGACCGGCAGCGAGGCGGCCGGCATACCCGCCGGCACGTTTTCCGACGACACCGCAATGGCGTTGGCCACGCTGGATTCCCTGATGCACCGCGACGGCGTGGTGGATCCTGACGACCTGCGCGAACGCTACCGCGATTGGCTGTTCGACGGCAAATACACGGCCGACGGCGCAGCGTTCGGTGTGGGGCGCACCACATACCAGGCCCTACACATCGACCACGGTCTGGATGGCGAGCGCGACAACGGCAACGGCGCGCTCATGCGCAGCATCCCGCTCGCGTTCTTCGGTGTGTCGGACGACGATGTGCGTGTGATGAGCGCCGTCACCCACGCGCATGAGACGAGCATGGATGCGTGCGTGCGCTATGTGCGGGCGGCGCGCGCGCTGATCCGCGGCGCCAGCACGCGTGAGGCGGCCGCGGTCGCCGGCGAGGATGGCGTGTGGCTTGTGCCGCGCAGCCAGATCGAGTCGAGCGGGTACGTGCTGCACACGCTGCGCGCCGCGCTCTGGTGCCTGACCACAACCGACTCATACCGCGACTGTGTGCTCACCGCTGTCAATCTGGGCGGCGACGCCGACACGACCGCGGCCGTGGCGGGCGCACTCGCCGGCATGGTGTACGGGTTCGAGGATGAGCGCGAAGAGCGCGACGGCCGCGGCATTCCCGGCGAATGGGACGATGCGCTGCGCGGCTGGCGCATCATCGCCGCCGTGGTGTGTGGGGCGCCACTCGACGTGGAGGATTGGGATGCCGAGCTTGCGGGTTCGGCACTCGGTGGCCCGGAGGCACTCACCGCGCAGTCCGCCCGCGATTTCGGCGACGACCGCTGCCGTGCCGCGCTGCTGCAGGCCGATCCGGAACGGCGTGAGGCGCTGTTCGGTGAGGCCGCGCGCTGGTTCGCTTCGGGCGTGGAGCTCGGCGACGCGCAGTGTGCGACGAATCTGGGCGTGATGTATCTGTATGGGCATGTGCCCGCACAGGACCCGGACTTTGCCGCAGCCGCCTGCTTTGAACGCGGCGAGCAGCTCGGCAGCGCGGAAAGCGCATGCTATCTGGGTGACATGCACCGCGATGGCCGTGGCTGGCCGCCCGACCACGACGCCGCGGCGGACTGTTATGAGCGCGCCTATGAACTGTGCAAGGAGCAGATGGACCTCGACAACGCGCATGACCGGCCCATCATCGCGTTGATCCACCTGCGCATAGGGCAGGCGGCCGAATGGGAGCTCGCCGACCTGCAGCGCGCGGGAAGTCTGAATGCCGACGCGTGCCATGTGGTGCGCGAGCGCGCATACCGCCATTACCATGCGGCGTACGCGCTGGCGGTGCGCACGGTGGAATCCGGCTTGCGCATGTACAGCAAAGAGGTGACGATCGCCGCCAACGGCATGGAGCGCACGTGCGGCGAGGAGCGCTAGCGGCCGCCGGTTTGGTAGAATGAGCGGTGGCTCCGTGCCCATGCGGGGCATTGCGTGGGAAGGATTCGCATGGCAGATGTGCGCACGGAGCTCGCCGAGCTGCAGCCTGTCTACGAGACCGGCGTGTTGCGCATGCTGCTGCACAAATACTCCGACATCTACATCGCCATCCTGCGCGCGTGCTTCGACCCGCTGACCGCGGAAGTGCCGCAGGAGCGCCTGCTTGCCGCGATGACCCGCTGTGTGGGTGAGCTCGTGGCTGACGGATCCTACCGCGTGCGCGATGGCGAGACCGACCTCGAGGCCGCGCGGCGGATCCTCAAAGAGCTCAAAGCGGAAAACGAAGGCGACTATGCGTGGATCGCCGATTCGCTCGACCGGCGCCAACACCGCTGGATGTGCCGCCTGACGCAGCGCGCGCACCGTGCGATCGAGGCGCTCGCCGCGCTGCAGCAGCGCACGGTGTCGCTCTCCGGTGCACAGGTCAACTCGATCATCATGGAGATCGAGAACGCGCGCAAGGAGCTTACCGTCAATGTGCACGAGCGCATCGAACTGCTTGAGCAGGAGATTGCGGATCGCCGCGCGCAGATCGCCCAACTGGAGCGCGACGGTGTGCAGGAGAGGCCGACCCCCGAACAGGTCTCCGACATCATCAACGTCGTCTACAACACCTTGCGCGGCGTGCCGGTGGATTTGCGCGAACTCGTGATCGCCGAGCGCGACAGCGGCGACGCGCTGCGCCGGCAGATGGACAACGGGTCGATGAGCAGCGACGACATGCTCGCCTACTACCACGAGGAATACGAGCGCACCTACCACCAGAGCGACGAAGGGCGGCGGTTCAACGACGCGTTCCAGGTCATGTTCGCCACCGATAGGCGCGCGCAGCTCGACGGGGCGCTCGCCGACATCGCCGGCAGTGCATGGCTGCATGACTCGGCGGACGACCTCATGGCCGTGGTGGGCCGCGAGCTCGACGACATCTACAGTGGCATCGACGCGGTGCGCGACCAAATCCGCCTGACCGACGAAAGCGTCAAACTGCTCGTGCGCCAGCACACCGACATGCAGTTCCGCACCATGTCACGCCAGCTCGCCGCGCTGTTCACCACGCTGTCCGGGCGCGCCGCAGCCAAGGACCATGCGAAGTATGGCATCGGACTGTCTACTGCCACGATGCCGACGCTCGCCACACGCGCCCGTGAAACACCCGTGAAAACCACAGCTCCCGCGTTGCAGACACACACGGACGCCGATGCATCCGCACTCGACCTGCATGGCATCGTCGCCGCGGGCGGACCCCGCATCGCCCACATGGTCGCCCTCATCGCCGAGCATCCGGTCATGCGCGAAGGCGCGGTCGACATGGCGGCCAGTTTCAACCGGTTACCCAGGGCTGAGCGCCGTGAGAGCGAGATCGTGGGCTTTTTGAGCTATCTCGGCGGCGGTGGATCCGGCGAAAGCATCTGGCATTGCGCGGCGCCCGATGGCGCCGATCGCGCATGGGTCACGCGTAGCGTGCTGGTGAGCCCAGGGGAGCTCAACGAGTTCCTGCAGGAGTCGACGCACACTGGGCAAGGTGGAGCACCACATCGGGAAAGGACACGGCATGACGCAGACGACGAATGACGATCAGGGGATCGTCTCCGCATCGGTCACCGCGAGGGATGGCCATGTGGCCGAACAGACTGTCGACGAGATGGGCGTGGCGGACGTCTCGAACCCGTTCGCGCTGTTCGACGGCGACGACGGCGACATGCCCGAGCCTGCACGCGAGGCGGCCATCGCGCTCAAACGCAACCGTGCAATCACCGGCGAGATGTTCCGGCAGGCGATGGACTACTTCGGCCATGTGAAGCGTTCGCTCAACAACGACATGCTCGTGCCGGTCGTCGACACGTTCTACAAGGTGATGTATGCCGAGCCCGCCGCACCCAGCCAAGTGCGCATCCGTTCGTTGAAGAACCGCGCGTCGCTGAGCGCGCGTGAGGCGGTGCTGCTCACCGCATTGCGCCGCAAGGTGCTCGAATATGAGAACGTGGGTTTGGAGGCGAGCCAGTGGGTGATCTCGAAAGAGGAGATCGTGCAGCTCATGTCGACCGGCGCCGGGCCGCTCGCAGGCCGCAACAGCGAGGAGTCGGTGAACCGGCAGGTGGAGCCGCTCGTCAACGCGATGCGCACGAACCAGTTCCTTGAAGAAGTGGAAGACGAGGAGGGCATCTACCGCATCACCACTCTGGTGCCGGTCGTGCTCAGCACACAGCGCATCGGCGACTGGATGGCCGCGGCTGACGAACCCGGATCCACGCCAACGGACCAGAACGAACCCGCCACCACCCCCGACGACGATGCGCAAGACGCGAAGCAGGAGGAGCTATGGTGAACGCGCGCATGACGGAAGGCCTCTACGGGCAGATCGAACTCAACCCGCCGCACTGGGTGCTGCAGGAACGTCAGCTCGTCAACTGGGGGTCATACGGCGGCTACCACACCTTCGATCCCTCCACAATGTTTGACGGTACCGTCACCCTGCTCACCGGGCAGAGCGAATCGGGCAAATCCACACTCGTCGACGCGCAGGTCTCGCTGCTGTACCCCACGGGCGCCGCATTCAACAAGGCCTCGAACGCCGGCCGTTCCGACCGCAGCGATTACTCGTATCTGCGCGGCCAGCGCGGCATCCGCAACGACAACGGCCATGACGAGCCGGTGTTCCTGCGCGGCATGACTGACGACGGCGAGCCCTATGCGGTATGGGGCGCCATCGTGGACCGGTATGAGGACACGACCGGCGGCGGCACGCTGTCGATCGCGAAGTTCATGACGCTGCCCGCCGGCGGCAGGAGCGAGGACGTCGACAAGTTCTTCCTCGTGAGCCGCGACCCGATCGACCCGCGCCTCATGGACGACTACCGCGACGACGTGTTCTCGGTGCCGCTGTTCAAACGCGTCTACCGCACCGCCACCGTCTACCGGCAGGCGAACCTGTTCCACGAAGACGTGTGGAGCCGGTTCGGTCTGACTGAATCCGCATGCCGCCTGCTGCACCGCATGCAGGCGTCCGATGCACCGAGCCAGCTCGACGACATCTTCCGCAAAGGCGTGCTCGACGAGCCGTCCGCGCTCAACCGCGGCCGCGCACTCATCGGCGACTACACGCAGTTCAGCGAGAACTTCACCGCGATCGAGCGCAACCTGCACCGGGTGGACCTGCTCGAACGCATGGCGGACAAGCACATCCGCTACATCGATGAACGCAAGCGCATGGAGACCTTGCGCGCCGTTGCCCCCGGACGCGAGGGCGGTGCCGAGACGCGTGACGCGTGGCTCGGCGCGCGCGTGCACGAATGCATCGCGCGCGTCGCACCCACGTATGAGCGTGGGATCGCCGAAAACCAGACCAAGGTCGCATCCGCGCAGCGCGATGTGGACAGGCTCGACGCCGAACTCGAGACGATCCGCGAACAGAAGAACGGCCACGGCGGCGACCGCCTGCAGCGGTTGCAGGAACAGCTGCGCGACGCCGAGCGCGAGCGCGAGCGCATGGCTGCGCGCATCGAACGCCTCGTGCCGCAGTTCACCAAGGCCGGACGCATGGTGCCGGGGACGGCGAGCGCATGGCAGGCGCTCGCCGAGGAGGCCGTGGAGGTCAGGGACGCATACGATGAGCGGCGCAAGGAGATCGACGCGCTGGCGTACCCGCTGCAGGAGCGGTGCAGTGCGATGCGCCGCGAGGCGAAAGACCTGCAGGCGGACATCGAGCGCAAACGCCGGTCGCGCACACGCATCACCAAGGAGATGGCGGACGCGCGCGCGATGATGGCGCACGCGTCCGGGCTCGAACTGGAACAACTGCCGTTTGTGTCCGAACTCATGGATGTGCAAGGCGGCGAGGAGCGGTGGCGCACCGCGATGAACGTCGTCTACGCCTCGCTCGCGCCCGTCATCCTCGTGGACAAGCGGTATGAACACGGATTCGCGCGCGCGATCAGCCAGATTCCGCATGCGTCGATGGCACGCCGCAACTGGCAGTTCGTGGATGTGCAGCAGGACTACCATGGCGAGCCACGCGAAGGCTGGATGTCCGGCAAGCTCACGTTCAATGAGGAATCGCCGTTCGCTGACTGGGTGAGGGCGCGCGTGGCGGATGCGCGGTCGGACGCACGGTGCGTGGCGCATATCGACGACAGCGACGTGCGCACGCGCCAGGTGCAGGAAGACGGCCAGATCAAGGACGGCGCGCACGGCAGCCACGGCACCAAGAACATCAACCAGGTCATCGGTTTTGTGACGGAAGGCTACCTGCGCGAACTCGCCGACGAGCTTGAACAGCTTGAGCAGGAGATGGACCGCACGAACCAAGAGATCGAACGTATCGGTGCACGCAAAGCCGAGCTTGAGGCGCAGCGTGACCTTGCGCAGGCGGTGTTGGGCGTGGATTGGACCGACATCGACGTGCAGTCGGCGGACGCTGGCATCGCGATGCTGCATGACGAGATCGAACGCATCCTCGCCGACCCGGCCCTCGCCGAACTCGAGGCGCGCGAGCGGGAGTGCAAGGCCAGGCTCGCCGACGAGCGCAAACGCCTCGCGCGCGCCGAGGACGAGCTTGCGGGGGCGAAGCGCGCGAACAGGGCCGCGCGCGCATGGCTCGACGCGCACGGCGACGAACAGCCGCCGGCACTGAACGAGGCATGCGTGGAGCTGCTCGAGCAGGCATTCGACGGGTATTTCGGGGCGGGGACCAGCGACGAGGAGCGCGCCGCGCGCATGCTCGGCCTCGATGCTGGTTCGCGTGTCCCCGGGCATGGCGCACCGGCCGGCACAGGGGTGAACGCGACGCTGCACGCGCTCGGCAAACACGCCGAGAAAGCGGTGCGCACGCGACTCGAGGAATTGCGCGGCATGTGCGAGGCACGCAAAAGCGAGTGCGAGACGGCCATGGCCGGGTACATCGAACAGTTCATGCCCAACGACGACCGTGTGAGCGCGGATGTGGAGAATTTCCAGGTGTTCGAGCATGATCTGCGCGAACTCAACGCGAGCACGATCCGCGCATCCGCGGACGAGGAATACTTCCACAGCCTCGAGAAGATCCATCAGGACCTCATGCAGCTCAACACGGCGTTGGACGCCGACCGGTCGAAGATCATCGAACAGATCGGCAAAATCAACCGCCTGCTCGAACGCTATCCGTTCGGCGCGCGGCGCGGCCGGCTCTCGATCGTGCCGCAGGTGAGCAAGTCAGACCCGCAGTTCCTCGCCGCATTGCGCGCGCGGCTCGCGGACCTCAACGCCTACCAGCAGCAGGGGCGCAAAGACATCGAACGGTGCAAGCAGCTGTTCGCGGCATGTGCGCCCTTCGTGGAGCTCGTCAAGGAGGGCTTCGACGAGTTCGCGGCCAACAAGCGGGGCAACGCGAACCTCGATCCGCGCCGACGCTCGCGGTTCTTCGGCGAGGTCACCGACCCCGACGGCACCGTGGAGCGCATCAATTCGACCGGCGGCGGCTCGGGCGGCTACCTGCAGGAACTCACGTCGTTCGCATACGGCGCCGCATTGATGTATCTGCTGGCGAACGACAACGCCACCGAGCCCTCGTACGCCACCGTGTTCCTGGACGAAGCGCTCATCAAGGCCGACGGGCAGTACACGCGTCGCGCGTTGAGCGTGCTGCCCGGTCTTGGGTTCCAGGTGATCGTCTCGGCGCCGGAGGCGAAGACCGGCGAGATCATGGCCTCGGCGTCCAAGGTCGTGGTGGCGCGCAAAGACCCCGAAAACGGGCTGACCGAATTGCGCGAAGCGGTGCTTGGGACCGGCGATGACCACGCCAGCTGACATCGCGGGCGCCATCACGCGCCGCGTGGAGAAGCATCTGCATGACGTGCAAGGGTGCTGGCCCCACGCGTTCCCGGTGCGCCTTGGGACCCAACGGGAGCTCGAAGCCGACCCTATCGCCACGTTTGCCGCAGACAATGCGATGCGCGCATGGGCCGAGCGCCACGGCTGCCGGATCGAGACGGTGACGCGGCGCGTGGGCACGCCCGTCGACCTCGTCGCGCGCGTGGTCGTGCCGGACGAGGCCACAGCGTTGCGCGCCGCCGGGCGTGAGGTGCGCGCACGGCGCGAACTGGCGGTTGCGCGGATGCGCATGGTGTGCTCCCGGTTCGGCGTGGATGAGGCACAGGCGATGGCGATCGTGAAGATGCTGAGCGGCGAATCCGACGTGGATTTCGAGCTGTTCGTGCACGCTGCGCAGTGGTTCGCCACGCACCGCGACCTGATTGCGGGCATGACCGCCCGCGAGGTGCCATTGCCCGGATTCTCCGCGAAGTGGCTCAAGGCGTCGCGGTCTGTGCGCCGGCGTGCGATATGCACACTGCTTGGCTGGAGCGAACTGCCGCTGCGCGAACGCCCGGGCGAACTGCGCTACCGTTACCTCGACGAGGCGTGCACGGCGTGGCCCGAGCGCCTCGCCACCGAACCGGTGCAGGCGCCCGAAATGCCGGTCGATACGGTGCTGGTTGTGGAAAACAAAGACACCTACCAAGCCATACCGTCCATGCCGCGCGCGCTGTGTGTGTTTGGTTCCGGTGCAGCGGTGTCGCGCCTGCGCACGTTGCTGCCATGGTGTGTGAATGGCGGCGTGCGCGTGGTGTATTGGGGGGATATGGACGCCGACGGGTTGGAGATCCTCGCGCGGTTGCGCGCGACCGGTGTGGCATGCGCGAGTCTGTGCATGGACCGCGAGACCTACGATGCATATGCACAGTTCGGTACCACGTTGAGTGCCGACGGTTCGCCGATTCCCCGGCGTGAGCCCAAAGAGGGCCTGTGCCTGACGGATGAGGAGGTTGCGCTCTACCGGGCGCTGTGCACAGGAGCGCTGCCCAACCCCCGCGTGGAGCAGGAACGGATTCCCATCGCACAGGCCATTGCCCGTCTCTGAGGGGATGGGAGGCGCATGTCGTCTTTCGACGACACGTCTGCCATGTTTCATACAGAAAACTTTGTTGTGAGATGCATGTTGCTTTGGAAATATTACGGTAACCGGCCATTAAGCTGCCGGTGACCATTCGTTGCGCTCACGGAAACGCCTCTTTCTTAGCGTGAACTGCGGTTCCACTCAACGGCCGGTGCCCACCGGCCTTGATCACGTGGACACGGAGTAGAAAGAAGTTTTCCGTATGCACACGCACAACGAATCCTCCCCATCCATGCGCGGCCGGCGCATCGCGGCCATCGCCTCCGCGGCGGCGCTCATCTGTTCGTTCGGCGCGGTTGGCGCCGCCCCCGCATTCGCAGACACCTATTCGAGTGGCCTCGTGGCCACGGCGCAGAACGTGGTGACGCGCGGCACGATTCCCGCCGGCGCGCTGAGCGTGGTGAACTTCGCGCCGAAGTGGGGCGACAAGCAGGCGAACAAGACGAACATGCTCGCCACGATGGAGCAGGCGCATACCAACGGCGTGAAGATGATCGTGTTTCCTGAGATGGCGCTCACCGGGTACGTCTCGTCGAGCGACCCTGAATCGCCGGCATACCGCATGGCGGTCTCGCAGGCGGAGACCACGGCCAGCCCCATCACGCAGGAGATCGCAGCCAAGGCCAAGGAATACGGCATGTGGGTGGTGTACGGCACGCCCGAACGCATCCCCGGCGATGGCAGCCACGCGTACAATTCCGCGTTCGCGATCTCGCCCGAAGGCAAGGTCAGCAGCTACCAGAAGATCGCGCCGGTCGAAGGCGCTTGGGCCACACCCGGCACCACGCCGGTCATCCTGCAGACCGAATGGGGCCTGATGGGCCTGAGCATTTGCTACGACACCTATGCGAACCCCGAAATCGAACGGTACTATGCCGCACAGGGCGTCGGCCTGCTCGTGAACCCCACCGCCACGTCGCGCAGCTACACCGACATCGACGGCGATGGCGTCAAAGACGGCAAGGGGTGGGAATGGTACTACCGCAACCGCCTCGAATCCATCGCCTCACGCGACGGCCTGGTCATCGCGAGCGCCGATCTCGTGGGTCCCGACGGCTATGCGGATGAGAACGGCAAGCAGCCCTACGATTTCCCCGGCGGCAGCGTGATCCTCACCGGCTCGTTCGCCGGCGCCAACTACGCGGCCGGCCTCAACGAGGACGGCAGCATCGCCGTCGGCACCGAAGGCGCGTTGACGAACGCGAAGGACCTGCGCCTGAGCACGCCGTCCACCACCCAGGTGGCCAACGATTTCCACCCGGATTATTACGCCAAGTGGTACGGCGAGCTCGCCGACCGCAAGGATGCCGGTGAATCGCTCAGCTATTCGTTCGGCTCCACGGACGGCCCCAAGGTGGCCGTAGCTAATGTGAGCGGTGTGTGGGCCGACAAGGCCGCGAACACCGAGATGATGGCCAAATACGCCGAGCAGGCGCATGCCGATGGCGTCGACCTGCTTGTGTTCCCCGAAACGGTGCTCACCGGCTACGACAGCACGGACCCCAAGGGCGATGCCGACGCCCATTCGGTGAACGCGGATGTGAACCGTGTGCTCGCGGCGAGCGATGATTACATGCAGGTGCTGCTCGCCGAAAAGGTCAAGGGCGCCGACGGAGACACGACGCGCGGCGAATCCGTGCAGCGCATGGCGCAGCTGGCTAAGGACTACGGCATGTACATTGTGTTCGGCCTCGCCGAAATGCCCGACGGCGGACCGATCGTGGACAGCGGCGTGAAGAAGGTCTACAACTCCGCCGCGATCTGCTTCCCGGACGGCCACACCGAGTCGTACCAGAAGATGCACCGCGCCGGCTCCGAGGAGACGGTCTGGTCGGTGCCGGGCAATACCCCGGTCATGTTCGAGATGCCCGAGTGGACCGGCAAGGATGGCAGCGCGCTCAAAGCCGGCGTCAACATCTGTCGCGACGGCCACTTCTATCCGGAACTCGGCCGCTACTATGCGGCGAGCGGCGCGGAACTGCTCATCCACCCCACAGCGACGGGCGGCAACCCCTGGTACCGCGAAACACGCATCGGCAGCTACACCGACCGTGACGGCATGGCCGCGGTGACCGCGAACCTGTGGGGCCAGGACGGCTATCCGATCGACTCCGACGGCAAGCCGATCTACTCCGTGGACGCCAATGGCGAAACCGTGAGCTCGGGCAAAGACGTGGCCGGCTACAACTACTCGGGTGTGGGCCGTGACTCGTTCCGCTCCACAAGCCTCATCATCAACGCATGGGGCCGCAAGAACGGCACGTCGTTCGACTACGCGACCGGCTCGGCGCTCGACACGAGCGGCACCGGCAGCGGCGCGACCGCGGATGTTACGAAGGACTGGTACTTCGGCCAAGGCGGCTTCGACCCCGACAACCTCGAGACCCGCACCATGGACCTGAGCCGCGCCGGATTCCGCATCACGAACTTCCAGCCGCGCCTGTACTCGCAGATGTACGACGCGATTGCACAGCGCACCGTGCCCGGATACTCCGCCATGTACTCCACGGGTTCACCGCTCGACACCAGCGCGTTGGATGAGCCCGCCGCCAAGGCGGATGCGGCGATCGCATCGCCCTCCGCATACACGGCGGAATCGGTCGAACCGGTGCAGGAGGCCCTGTTCGATGCGCGCTCGCTGCTCGGCAACACCACGTTCAGCGCCGAACAGCAGCCGCTCGTCGAAGCGGCGGCGGCCGAGCTGAACACGGCGCTCGCCGGACTGGAGAAGGCCGCGCCAACCCCGGCCGACCCCGCTGAACCGAATCAGCCTGCGACCTCGGCCGATCCTGCGGATGCGCTAGCTGGAACCCCCACTGACCCGCAGTCGCCGTCTGAGCCAGCAGACGGCACGGTGGACGCCCCCGCAACGGTGGCCGGCGCCCCGGCGGTCGGTACGCTTTCGTCGACCGGCTCGCAGATCGCATTGGTCGCGGCGCTCGCCCTCATGGGCGTGGCCGGTGGCAGTGTGCTGATCGTTGCCAAGCGCAAGGCGCACGTCGAATAATCCCCAACAACACAGGGTGGGCGCGGACCGACAGACGGTCCGCGACCACAGGCATATGGATAGGGCTCAGACGGGGTCGG
>ERZ778503.1684-NODE-1684-length-14318-cov-4.273154_pt1 | contig 14318 bp, 10 predicted proteins | sample MGYA00510047_ERZ778503 | MGnify/ENA primary metagenome ERZ778503 (study PRJEB29527, sample SAMN07138965) | mouse gut metagenome | material: feces | host: mouse | place: China:Nanjing | collected 2016-01-25 ... | reverse complement strand
GTAATTGCTAAACATCCTTATATTGTAGCTTCTTATCTATGGAATTCATTTGATTTCGCCACTCCTATGGCTGATCGTGGAGGTATTACTGCTCGGAACATGAAAGGTTTGATGACTTTTGACCGTAAAACGAAAAAAGATTCCTATTATTGGTATAAAGCCAATTGGAGTAAAGATCCTGTGGTATATCTCACTCAACGTCGTAACAAAGACAGAGAGTGCAAAGAAACTTCTGTTACGGTTTATTCGAATATCGGAACGCCTACAGTTTACTTAAATGGTAAAGAATTACAAGGTATCCGCAAAGGTTATACCGAGGTTCATTATGTATTTGACCATGTCATTTTGGCTGATGGCAAGAATACATTGAAGGCGGTAGCCATGCAAAATGGAAAAGAGTATGTTGATGAAATAGTATGGAACTATACCGGAGAAAAGAACCGGGGAACAGAAACTTACGAAAACCAAAAGGTACACTCGGGTTTTTAGAAAAGATAAGTATATTGACCATCCAGGAAACTCTTAATACGTTTGAGCGCCTTGGTTATCTGAGCCTCGACCGTTTTTACAGAGATATTCATTTTATCTGCAATTTCCTGGTTGGTCATATTTTTCTCTCGGCTTAATTGAAAGACTTCACGACATTTATCGGGCAGTGCACAGACTGCTTCCTGAATTAATCGGTTCAGTTCTTTCATTTCAAGTGATGAAGCTGTTTCATCGTTTGCCACATCTCCTGCTTCATCCAATGAAATAGTTAACTTTCTATCACGTAAGAAATTCAGACACCTGTTTCGGGCTGCCTGAAACAAATAAGCTTTCAGTGATAAGGTTAGATTAATTTGACTGCTATGTTCCCACAGATACATAAAGATATCAAGAACCAGTTCCTCTCCTTCTTGTGTACTGTCCAGATACAAATGTACATACCGACATAACGACACAAAATAAGTGTCGAATAGATATTTAAAGGCATGTTCATCTTTTGACTGTATAAGCTTTAGCAGCAAAACATCATCTGCAATCATCTTAATGATATACGTAAATTATTTTTTGTAAAAAATGATTTAATTAAATGTTTCCTCAAAGATAGGAAATTATTTGATAAGTTGTATGGAGTGAGGAAATGAAATATGATACAAAGGTGCTGTTTGACGCGGAAAGGTAAAGTTTTATCCGGTGAATTATAGTTCGTTCCTCAAAACCGTTTCTATTTTTGTATGGTTAATCTAAATTAAATTGAAAAATATAGTTTCTGAGGAACTTAGGCATATTTATCTCCACAATAAATTCCTATTTATCAAGAGATTCAAGAAGCAGAAAAGCTCATTTCCCTCAAGAAACTGCAAATAGGCAGTAAAGACATGAATGGTTTCCCAAAATATACTATCTTTGCTTCCCATTACAAACGGATAAACCACTATAAAGTATGAACTACATAAAAATACTTTTACTCTTGTTGTTCTGCACGGTGCTACCGATGCAAGCCCAACAAATGAAAAAGCTAGCCCAGCTGAAAGACTTTGAAGCCCGACTGCTGCAAGAAGCTAAAAATATAGAGTCCATCGAAAGTAATTTCACCCAGACAAAGTATCTGGATGTATTCGATGAGAAAATAACCTCGAAAGGAAAGTTCTATTATAAAAAGAGCAATAAGATATGCATGGACTACGCACAGCCCATGAATTACCTGATCGTGATCAACAACAACCTACTGAAAATAGTATCGGACGGAAAGAAAAGCATCATGGACCTCCACTCCAACAAAATGATGAACCAGATGCAGGATATGCTTACCGCCTGCATGGTGGGCGACCTGTCCAACATGTCGCCCGGCTATGCCTTGGAATATTTTGAAGACGCCCATTACTATCTCATTCAAATCAAACCCATTAGCAAAGCGGTACAAGCATATATCAACCAGATTCAAATTTATCTGGACAAGAAAGATATGTCTGTCCACAAACTACGTTTGTCGGAAACCGCAACCAACTATACCGAATACGAATTCTCGGGCAAGAAATTCAATTCTTTGAAAGATGAGACAAAGTTTACGATACGCTAGCTGGCTGCTGTTGTTGTTTATCCTGCTCTCCTGCTCACACCGGGTGACAGGGGAAGCTACGGCACTGCCTCCTATCCTACAAGCAGAAGCACAGTCGCAAAAATACAACCTGCAACTGGATTTCATGAAACATCATTTCAGCGGAATGCTCATTGTCCGCCAAATGCCCGATAACGAAATCCGTATCCTAGGCTCCACTTACTTTGGCCTCAGCCTTTTTGACTTCTCCCTGCACCGAGACACCTTCATAGTGAACAGCTGCATAGAACCGATGAGAAAGAAAAAGATGCTGAAAATACTGGAAACTGACTTCAAGAATCTATTTCTGAAGAGTGAAAAAGCACGTATTAAAAAGAAAAGTAGTACTTTTGAGCAAAGAATCAGTGGCAAAGGATTTGGAAAAACGGTATTCACCTTGTCCGGCTTCGTAAACGGACAGGCGGAGAAAGTACAAATCAAGCATCCGCTGATTCGGCTAAGAATCCAATTGGACAAACTGAACATAAACAACCCTTGATATGCTGCTGGAGAACTTTTATAAAATCATTCATAGAAAGGAAAGAGAAGACGGGAAACAGGAAATAGAGATAGAGCTGAATCCCGGTCATGTGCTCTATCAGGGTCATTTCCCCGGACAGCCGGTGGTTCCGGGCGTCTGTACCTTGCAGATAATAAAAGAAAGTGCCGAACAGATCGTCAACCGGCCTTTGCAGTATGTACAGATTACTTCTTCCAAGTTCCTGTCTGCCATCAATCCGCTGGAGACTCCGTTGCTGCAACTGTTTATCCGATTGGAAGAGACGGAAGAGCACCTTTTCAAGTTGCAGGCAGAAGGCATTTGTAAGGGAAAAGAATTTATCAAGCTGAAAGCGACACTGATGACTTAGTCTATGTTTTTTTCGGATATGGCAGCCCGATGGTATAACGCCAAAAGCAACTATCAGAAAAGCATGAAGCCCAAACCGGGTAATTCCATGGAAGGCATTCATGCTATTATAAAACTCAATGAAAATTCACTGTCACACCGCCACGTTTTTTTGCACAAGTACCTATCACAGAGTTTTAAAAAAGTGCTACCACTGCTACCACCCTTACTACTGAAACCACCATGAACAGGGCGTTCTGCAGGGTGGTGGCAGCACCTTTTTTTATGCGGAAAAAAGGGCTGCTGCCATCACCTTTTTCCGTTCTTTCCGGATGTTGATCCTTTCCGGCTGTCTTTCTGGAGCTGGAGGTTGCGCCTGTTGACAGGTCAGTTTGCCTCGTTCATCCGTATGAACGCGTACACGGACTAGGAGTTTCAACCGGTTCCGCCAAGTTGAAACTTTAGTTCCATCAGGTTGAAACTTTAGTTCCGTCGGGCTGTAACTTGGGTTCCGTCTGTCTGCAACTACAGTTCTGCCTGATTGTAACTGTGGCTTTGGCTGTATGAAACCGTAGTCCTGCCGGGCCGCAACCTGATTCCTGTAAAGTTGCAGCCAATGCCTTATCCTTCAGTGTGCTCCGTTCTGTCAGTCCGGTGTCCGGTTTCTGTGTGGCCGTACCCTCCGCCTTTTTCCGGTATGTGGTCATCCTTCGCTTCATGTATTTTCCCCTTCTTTCGTTCGTTTTGGAATAAAAAAGAAGTAAAAGTGGTGGTAGCAGCCCTTTTTCCCGCATAAAAAAAAGTGCTGCCACCACCCTTCAAAACGCCCTGTTCATGGTGGTTTCAGCAGTAAGGGTGGTAGCAGTGGCAGCACTTTTGCAAAACTCTGTGGTAGGTGGGTGAGGGAGGATGCTGAATGGCATGACAAAATGCAAAGGAAATATCCAATGATTGTGAATGCATCTCCAAATAAATAAGTAATACCAGAATGTCCGCATCCGAAAATATACTATCTTTGTCACCCATTAGAAACCACATAAGTTCAGATACGAAAACATTCATCCCAAACGTATCTGAATAGTTTGACTGAAAAACAAGATGAGTACAAACACAACATCGGTTTGGCGGAAGAAACTAAAGGAACTGGAGATTGTCATCGTTATTCCCACCTACAACAACGGGAAAACACTGGCGGCAGTCATTGAAGAGGTATACAGGTATGCGGACGATATCATTGTCGTCAATGACGGCTCTACGGATGATACGGCCAACATTCTGGAACAATATCCGGCTATCCGGACCATCACCCATCCTGTCAATAAAGGAAAAGGAACCGCTTTGAAGCACGGTCTTTCCCAAGCAAAAAAAGAGGGTTTCCGCTATGCCATCACCATAGATTCGGACGGACAGCATTTCGCATCCGATATTCCCTGTTTTATTGAAGCCATTGAAAAAGAGCCCGACACGCTGCTGGTAGGCGCACGAAACTTGGCCTCCGACAATATGCCGGGCAAGAATACCTTCGCCAATAAATTCTCTAATTTCTGGTTCAGACTGGAAACCGGGCTGAAACTGGAAGATACCCAGTCGGGATACCGCCTTTACCCTCTCCGCAAAATGAATGTGCAAAGCTGCTGGTACACCGCCAAATACGAATTCGAGTTGGAAGCCATCGTCTTTGCCGCATGGGGAGATATAGCGGTAAAGAACATTCCCATCCACGTGTATTATCCTCCGCAGGAGGAACGGGTATCTCATTTCCGTCCGTTCCGGGACTTTACCCGCATCAGTGTGCTGAACACGGTGCTGGTACTGATTACCTGCCTTTGGATGGTTCCCCGTAACCTGCTCCGCAAACTGTCATGGAGCAACTGCAAGCGATTCTTCACCGACCATGTACTGAATACACAGGAATCCAACCTGAAGATTGTACTCGCCATCATGCTGGGGATTTTTATGGGTATCGTTCCGTTATGGGGTTATCAGATGCTGATCACCCTCTTTCTTGCGCATCTGTTCAGACTGAATAAAGTGATTGCCCTTGTCGCCGCCAATATCAGTATTCCACCCATGATTCCCCTATTGCTGTACGGCAGTTACCGGACAGGTTGCATGGTACTGGGTAATCCTCCCGATTTGCATCTCGGAGACCTTTCTCTTGAAAATGTCAAATCAGTTTTAGAGCAATATTTAACAGGAAGCATTATCTTTGCAATGGCTTGCAGCCTGCTGTCGGGAGTAATCTCTGCAGCACTGCTGGCTATATGTAGGAGAAAAAACGGATATGACTAAATTCTTTGTTGGATTATATAACTATTTTGAAAGGCATAAAGTCTTGTTTTACCTGTCTCTCAGTGTATGCATCCTCTTTATGTCCCTTTTTGCCGCCCAAGTCAGATTCGAGGAAAACGTAACCAGTTTCTTTCCGGATACCAAGGACTCCCAAAATACCATCAACGTATTTGAAAATCTGAAGATAAAGGATAAGATCATGATCATGCTGTCCGGTAAGGACGGTGTGGCGGATGCGGATTCCTTGATTGAAGCAGCCGAGACAATAAAGCAGGATTTACAACAACAAGCGGAAGGAACCCTGATTAAAGAGATCTTCTCAACAGCCGACGAGAACCTGATCAACAGCGCCGGAGATTTTGTTTACGACAATCTGCCCTTGTTCCTTTCCCACGAGGACTACCAACGACTGGATACCTTGCTTACCGCCGGAAACATTGCCTCCCTGATGCAGAAAAACTATTCCAACCTGATATCTCCGGCAGGATTCGCCCTGAAAAACTACCTTATGCGGGACCCGTTGGGACTGGGCAGCCAAACGCTGAAACACCTGCAAGACTTCCAATTGGAAGCTAATTACGAACTGATCAATGAACATATCTTCTCACGGGACGGTTCCACCCTGCTGATGTTCATCACCCCGGTATTCAACACCGGAAGCACGGGCAAAAATGACAAACTCATCCGGCTGATTGAAGACGAGCTGCAAAAAGCGGAAAAGGAACATCCCCAATTGGTTGCCGAATATTTCGGAGGTCCTTCCGTTGGAGTATACAATGCACGACAGATAAAGAAAGATACACTTGTTACTTCTTCCATCGCGCTGATTATCATTATTGTCTTCATATCTTTGGTATTCAAGCATAAGAAATCCATTCCGCTTATCATCACCCCGGTGCTGTTCGGAGCTTTATTCGCCTTATGCCTCATCTACTTTATCAAAGGCGGCATTTCAGCCATTGCCGTAGGTGCGGACTCCGCCGTAATGGGCATTGCCTTGAGCTACTCCATACACATGCTGGCGCATCAGAATCATGTATCGTCCGTGCAACAATTAATCAGAGAAATCGCCTATCCGCTTACCGTAGGCAGTTTTACTACCATCGGCGCCTTTTTCGGCCTCCTCTTTACCAGTTCCAACCTGTTACGGGATTTCGGTCTGTTCGCCTCGCTTGCCTTGATAGGAACCACGCTGTTTTGCCTGGTCTATCTGCCGCATTTCCTGAAAGGGCAGGCGCATGTCAAGCAAGGGGCGGTACTACGCTTTATTGAGAAACTGAACGCTTATCCATACGAAAAGAACAAAGGATTGGTAGGGGGCATCCTCGTGCTGACCCTAATATGTCTTTTCACCTCGCAGAACGTGCGTTTCAACGAGGATATGATGAGTCTGAACTATGAGCCTGCCCACTTAAAAAAATCGGAAAACAAGCTGGCCGAACTCTTTGACAAGAAAGAAAAAACCGTCCTCTTTGTCAGTACAGGCAAAGATATGGGAGATGCTACCGGACAATACGCCGAAACGAACCGTCTGCTCTCCCAACTGAAAGAAGCGGGAAAAATAAAAGATTACGCCTCTGCCGGACAGTTTCTGATACCGGAAGAGATGCAGGAAGCACGGTTGAAACAATGGCACAACTACTGGACTCCGGAAAAGAAAGCCTGGTTACGCGAAACCATCCGGACAGAGGCTGCCCGTTATCATTTCCGTGAACATGCATTCGAGCCGTTTTTCCAATGGCTCGACCGTCCGTTCCAGCCTTTGGACTACCAGAATGAAATCACTACCCGACTTCTGAACGAATGGCAGACTTCCGCCGATTCCCTGACCATGCTGATTACTCAGGTGCGGATGAACGAGGCCGACAAGGAAGCGGTGTACCCCCTTTTCCAACCCAAAGAGAAGGTGGTTATCTTCGACCGCGGCTATTTCGCCAACCAATGGGTATCAGCCGTCAATCAGGATTTCTATCTGATTCTTTATATCTCTTCTTTCCTGATTTTCTTTGCCTTATGGATCTCCTACGGACGCATAGAACTGACTCTGATGAGTTTCCTGCCGATGCTGGTCAGCTGGATGATCATTGTGGGATTAATGGGCATACTGGGTATTGAGTTCAATATCATCAACATCATTCTGTCCACCTTTATTTTTGGAATCGGGGATGATTTCAGCATTTTCATTATGGACGGACTGCAGAACAAATACCGCACAGGACGGCAGTTGCTAAACTCGCACAAGACAGCCATCTTCTTCTCCGCTTTCACCACCGTAATAGGTATGGGCACGTTGGTCTTCGCACGCCATCCGGCATTGCAGTCCATTTCCCTCATCTCCATTTTGGGAATGATTGCCGTCGTACTGGTGGCCTACACGCTGCAACCCATCCTTTTTCGGTTCCTCATCACAGCCCCCGCTTCCAAAGGGTTGCCTCCTTATACATTGGCAGGACTGGCAAGAACCGGCAGCTTGTTCCTGCTGTTCTTTATCGGATGCCTGTTCCTGCGCTTGCTGATAGCTGTCATGACCTTGCTTCCTATCCGCAAAGCCTATAAGAAACAAGTGCTTTGCCAACTGATACATGTCACCTGCAAAGGCCTAATCCATATAGCCACATTTGTACATAAAGAAAAAATAAACCAGACGGGAGAAACGTTTAAAAAGCCTGCCATCCTGATAGCCAATCATCAGTCTTTCATCGACATACTGGTATTGCTGGCACTGACTTCCAAACTGGTCATGGTAACCAATCACTGGGTATGGCACTCTCCTTTCTTCGGAGCCATTATCCGCTATGCCGATTTCTATTACGTAGGAGACGGCTACGAGCTTTACGTAGAGCGAATGCGCCAAAAGGTGAAAGAAGGATATTCCATTGCCATCTTCCCCGAAGGGACACGTACCTACGACGGACGGATGAAACGCTTCCATAAAGGAGCCTTCTATCTGTCGGAAAAACTGCAACTGGATATCATTCCGGTCATCCTTTACGGCAACTGTAAAATCATAGCGAAAGCACAGCCGTTCAATGTACGGAAAGGCATCATGCTGACAGAGATTCTGCCGCGTATCCCGGCCAACGATGCTACGTACGGAACCACTTATCAGGAACGTACCAAAAGCATCTCCGCGCGGATGAAAAAAGAATATGCCCGTATCTGCCGGGAGCAAAGCACAACGGACAATCCCGTCTTTTACGAAAACCTGATACAGAACTATATCTATAAAGGACCGGTAGAGGAATGGTATATACGCATCAAGGTGAAAATGGAGGATAACTACAGGTTATTCAACTGGCTGGTTCCCGTCAAAGGACAGATTACTGATATCGGTTGCGGATTCGGACCGCTTTGCTATATGCTTTCCCAACTTTCCGAGGAACGGGAGATTACAGGGATTGATTATGATGAAGACAAGATAGCAGTGGCGCAACAGGGTTGGCTCCGCACTCCCCACCTGCAATTTGTATGTGCCAACGCCTTGGAGTATCCTTTACCGGAAAGTGACGTATTCATACTGAATGACATGCTTCATTATATGAGTTATGAGCATCAGCGGACTTTATTGCTCAGATGCGTGGAACGGTTGCGTCCGGAAGGGAAGCTGATTGTGCGGGACGGCAATGCCGCCAATACAGGAAAACACCGGCTGACCCGTTTCACCGAACTGCTGTCTACCGGCATTTTCAACTTTAACAAGACGACAGAACAGCTGTGTTTCACATCCGAAGAACAAATAAGAAGTATCGCACAAGCATGTGGGATGCAGTTGGAAATTTTACCTAACGACAGATATACTTCGAATACGATTTATATCTTCCAAAAAAACAAACCGGAGCATGAGTAAGTACGATATCATCATCATAGGCAGCGGACTGGGCGGTCTGGAATGCGGAGCCATCTTAAGCAAAGAGGGCTACCACGTCTGTGTGCTGGAGAAAAACGAACTGTTTGGCGGCTGCTTCCAGACTTACCAACGCGGCAGGCATCGGATGGATACCGGCATTCACTATATCGGCAGTCTGGATGAAGGACAAATCATGAATCAGTATTTCCGTTATTTCGGGATCATGGACAAGCTGTCTATCCAACGGATGGATGAAGAAGGATTCGACCGGATTTATTATAAAGACGCTATCTATGATTATGCCATGGGGCATGAACGGTTCATGGAAACCCTGTGCCACTCATTCCCCCATGAACGGGAGAACTTAAAACGGTATGTGGCAGCTATCCGGTCGGTGGGAACCCTGATCAGCATAGACCAACTGAAAAAAGGCCGCCTGTCCCAAGAAGGCATGGATTTCTTTGCCACCTCGGCAGCCGGAATGATAGCCTCCGTTACCACGAACAGGGATTTACAGAATGTACTTGCCGCAACCTCCCTGCTCTATGGCGGGATCAAAAATAAATCTACCTTCTATGAGCACGCCATGATTAACAACTCTTATCTGGAGAGCGCCTATCGTTTCACGGAAGGAAGTATGCAAGTCAGTCTGGAATTAATCCAGAACATACGTGCCAACGGTGGCACGGTGCTGAACCGGAAAGAAGTGACCCGTATCCTTGTCAAGGATGAAGCCATACAAGGAGTGGAAGTGAACCATGAAGAGGTGATGGAAAGTACCTGCGTCATATCCAACCTGCATCCGCAACTCACCTTATCCCTGCTGGATAAGAACCATTCCATCAAACCGGCTTTTGTGTCGCGCATCAAGTCACTGGAAAACAGTTACGGGATATTCACGCTCAATCTGATGATGAAAAAAGACTGTTGCCCCTATCAGAACCATAATATATACCTGCACGGCAATGAGGAGGTGTGGTATGACAAAGATACGCACAAAGGGAGTACCCCCAGTTGCATGATCTCCATGCAAGTACCCCGCGGCAACAGCAAATTCACAGAGGTGGTTTCCATACTGACCCCCATGTATATGGATGAGGTCAGCGAATGGACGGATACGGCTCCCGAACACCGTGGCGAGGCATACCGCCAGTTCAAGGAAGAAAAGACGGAACAGATCTTGCAGTTCCTGAGCCAGTTCGGGTTTCACTGGAATCATTGCATTGAAAAGATTCATACCACGACTCCGCTGAGCTATCGGGACTATACCGGAACCATAGACGGTTCGGCATACGGCATTGTCAAAAACTACCAGTATCCGCAAATCAGTTTTGTTTCCACACGCACCAAACTGAAGAACCTGTTCCTCACGGGGCAGAATCTGAATGTACACGGTGCCTTGGGCGTGACGCTGACAGCCATGCTCACTTGTTCGGAATTTGTAGGTCAGGAATATTTAGCAAAGAAAGTAGGCAATGCATAAGATTCTGAAGAAAACCATCAAGTACGGGGCAGCTGCCCTGTTGACGCTGATAGCGGTGATCCTGACAGGAATCGGCTATCTCTATTTATCTGCCGATATGATGACTCCGCCATTCGAGTCTACCCCTGAAACGGATCGTGTGATACGGAAAGACAGTCTCCGGCAATACGGCGAAAACTACCTGCGGCACAGTGAGAGCGGACTTTGGGAACTGAAAGTCAGCGGACCTGCCTACGAAAGAGGCAAAGCCATCGGCCAACTGACTTCCGACTTGCTTTATTTTCAAGAGAAAGTATTTGTGGACCAGATAAAAGAGATAGTCCCTTCTGAAAGTTACCTTAAATTCCTCCGTTTCTTCATTGTCCTTTTCAACCGGAATCTGGGGAAGAATGTGCCGGAAGAGTTTCGGGACGAGATTTATGGCATCTCCCTCTCCTGCACCCATGAGTATGATTTCATCGGCACCCCCTACGAGCGTCAGTTAAATTACCACTCCGCCCACGACTTGGGACATGCCATGCAGGACTATATGCTAGTAGGATGCAGTTCATTTGCCTGCTGGGGTGAGAACAGTGCCGATTCTTCCCTTATCATCGGCCGTAATTTCGATTTCTACATGGGTGACGCCTTTGCACGCAACAAGCTCGTTTCGTTTTACCAACCCGAAAAGGGATATCGCTTCGCATCCGTGGGATGGGCCGGAATGACCGGTGTCCTTTCCGGCATGAATGAAACGGGGCTGACGGTCACCATCAATGCCGCCAAATCGGATCTGCCTGCCGCATCCGCCACCCCTATTTCCATCCTGACGAGGGAAATATTGCAATATGCCTCTACCATTGAGGAAGCATACGCCATCGCCCGGAAACGGAAAACATTTGTCTCGGAATCCATCTTAATTGGTTCGGCCCAAGATGGCAAGGCGGCGATTATAGAGAAATCACCGGAAAAAATCGCTCTTTTCACAGGAAGCGAACAACAGATCATCTGCACCAACCACTATCAGTCGGAAACATTCAGCCATGACAAACGTAACCGGGAAAACATAGAAACTTCGGACAGCCCCTACCGCTTTGCCCGTTTGCAGGAGCTACTGAAAGAAAACATCCCCCTAGATGCTTCGAAAGCCGCAACCATCCTCCGCAACCGGAAAGGAGTGGGAGAAGCGGAACTGGGACTTGCCAACGAAATGGCCATCAATCAATTCATCGCCCATCATTCCGTTATTTTCCAACCGGAGAAAAAGCTGATGTGGGTATCCACCTCTCCCTGGCAATGCGGCAAGTACGTGGCATACGACCTGAACAGGATTTTCAGCGATTCCATCGATTTCAACCATGAAATCTATACCGAATGCCTGACCGTGCCTGCGGACTCCTTCCTACAACAACAGGAATACCAACAGCTGATGACTTACAAAAGACTGGCTCCTGTACTACGGAAGCAGATTAAAAAGAAAGAACGGCTGGACGAACAGACCCTGCACGCCTTCCAACATGCCAACCCTCATTTCTTTTATGTGTACGAGTTACTGGGAGATTACTATCATGCCACGGGACAGCAGGAGAAAGCCCTGCGCAATTGGAAGAAAGCCCTCTTGCTTCCTATCCCCAAGCGAAGTGAATCAGAACGTATAGAACATAAAATAAACAACTAAGATGAAAAAGAATCCGGAAATACAATTCCGCTCCCCTGAGGAAATCAAAGCCTATCAGGAAAGCCGGCTGGCTGAGGAACTGCTTTATTTGCAGAATCATTCACGATTCTACCAACGTCTGTTCCAAGCACATCACATCGATATACAACAGATAAAAACCATCGAAGACTTGCAACAAATACCTGTCACAACCAAGACAGACCTGCAACTTCATAATGAAGATTTTATCTGTGTGAGCCGCGATGAGATTATTGACTATGTCACCACATCGGGCACCTTGGGCGACCCCGTCACTTTTGTATTGACTTCCGAGGACCTTGACCGGCTGGCCTACAACGAATATCTGTCATTCACCACCACCGGATGCAGCAGGCAAGATATACTACAGCTGATGACCACCATAGACAGACGTTTCATGGCGGGCCTCGCCTACTATATGGGAGCTCGTGAGTTGGGTATGGGAGTAGCCCGCGTGGGAAACGGCATTCCCGAACTGCAATGGGACACTATCCGGCGCATCCATCCCACTTGCGGCATGGTAGTCCCTTCCTTTCTGATCAAGCTGATTGAATTTGCCGAAAAGAACCATATTGATTACCATCACTGCTCCATGCAGAAATGCGTATGCATAGGCGAAGCACTACGCAATCCCGATTTCACCCTGAACACACTGGGTAAGCGGATACACGAGAAATGGGATTCCCTGCAACTTTACTCCACCTACGCATCTACCGAAATGCAATCCTCGTTTACCGAATGTAATGAATTTCACGGTGGTCATCTCCAGCCGGAACTGATTATCGTAGAGTTTCTGGATGACAACAACCAGCCTGTAAAAGAAGGGGAAGCAGGCGAAGTGACCATTACGACTTTGGGAGTAAGAGGAATGCCGCTACTCCGTTTCAAGACCGGAGATATTTGTTACCATTATACCGAACCTTGCGCCTGCGGACGTAACACCATCCGTCTCAGCTCCATACTGGGCCGTAAAGGACAAATGATAAAATATAAAGGTACGACCCTTTACCCACCCGCTTTATTTGATATTCTGGATAACATCCCCCATATCAAGAATTACATTGTAGAGGTTTATACCAATGAGCTGGGAACGGATGAAATACAGATCCGTATCGGAAGTGAAAACCGCAGCGGAGCTTTCGCTAAAGAAATCAAAGACCTGTTCCGTTCCAAAGTACGGGTGGCTCCGAGTATCAATTTTGAATCGGCAGAGTATATCGCGAAAATACAAATGCCACCCATGAGTCGAAAAATAGTTAAATTTATTGATTTGAGATAATATTTTTCTACCTTTGGCAGCAACAAAACAACACTAAAAAAGAACTAATATGAAACAGTTACTCGTTTTATTATTCCTTGTAAGCAGCATGGCTTGCTTCGGGCAAAACAAAGACGCCTTGGAAGACATCTCTTCTGTAACATTTTATGGCATAGACTTTACCCGTGCCAAAGTGTACGGTGCCAAAGAAGGCTCCATACAGTTCAAATATACTTTTGATGACATCAACAAGCTTTTCATCACCGAACCGAAGAAGTATGATATTGGCAAAAGACTGGGTGTCAATGTAGAAGTGACCTCATTAGAGGCAGTAAACGATGCCAACAAGACCATCAATCCCGACGAAATCATGACGACCGACAGCGGATACACCCTGGATGAAAAACAGATAGAAGAGGTCATCAAGACACTCCCTATTCTCTCTCAAGAAGAAAAAACAGGATTGATTATGGTTGCCATGCTTTTAAACAAGGCTGATGCAAGAGCCACCTATCAAATAGTATTCTTCAATACGAAAACCCGTGAGATCCTGTATAGTGCACCGACTAACGGCAAAGCACGCGGTTTCGGGTTACGCAATTATTGGGCAGGTTCCGTACATAGTGCCATGAAGAAGTTAGACTAATCCATCAACTCACTACAGAGGGTGTATCCATATTTTCAATACACCCTCGACAATGTACATACATCATTTCTCTATAACAGAAGTAAGAGGATGACGATTGCCTTTTATCTCTCTTAAAAATGCCTTTGCAGAACCAAAATTCAGATAAAGGTCCAAGCGTACCGGTAAGTGATTCTTATCATCGGTA
>ERZ778503.1671-NODE-1671-length-14393-cov-5.609499_pt1 | contig 14393 bp, 9 predicted proteins | sample MGYA00510047_ERZ778503 | MGnify/ENA primary metagenome ERZ778503 (study PRJEB29527, sample SAMN07138965) | mouse gut metagenome | material: feces | host: mouse | place: China:Nanjing | collected 2016-01-25 ... | reverse complement strand
TAAGATTTAAGAATTAAGAATTAAGAATTGTGGCAATATTTATCGGGTTTCTTGTTTTGGGGCTAATAAGACTAATAGGACAAATAAGGCTGATAAGACCGATTAGACCAATTTGCTCATAAGACAAAAGACAACGAATAAAGCATATTTTCTTAATTCTTAATTCTTAATTCTTAACTCTTAATTCTTAATTAGAGAAGTAGACTCTCTTTACCCTTTCGCTCACTCCCGTCAACACCTCATACGGTATGGTGTCGAGGATATCGGAGAGAACTGTCACGGGCAGGTTGTCGCCGAAGATCTCCACCGTGTCGCCCTCGCGGCAGTCTATATCCGTAACGTCTATCATCGCCACGTCCATGCAGATGTTTCCCACGTATGGCGCGCGCTTGCCGTTTACGAGACAATATCCGTGTCCGCGCCCGAGATGGCGGTTAAGCCCGTCGGCATATCCTATGGGTATAGCAGCGATGACACTGTCGCGCGACAGTATGCCGCGGCGGCTGTAGCCAACGGTCTCGTCCTTCGGGACATTGCGCAACTGGAGTATCGTTGTCTTCAACGTGCACACATTATTTATAATAGAGTTGTCGCGGCTGTCTATCCCGTACAGTCCCAGCCCGAGGCGGCACATGTCAAGCTGCCTTTCCGGGAAATGCTCTATACCGGCAGAGTTGTCGATATGGCGCAAAATCTTGTGCGTGAATGCCGCCTGAAGCTTGCGGCTTGCCTTGTCGAAACGTTCAAACTGCATGGCTGAGAACGCGTCAAAGTCGTCGCTGTCCGAGCCTACGAAGTGAGAGAACACCGAGCGCGGCATTATTGCGTTCTGCCCTTTGAGCCTCTCTATAAGCCTGTCGATATCCGTCTCAGGGTTAAAGCCAAGGCGGTGCATGCCCGTGTCAAGCTTTATGTGCACCGGATATCCCGTTATGCCCTCCTTTCCGGCAGCGTCAATAAGCGCATCGAGCAGGCGGAAGCTGTACACCTCCGGCTCGAGGTCGTAGTCGAACATGGTCTTGAACGCCGTCATCTCCGGGTTCATAATCATGATGTTCGCCGTTATTCCAGCCTTGCGCAACGTAACGCCCTCGTCGGCAACCGCCACGGCAAGGTAGTCGGCGCGATGGTCCTGTAGCGTCTTTGCCACTTCCACGGCACCACTGCCATAGGCATTTGCCTTTACCATGCACACCATCTTCGTCTCCGGCTTGAGAAACGAACGGAAGTGGTTGAGGTTGTTCACCACGGCACCGAGGTTCACCTCGAGTATTGTCTCATGTACTTTCTGCTCGAGCTGTTCCGTAAGACGGTCGAAAGAGAAGTTGCGCGCGCCCTTGAGCAGTATCACCTCATCACGCAACGAGCGGAAGACATCGCTTGCTGCAAACGCACCGCTGTCGGGGAAGAAGTATTTTTCGGCTATTTCTATCCTGCCGGCAAACGTGGTTATGTCCGGTCCGATGCCGATGAATTTTTCCACACCGCGCTTACGTGCAAGGTCAGAGACCTCCGCATAAAGCTCCTCACCGTCCTTGCCGCTTTGGCAGATGTCGCTCAGTATCAGCGTGCGGCGGCGTCCGGCATGGTCGGGACGACGGTTCATGAAGTCGAGCGCGATGTCGAGCGAGTTTATATCCGAGTTATACGAGTCGTTTATCAGCGTGCATCCGTGCTGCCCCGCCTTCACCTCCAGCCTCATAGCCACCGGCTCCAGTGCCGCCATACGCGTTGCCAGCGTGTCAAAGCCCAGTCCCAAGTGCAATGCCACGGCGGCACATGCCATGGAGTTCTCCACCGATGCGTCGTCGATGAAGGGCAGCTCATACCGTCCCTCCACATCTTTATATATATAGGTGACGGTTGTGGACATGCCATTCTTTGATATGCCCTTCACATAAAGTGCCGCCTTGGGGTCGCGTACAGACCATGCCACGCGCCTGCCTCTGTATCCGCTTGCCTCCACACACCGTGATATCGTGGGGTTGTCGGCAGGATATACAATAACCTTTGAGTCGCGGAAGAGCTTCAGCTTCTCGTTGCACTTGTCTTCAAGCGTGTTGAAATTCTCCTGATGTGCATCGCCGATGTTCGTTATAACACCTATCGTTGGCTGTATGATGTCGTGAAGTGCCGCCATTTCTCCCGGCTCACTTATTCCTGCCTCGAATATTCCTATCTGCGTGTGCTCGTGCATGAGCCATACCGACAGTGGGACTCCCACCTGCGAGTTGTAGCTGCGCGGGCTCCGCGTCACGACAAACGAGGGCGACAACAGCTGGTACAGCCACTCCTTCACCATAGTCTTACCGTTGCTGCCCGTGATGCCTATAACGGGTATGCCAAACTCGTCGCGGTGCCTTTCGGCAAGCCTCTGAAGCGCTTCCAAAGGGCGCACCACCTTGAGGAAGTTTGTTCCCGGAAAGAGCGACGCGGCATCTTCGGGAACTTTCTCCACTACAAAGTTGCGTACCCCGCGGCGATAAAGCTCAGGGATGTACCTGTGACCGTCGTTGCGCTCCGTCCTTATGGCAAAGAACAGTGTTTCTTCAGGAAAACAAAGCGAGCGGCTGTCGGTGAGCAGCCAGCCTATGTTTGCATCGGCAGTGCCAACGCGACGCGCTCCTATAAGCGTTGTAACCTTTTCTACCGTATATTTCATTTGTGCATTTATAGTTACTCGTTCAAGTTTAGAAGGTGTATTAAAATACTCATACAGCAACTGGTAGGATTTCGACACACCATCATGCTTACTTTAAATGCAAAGGTAATGTTTTTGCATGAAGAACGTTTCACGTAGAATAAAGATTTTTTATCCGAAATTAGGAGGGATTGAATTTTTGTGTGTTTGTATTAGGGAGTTAAAGAAGTTATGGGAAGTTAAAGAAGTTAAAGGACAAATGATTGAGAAAGGAGAAAGGAGAAAGGAGAAAAGGGAGAAAGGAACCTGCACCTTCCTCCCTTTTCTCCTAAAAATCATTAGTGTACTTAAAGTCTTTAAGGTCTTTAAAGTCATTAAAGACAATAATGCCAATCTGCTCCTCCCTCCCTTCCCTCCTTCCTCCCTTTTCTCCTTACATCATCATTTGTCCTTTAACTTCTTTAACTCCCCATAACTTCTTTAACTCCCTAATACAAACACACAAAAATTCAATCCCTCCTAATTTCAGATGAAACATCTTCATATATTGTAATATTGTTAAGTCCACGGACTTCTGCAAACCCTCTTTTTAACATTTAAAACGCGCCATTTTTCAGTTCTTTCCGCAGCAACTTGCTTTCGTACGAATATTCCACAAATTTCGCGACTTACGTTTTTGGGTAGAAACAATATGCACAGCAAAACGGAAGAGCATGTATAAAAATATTATAACAATCTGAGCTACAATATGTTACAAATAAAGAACATAACAATCAATACTGTTTTTCCCTGTAATATGATATGTTTTACTCCATAATATAGCATATATTACTCTGTAAAATATGTCATATTACCATGTAAAGTATGCTGCTTTATGATGTAATATATGCTATATTACGAAGTAAAACATATCTTATTTCAAGGTGAAACAGGCATCTTTACAGTATAAAACAGCTATGAACAGGGGTAATATGCGGCAGACGGGTGTCTTTGTGGAATGCACAAAAACAGAAAATGCAGGTCAATGAGATGTTAAAATATGTACAAACAAGGTCCATGTTGCACATATCGGCGTGTTTTGTGCATTATGCAGGACCAAATATAACTAATAAAACTGCACAGACGTACGGCATCTGTGCAGTTTTAATTCTATTTCAAGAGATTTGCAAGAACAAAAAAAGGTGTTTTTTCTTAACATTCACACCATGAATTTAACATTGTATTTCTCCTCCAGTTTGCTTATGTTTGCCCTTGTCTTTTCCATAAAAATCATGTATTCCTCCGACTCCGGGTTGAACGGCTTGTGCTCCAATGCTTTCTTTATGGGCTGCCATTCCGTAATGAAATGACGTGCGGCATCGGAGAAGAACGTTTCGGAAAATCGCTCCCAGATATATTCCACCGCCTGAGCGGAGGGATGCAGCATGTCCGGGGCATAGAAGCGGTAGTCGCGAAGCTCGTCGTTTACAATCTCGTATGCGGGGAAATAGACGACAGTGGCAGGGCGCATGCGCACAAGCTTGTCGGCAGCGAGCAGGAGAACCGCCTTTGAAAGGGCACTGCCGTGAAAGCCGTACTTGGCATAGCGTATCGGACTGACCGTGACAATGACCTTAACGCCGGCATACCGCGACACAAGGATGTCCACCGCCTCGGACAGATAGCCGAGGCATTCGTCCACGGTAAGCTCGCGCTCGGTAAAGAGACTGTGCGGACGCTTGGCGCAGTTATCCACTATCTCGCCCGTGGAGTTGAGCACATACACGTGATTTGTGCCGAGCGTCAGCACGGCGACATGAGGGGCTGCACCGGTCCTGCGCACCGTATGGAGTATGCTTGCGGGATTGTACATCACGCCATAGGGGTTTACCGTTGCCCTGAACTTGTAGTCAATGAAGCGGCTTCCTATGTTGTCGGCAAAGCACGAACCGACAAACAGCATGTCCTCAAAAGGAGGAATGGCAAAGCCGGGTGCGGGTATATTTACTTCTGTGCGGAAATCCATGGCATCAGCTCCTGCTTACCTGCAATCCCTTGTCGCTCAGCGACATCTCAACGAAACGTGCATTGGCATTGGGACGGTTGGAATTAAGGATTGTGCGTATGCGTGCTGCGGCATCGGGATCCTTTGCAACCATGTAGAGATAGCCGCCTCCACCGGCACCCGAAAGCTTGTATCCGAGGCACAGGTCGTCTATCTGCGACGTTATCCGGCGCACGGTATCGGGGTTCGTGCCGCTGTCTATTGCCTGGTTCTGCTGCCATGTCTTCCTTACGAGGTGTCCCATCTGCGTGAAGTCTGCACGCTGTATAGCCTCGTACATGTCGTACACATGGTTCTTCATCTCGCGCAGCAAAGCCAGCTCTGAGTTATGGTTGAGGAACATGCGGCGCACAATCTCGGCAAGGATTTTCTTTGCCGTGCGCGTTATGCCGGTGTAATAGAGCAGATGGCACGCGCTGTATTCGGGGCGCGTGTATATGTCGGACGGCAGCCAGCGCACCGTGGGAGCCTGGTCGAAGCCGCGCTCGGTCTGCAACAGCTTTATGCCCTGCAATATTCCGCCGAACTGGTCCTGCCATCCTCCTCCGGTGGTAAGCAGCTGTTCGAGCACAAGGGTGCGGCTGCCTATCTCCGTCTTGTCCCACATAAGCCCGCAGAAATCGTTCAATGCCCCGAGCACCGTAGCCGCCAGCACGCTGCTCGTGCCGAGTCCGCTGCCTGCCGGAATAGCCGAAAGCAGCGTAAGCTCTATACCGCAGCCGAATGATTCAAGCTGCTTCTCGAGCGTACCGTACTCTTCCGTGGAGAAACCGGGCAGGAAACCGGCAAGCGCAAGTGCCGCCTTGGGTATGGAGAAGGGGCTGCCCACGTGGCGGAAGTCGGCAAGCTCTTCGTATGTGCTTATCGTTTCCATCGCTCCGAGGTCTATGCTCCTCAATATTATCTTATGTTCCTTGCAGGGGCGCACGTATGTCTGCAACGGCGGCTGACCGTTAAGCTCTATTGCAAGGTTTATCACGCTGCCGCCTTCCATAAGGCAATACGGGGGCGTGTCGGTCCAGCCTCCGGCTATGTCGATGCGCACCGGACTGCGTCCCCATACAATCTGGTCGTTGTAGACGGACATCACGGGCGACTGTCTCTCTGACAGGACGCGCTCGGTAAGTCCCTCACGCAACAAGCCGAACGCCTTTTCCTCCGCCGCCCGGCATTCTTCTCCCTTCAGGCGTGACAGCTCCGAACGGAACATGCTGTCGTGTATCTGCGTAAGCAGCGGGGCACCGGCGGCAAGAGCCCTGGGCTCAGGAATGTTGTATAGCGAATATTCCTTGGCGGCATGGCACAGGTCTAACTGGTAGAACACGCTGTGCTCATAATTGTCGGCTATGGCACGCCAGTTGCCGGCACGGAATTCATTGCGCTGAGCCGTAAGCCTTGACAGGCACGCCTCATTGGAAATGTCGTCCGCACTGAGCTTGCGCGCCTCAAGCCACAGTGTCCTTGCATCGTCGCCAAGCTCCGGCTCGTTGAGCATCCAGCGCAAAAGCAGTCCGGCATCGTCAAGGCTTTCGCATGCGGGGAATATACGTGCAGACTGCAGGTCGGTGCTGCCGTATATCGCGTCAATGTCTATGCCGCGCACGGACGCCCACTCACGGAAGGGCTTGCCGAGAAACAGCGTGGTTTCATCGTGCAGGCTTCCGCGGAACTTGTCGTCGAAGCCGTATGGACGCACCACATATTCGCCCTCACCGACAGGCACAACATCGACACAGTCGCCCGGACGGAGCGCGACGTGCCAGTCGTTTCGGGGCACGCCCGTTATTATATTCTCATGGGCAAGGGTCCACTTCTCCCCCACCCAACTGTTCTCTATCCACAGGTTTTGGTTTGCCTCAGTTATCGAAGTCCTGACAACGGCATTCTGCACAAACATTGCCGGATGCGGCTTGAGCGAGTGGTGCATTATCTCGCGCTGGTCGTTCACAAGGTTCTGAACGGCAAGCGTGGACGATATTATCTCGTGGCTTGTGCCGTAATGATAGAACTCTCCGCCGGGAAGCGGCAGCACGGCAACCTTGAGGCTGTTCAGCTCATCATCCTTTATCCCGGGATTTGAACCGAGGGCACAGCCGAATTCGGAATATAAATCATAGTTGATTATCTCACCGTTGCGCATGGAACGTTCCATAAGGACCTTGACGGCACGGTCGCTGAGAAGCCAGATGCCTATGTCGGTAAGGTAGAAATGTGACTTGAGCAACTCGCCGAGCGTCTTTATCGAAGGCTTCTGCATCATACACTCAAGCACGGACGATGTGTCGCGGCGCGACACAAACACTCCGTGGTCCGTGGCTATTTCTGGTCCGAGCCAAAGCCCGTAGCACACTACGTCGGCATCGGGCACAGCCTGCAGGGGCTTCGTGGCGCGGATATATACATCGCCGCTGACAATCATCGTGTGGATATTGTCCGGCGCCATGTCCATTATGCGCTCGTAAAGTGGTATCTGCAATGACAGCAAATCCTGCGAAAGGCGCTGCCCGCGCTCCCAGCGGAACACGGGAATGGGGGTAAGTATCTTGCCGGACGGGGCGTAGGCGGGCAGGCGGCGGCTCTGTCCGCCGGCATGAAGAAGCAGCCGCTTGTCTTTTTTCATCCACTCGTCGAAGGTCTCTCCTTGCGACATTTCCCTGTAACACGACTGCAACAGCCATGTGGAGCCTCCGCCGGAACCGAGCTTATGACCCACGGGGTCGTTGGTGCAGAACCAGTCGGAGCGGTCGTATCCGGTCACATCGTGAAAACAATTTACAAGATTTGGCGGTAGTGACAATAGTTTCTTCATTGCTTCTTCTGTTTATTTCGTCCGTTCAACAATATCATAAATATAATTACAGCCAGCAGCAGGGCACAGGCTATGTATGCAACAGTCTCGGTAACGGATATGGACTGCGGGTGGAAATCAAGCTCCACCTCATGGTCTCCGGCACCTACGTTGAGGGCGCGGAGCACATAGTTCACACGTCCAAGCTCTGCCGGCTTGCCGTCTATGGTTGCCGTCCAACCGGGATAATACACCTCGGAGAAGACTATTATGCCGCCGGTGGCTGACTTTACGGTATATTTAAGGTGGTTAGGCTCGCACTGTGTTATGCTGACGACAGATGTGTTGTCCTGCACCTTGGTGTCGCCGAGCACGTCTTTGAAGCGCTTGTCTGCCACAGCCTCGTGCCTGAGGCTGATTTTTCCCACGGCAGACAGCTCGTCGTTGGCATTGTCAACATAGGTTATCTTGTCGACAAACCATGCATTGCCGTAGGTATACGGATTCTGTATGGGTATGGTCTTGTTGTCCTGAAGGGGGACGATGAAGTATTTTGTATTGAGCATGTTGAGGACCGGGCACACCGAGTCGCCGTTAATCTGCGTCATGTCGCCGCCTGCTTCGGCTATAGCCTTCATCACACCGCTCATCTCCTGCCGGATATAGGCATCGGCAAGTTCCTGATAGCGGCGGAGCTTTGCCGCATGATAGCCTCCGATACTCTTGTGATAGTACGACGTCTCGTTCTCGTTGAAGGTATTTGTCGACAAGTTGAGCACGCGGTGGTTGCCGCAGTTCTCCTTGTCCTGCAATATAATCTCGTCTGCGGGTGTGAGCTGCACCGGTGTCTCACGCACGCTCTTGTTTACAAACATGTCGTTGTTGAGATAGCGTTTGTTCACCTGCCACATGTCGGCAAGACACAGCACAAGGATTGCACCGACCATATACTCTGCCTTTATCTTGCGCATCTTGAAGAGGAAAAGGAGCAGGGTGCCTGCCGCTATTATCCAGAACGAGCGCCAGCAGTCGGCTGAGAACACGGCCATACGCATCTCGCGGAGGTTGGCAAGCAGCGGATTGAGATATTCGGCGGGAAGCTGGCTGAGCTGGTGCATCTCCATCGCCGACACGAACTCAGAGAAGAACACCGAGGGCATAAGGGCGAAAAGAAGGGCAAAGCCTCCGGTAAGCCCGAAGGATGCGTACACATATTTAATATTAAGGGAGAGTGTTTCGGGGTCGTCCAAAATCTTCTTCAATGCCAGCATGGCAAGAAGGGGTATGGTAAACTCGGCAATGACAAGTATGGATGCCACCGTGCGGAACTTGGAATACATCGGCATGTAGTCGATAAAGAGGTCGGTAAGAGGCATGAAATTATGTCCCCACGACAGCAGTATGGATAATACCGTGGCAGCGAGAAGTGCCCACTTAACGGGTCCCTTGACGATGAAAAGCCCGAGAATGAACAGCATCAGCACAAAAGCGCCGACATATACCGGACCGCTTGTTCCGGGCTGGTTGCCCCAGTACTGCCCCATCTGCCGGTAGATGTCAAGGAAGTTGTTGTCCGCATGCTTCATTGCCGTATTGCTGTAGACCAGCGGAGCCGATGCCCCGCCTTTGGCATTTGGCACAAGCAGCGTCCATGTCTCGCTTATTCCGTAGCTCCACTGCGTTATATAGTCGCGCTCCAGACCGCTGTCCGTCTGGTTTGCCGAATTTGCCTTGACGAGTTCGCTCTTGCCACGCATCGACTCTTTGGAGTATTCCCACGTGTGATAGAGGTTGCTGATATTGATGCTTATGCCTATGAGAGCACCTGCGAGGCACACGCCCGTGGCTTTTGCAAAGTGTACAAGACGCTTGTTGCGTATGGCATCAACAAACCATGCGACAATCATGAAGAAAATAATGAACAGGTAATAATAGGTCATCTGCACATGGTTGGCGTTGACCTCGAACGCGGCGAATATCGCCGTGACTATCAGTCCCCACAGATATTTGCCCCTATATGCAAGGACGACACCGGCAATAAGCGGGGGCAGATAGGCAAGTGCCATGACTTTCCATATATGTCCGGCGGCAATGATGATAAAGAAATAACTTGAGAATGCCCATATCACCGCACCCAATGCCGCAAGCATCTGCCTGAAGTCGAACGCACGCAGCAGGATATAAAAGCCCAAGAGATAGGCAAAGATATACCAGACGTTTTCAGGAAGCCACAGATGATATGCCTTCATCACGGCAGACAATCCGTCGGTGCTGCTGTAAGACGGGGCGGTCTGATATGTCGGCATTCCGCTGAATACGGCGTTTGTCCACCGTGTGACCTCGCCCGTGCGTTCCTTATATTCTGAGATTTCGTGTCCGGCGCCCTTGCTTGCCGCCGAGTCTTCCCTGAAAAGGATTTTGCCTTCAATGTCGGCAGGAAAAAAATAAGCAAATGAAATAACTGCAAAAAGTATCACTGCCAGTACGTCCGGCAGATATTGTTTCCAAGTTTTCATGTATATAAACGTTTATTATTTCATTAAAATATTGCCACAAAGTTACTTAAAACAAGCGATAAAGCCAATTATTTATAGAAAAAGTTGTAATTTTGCGCTGTTTTACAACATTACGGCAAATGAAGATAGGAATTATCGTGGCAATGGAGAAAGAGCTTGTTGAGCTGCGCACGCTGCTTGACGACACTTCCACCGAACGCCACAACTGCAAGGACTTTATAATAGGAAACATCGGAGACAAGGTCATCGTAATGCAACAGTGCGGAATAGGCAAGGTAAACTCTGCAATCGGTGCCGTGGAGATGATTAACAACTATCATCCTGACCTTATAATATCAACGGGAGTGGCAGGAGGTGCCGACGTGACGCTGAACGTGACGGACGTGGTTGTGGGGACTTCTTACATATACCATGATGCCTATTGCGGAAGCGAATGCCAGCGCGGACAGATAATGGGAATGCCCGAGAAGTTCAAGGCTCCCGAAAGGCTTGTCGAAAAGGCTCTTGCCATTGAAAGCGACACGCAAATACACGCGGGAATGATTGTAAGCGGTGAGTGGTTTGTAGACTCCCGCGAGAAGATGCGTTCCATTCTCAACAGTTTTCCGGAAGCCACGGCAGTAGACATGGAGAGCTGTTCCATTGCACAGACATGCCATATATACGGCGTGCCGTTCATCAGTTTCCGCATTATCAGCGACATTCCGCTCAAAGACAACAACGCGTCACAATATTTCGACTTCTGGGCACGAATGGCAGAAGGCTCGTTCAACGTTACAAAGAAGTTTCTGGCAGCAATATAAATAAGCCGTGTGGGTCTTACTATCAGTCATATTAGTCTTATTAGACCTATTTGCCATATTAGACCTATCAACCCAATAAAACAATTATGAAAAAGATACCAAGCTTTACAATAGATCACAACCGCCTGCTGCGCGGCATATACGTCTCGCGCAAGGACAGCGTGGGAGGAGAAACCGTTACTACCTTCGACATACGCATGAAGGAGCCGAACCGCGAGCCGGCACTGCACAACGGGGCACTGCACACCATAGAGCATCTTGCCGCAACATATCTGCGCAACGACGAGGAATGGCGCGACAGGATAATATATTGGGGACCGATGGGATGCCTGACAGGCAACTACCTGCTGATACGCGGCAACTATGAATCAAAGGACATAGTAGAGCTGATGAAGCGCACATTCCGCTTCATTGCCGAATTCGACGGGGATATACCCGGAGCGGCACCGCAAGACTGCGGCAACTGGCTTCTCCACGACTTGCCGATGGCTAAGCTTGAAGCAAGAAAGTATCTGGAAGAGGTTCTCAACTGCATTGAAAAGGAGAACCTTGTATATCCGGAATAATTACCTGTCAACCTGTATGGCATGGGGAAATAATAATAAAGCAAGCCAATAACAGGAATGACGAAAAAGGATGGTGTGTCAATATTCAACTATTCCAATCTGTAGGGACATATTCTTGTATTTGTCCGCTTATAACAGGTTGACATTCAATGTCTATTTGGCGGACAAATACAAGAATATGTCCCTACCAGTTGCTGTATAAATATTTTGACACACCATCTTTTACTATTATTAAGAGTAAAAACTCTTTTGGAAACTCTTCACCATAAGTTATCTTGTTTTTCCCAACCCCAGTCGTCCGGCATACCGTCTTCAACTTCAATTTCTTCTGTTTCGTTATCTGAAGTTACCTCGGCTCCAGAGATGTGTTGCATTAAATTATCCATCTGTACTATGATGATAGTACTTTCCGGTTTTATATATACTCTTTTCTTCTTCATTCTTCAAGACTTTATTTCACAATAATTTTCTTGCCCTTGCAAATGTATATGCCTCTTGACAGTGCAGTGCGACTGTGCATTTTCTGCCCCTGCAAGTTGTATATGTTATCATTTGCGTTTGTTTCTTCTTCGCCAATCTTTATGCTGACGAAGCCTGTTGTCTCATCGAAATTGCTTTCTATATCGCTCATAAATAAAGAATGAGATATACCGTTTTCTCCCATCTGATGTTCATCCTCTATCCACCAGCAATAGCCTTTGCTATAGTAATCTTTTGTGAGATGCATCAACTTGCTGTTATATAGCAAGTACGAGTTCTGCAGAATGTTTACCGGTTTATATGAACCCTTTATTGTAAGTTTACAGTCGCTTCCTGCGTATGTATACGGGTTACCCTCGTTTGTTACAATTTTCGGTTCATCGTCCGAATTATATGATACTCGATCTATCATATAATACGGTCCTTTCATTGTCTGCGCAGCTTCATCACCGATCTTAATTTCTACATCTCCTATGTTTCCGTTATATCCAGGTCTGATGATATAGCAGCTGCCGGCTTTCAAAACTACATCATCTTCTTTGAAATCGTCAAGGTTTATTGTCTTGAATTCAATGGTATAGCGGTCCTTAAAGCCTGTAAACTCTGCGATACGTGGATAAGGGAAGAATGTTGTATTTACCTGATACTTTGTGAGATTAACCGGAAGCACTATCGAATTCCACTTGTCTTCCTTTAGTGCACGCCTCAGTACTAATGGCCTGTTCTTGAAATTTCCATTACTGTTAAATTTGTCCTGGTCATCAAGAGCAAAACTCTGACCGAGATATTTTAAGCGGAAATCATCAAAGTATATCACTTCGTCAGATGTCATTTCCCTTTTTGTTACCTCGATTCCCATTTTAAGACTGGTATTTTCATTGCTGACATACACGAGTACGGAGTTTGGATAGCATCCTGTATAAAATGACACACCTGCTTCCACATAATTCTCCGGTGCTTTTTTCGCTTTCAGGTTAGCGAGAATATAATTCGTATCATTGTTTTTATCGTCAAGACTTTGCTGTATATTCTCATCGTACCCCTTCATATAAGATTGCGGCAATAAATTTACATAGGCATTTTTTGCAGTGCCCAAATTGGCGTTTTCGTCTGATATTGCAAATATTCTTGCTATGCAATCTGTTCCGTTTGTTTTATAAAAGCCTTGGCAGTCTATTCTATACCACCCCGGTTGTGTCACCGGCACGGTTTGATACACTTTATAATTAGGCTTTGTGTTATCGGCTATTTTTACTCCGGCAATTCTTCCACAATAGAACATTCCGAATTTTCCGTCTGCATGGTAATCGTTGTATTCTGAATCAGATATGCCAGACGGTCGTTTATAAACGTTTGCAGATGCAAAATCAGTTTTATACCAAGTGTCGTTATTGTTGTCTCCGTTGATATTTTGATAGTTAGAAGACCATCCACGATCTTTAAAACCGTCTTTTTGCGAAACAAGGTTGTATTTATTCAACCTGTTAAAATTCTGTCCCCTAATAAGGAATGTCAAGTCAATAGGCTTTTCGTTATAATAATTGACATCGTCAAGGGTCGTATTTGTAAACTCTTGCATGTTCACAATCTTCCAATAAGAATATTTCTCATCATAAGATGCATGAGTTTTACTTAATCCTCTGACAAGGTTGTAGTTGCCCTCTGCAAACACAGAAATAGTCATCTTGCAGTTGCCAACAAGTTCAATGTCATTTTTAAGATTGCTGTTTACAGCATAGTTATCACTTGCCAAACATTGTATCTTATATACAACATCTTTTTCTGTGATACCTTTCTCTTCTGGATTCTTAATGTCTGAATATTTAACGCGTGTGAGCCTCCATCTTGGTGCAATCCTATATGATACGCTACTTTCGCGGTCTAAGAAGACTCCGTCTTTTACGTTTTTTACGCTTGTCTCATCTATATTATCTTGATTTTGTTCTGTTACTTTTGCCATATAGATACCGTAACCATTAAACGGGCTCTGTATAAGGTAGTAGTCTTCATAAGTACCGTCACTTTTCTTTACTTTCTCAACTATGAGAGGAAGCCCCACTGTGTGTGTTGCCGTACGTGTACCCCAAAATCCTCCGGCATTAAGGAACATTTTCTTGCCGGTATTATAAAACAATATCCTCTCGGAAGTGGTGCTCCCTTTGGAAAAAATATCATCTAATGTCACACCGTTCCCATTATAAGTACTCTCTTCAATGAGACCTATATCGTCTTGATTTTGCGCGTCTGCAGGTATTATATTTACAGTAAACAAAAATGTAACAATAGTGACTATCCAATAAAATCTTTTCATGTTCTACTGTTCTTGAAATAAATAATAATTATATACTTGATATACTAATAAATATTAGAATGGTCAAAATCCATATTAGCTCTTTACGGCTAATGATTCATAATGGGACTACAAAGATAACATGTTTTAGCATATCTATAAGGAAATTAAAGTAACAAATATTCACATTTTAACGCTTTTTCGGGGGGGGTAAATATTTATTAACTAATTACATATCTTTTGTTTACATCTTTTAATATAATAT
>ERZ778503.1667-NODE-1667-length-14408-cov-4.080262_pt1 | contig 14408 bp, 8 predicted proteins | sample MGYA00510047_ERZ778503 | MGnify/ENA primary metagenome ERZ778503 (study PRJEB29527, sample SAMN07138965) | mouse gut metagenome | material: feces | host: mouse | place: China:Nanjing | collected 2016-01-25 ... | reverse complement strand
CCTAAATTCAAGTGCGATAAAAATAAAAATACGAAAATTATCTATTATGACCGTCTGCACCCTTAGTTCTCGTTTACTCTCGATCAGGCTCAGAACGATGTGCAGGGCACTTCTTCACAGTATTACCCCCGTAAAAACTGGAAATGGAAGGCCCTTGTCGAATTCATCATGTCGCAGACCGGAGCCTCTGCAAAGAAATATGCTCTCCGTGGCGTCGATGGCTTCGGTAATCTCGTGCCGCAGAAGGCTGTCAAGACTTTCTGCCTTAAAGCTGACTTCGCAGAGTCTTCAGGCTCTCACAACACCGGCGCGGCAAACCTCATTCATGAAGTGCTGAAAGCTGCCGGTATCACAACTCCTATGCAGGAGGTTGATGATACCGTGCGCACAACTATTTACGGTTTCCCGATTCTTATGTTCCATCAGGAATCGGAGTCGGCCCCGCGCAAGTTCATAGGCAAATATAATTTCAACAACGACAAGTCCACCCATGACACTTTCGGCTTTCAGGATATAAAGGGCTTCAATGCCGGTATGATTAACCGCGATGATTACCTTGTTTGGGAAGGCCCGTTGTCTACATTGCAGGGCAACGCTGACGCTCTGAACGCAGCTCTCGATGATGATATCCCTTATTATCTCATCGAGAATGGTTCTTCCGACGCGCTGACGAATCACCTCGTTGCTTATGACGAGGGGGCCGGAGCCTGGGTAGACAAGGGCGAGATGTGGCGATGGGATGCTGACCGCCTCCTTTGGGCGAAGCGCGACGGCTCTACATGTACTCGTGCCGGCGGTATTCTCGACAAGGTCGCCGCAGGAGAATTTGTCGAGAATAATATCGAGTGCTGGGAGTTCCTGAACAATGGCCACCCGATGTGTCTGTTCCACACCTCGGACTACACGTCTACCGTCACCGGATCGGATATCCCTCGCTGGCTCGATTCAGGTTGGCTCCGCTCTGATGACCGAGGCCTCTATGCTCCTTACTGGTGTGGTGCATTTGAGCCGCGCTATCCCGATAATGACGATAACAACCGCCTATACGCTCAGGGCCGTTTGCCTAAGCAGCTCAAACGTGTCACTGACTGGCTCGCCTCGCTCGCTATCAATGACACCACTCTGACCGAAGAAGAAAAGAACGCTAAATCCGCACTCTTTGCCGGGCAGATTAACAGCTACTTTAACAAGCGCATGGCTCTCGCCTATGACCTCATTCGTGAGTTCATGGTGGCTTCGGACCAGGGCGCGAAGAATATGATGTGGCTTATCATTGACGGCATTGTCTACATCATCTTCTACGACAATGATACAATCTGGCTCATCAACAACGAAGGCCGTATCAGCTTTACCCCTTATGTGGAGCTGCACTCTAAGGATCAGCTCGGCAAATTCGTGTTCAATGGCGAGAGCTCTACGCTGTGGAACCACATAGAACGCTCGCTCATGGAGGAGAAACGCGAGATTTTCAACACTCTCGTTTCCACCGGCGGCCTCACTTATGAACGTTGTCTGTACTGGTTTAACACCACTCAGTCGGACCAGTGGTGCGAAACGGTCTTTAACGCTGACGCCAAGTACAAGTATATTGACTCTTTCGGAGTTACCTCGGAGGACGGCAGCGGAATGGCTCAGAATTATCTCGACATCGCACAGGGATCTCGTGAGGAACACCGTAAATGGGCGATGTACGAACGCTCGCAGTATATCTATGCCAAGTATGCCGCCGGCTCTTTTCGTGATAACTCGATTAACCTGCGAGTCAATACGGCCGGGGAGTCAACCGTGCCCGCAAAGGTGTCTGTCGACGTTACCGCCGCCCAGGACTGGTATTTCTGCTTCCGCTTCTCCGCAAATGCCGGATTTAGCCCGCAGTTCATCTCCAAGGGCGATACCTTTACGTTCACTGGCCCGGAGGGTGCCAATCCTAATGACACCGAGGCCTACATTCATCAGGCTGACCGCGTCTCTGACCTCGGCGATCTCTCTCCGCTCTATCTCACCACCTTTGTCGGCACTCAGGGCCGTATGCTCCGGCGTCTCGTGCTTGGCAACAAAACAGAGGGATATATCGGCAAACTCGCCACTCTAACTCTTGGATCGCACCCGTTGATGACCTACATCAACGTGTGCAATATCCCCACGCTATCATCGTCGCTCAACCTCCTCGGTTGCTCTGCAATGGACGAGGTCGAGGCCCAGGGCTCACGCATTACCGGTGTGCAGCTTCCCGCTGGCTCCGTTGTCTCGAAAATGCACTTGCCGGAGACGGTCGTTTCTCTCGAATTTGACCGCTTCCCCAATCTGACTAATGCAAACCTCATTGTCGATGGCTACAAGAACGTGCAGACTGTGAATATCACTGATTGTGCGAAGTTCAACCCTATGGATGTCCTTGACTCCATTACGGCCACTTCCAACAATTCCCTCCAGTTTGTTCGCGTCACTGGCGGCACACTCCGAGGCTCCGGCGAGGAGCTTGTGCGCCTTATCAACCTTGGTGTCCGTGGCGTTAATGACCGCAACGGCAAACCTGAAATCCTCGGCACTTATCGCATGACTAAGTTGCCGGAAGCCAACGAGCTTGATATTATACTTAACGGAATTAACCCTGACGGCTTCTCTGTCGAGCTCGTTGTCGAGGCGTTCACTTACGCGATGGACGAAGTCAACGCCGCCACTTGGTCGGGTGACACCGAGGTCGACTCCGTCACTCTCGATAACGTGTCGGAACATATCCTATACTACAACGGTGAAACCGCCGCCGAGGCTTTGGCCCGACACGCCGAGGCTGACCGCGATATCCACGAATTAATAACCATCTAATCTCCACTAATGGCTTCTAATGAACAAAGCGTTACGCTCCTTCGCATGAACAAAAGAGCGCAAGTTGAAGCCCTGAACTCCCTCGGTTTTAATCTGACCGAGGGGGCAAGGGCCTCACAGTTTCCCGAACTCGTCAAGTGGGCCGCAGGACTGCTTGATATCACACTTGCGGCAAATCGCAAACGTGACAACCGTAAATTTTTCTTCACCCTCGCCGAGTGGCAGTCGCTGTCATCTACCGAGCAGAACCTGTTCCTTCTTCGTGGTATACGTGTAAGAGCTTGGGGGCTATCTTTTGTCGTTGCACCGGATAATATAGCTAACAAGGCTTGGGGTAAGCAGGGTGCCGTACAGGGCGCGCATCAATTCTCCGCGACAAAGGATTTATATAAATTTTTCGCCGCTCTTGAAGAAACCAGAAACATCGCGGCTGTTCTCGACGGTCAGTCCGGTAATGGTATTATCGGAGCCCCGGCTGCAGAGGCTGCTCTTGCCTATAAAGTATTTACTCTCGAGCGCGACGGCCTCGAAGATGACTCGGAATGGTGTCTGCCGACTCTTGCACACCTCGTCATTATGTTCCGTTATAGAACCGAAATCGAGGCTATAATTTCCGCCGTTTGGTCCGCAGACTTCAAATTTCTCGACAAAGGCTACTGGTCTTGTTGCCAGTGGGACTCCAACAATGCCTATCGTCTCAGCTTTGTGTCTGGTTCTGCTTATGTGGAATCCAAGCCTAATCTTATGACTGTTCGTCCTATATCTCTCAACTAATTCTTAACTCTTATGGCAGATATTAACACTATCATCGAGGAGGCTCAGCTTATGAAGCAGAACCGTGTCGACCTCGTCAAAGCTCTAAACGAGATTGGCTTCACTCAGGTCAACGATCAAACACCTCTCTCTGACATCGCCAAGTATATGAAGTGGGCCGCTGGTCTGCTCGATATCCGCCTGGCTACGTTCTCAAAATCCACCAAACAACATCGTTATTGGACTTATGATGAATGGGTCGGCCAGTCTGCGCAAACTCGCTCATTTTATATTCAGATGGGCGTCGTTATCAGAGCTGAGCGTCAGGAGTTCATCATCGCTAAGGATAACCTGACCTCTGATTCCGGATCCACCGCCATGCAGTGGGCGACGAATAACAATAATGATGTTCGTGGCCTTACTAATTTCTATGGTGTCCCAACTATGCTTACAGACATTGACGGAGAGGCCAATACTGACCTCATTCTCGCCGCAATAGAGGCTAATGGTATCGACTACCCGGCAGCCCGACGGGCGCGTGAATATCGCTGTTGCTCGCTCGCTGACGGTGGTGTCGATGACCCGACAATATGGAGCCTTGCCGCAATCGGTCAGCTCTGGCTGTTCTACAAGTACATTTTTGAAATCAATGCCGCGCTGACTCTGTTTGGCATGGTTACCATCGACACTGGCTCCTGGTACTGGTCATCGACTGAATGCAATTCTTCCACCGCGTGGAACGTCAGTATGCCTTACGGTAGCATTACCTACAATAACAAGACTAATCCATACAGGGCGCGCGCTGTGGCCGCTGCGCGGCCGTCGTCGGCGATATAAACCCTTTCTCACTTCGGCACTTGGCCTCTCGTAATCCCCGACGATAGGAGGGGTGGAGAGTGGCCTTGTGCCACACACCGCGAAGCGGTCGAAAATTTTTTGGTTTTCGCCTCTCGCGGTTTTTTTATACCTTTGTGGTATCAAAAAAATTCTATTTCAGTGCCCTTTTATGCTGACCGAAGACCTGAACATCTACCGCTCAATGTATAACCTGTTGCGATTGCTTATGCAGGCCCGCAACCAGTTCGACAAGGCGTATAAATACGTCGTAGGCGATAAGATGATCGACACCGCTCTTGGCTGCGTCTCTCTCATTCATTATGCCAACGAGGACAGGAGAAAGGGTGCGCGAGAGGAACATCTTGATAAGTTCCTCATTGAGTTTGACATCTTGAAAACTCTTATAATGGTATGTCGAGACGAGCGTCAGTACAAAAAGGATTCTGTCCTCGCCGACGTCTTTGTCCATGTCGCCGATGTTGAAAATCAGGCGACAGCTTGGCGTCGGTCTGCCGCTCGAAAGCCGGAGTCTCAATAAGGGCAAGGGGATCCCCTGGGCACCGAACAACATTCCGTCTCTCCCGGACGTGCGGTGACATCTTGATTGAGAGTGAGCAACTGCTAAGGGATATCGGGCAGCTCACCATCTTAACCGGTGGTTAAATATTTAGTGGCTGCGGCTGTTCTTCCAACGCGTGGAACGTCAATATGAATAACGGTAACATTAACAACAATAACAAGACTAATACAAACAGGGCGCGCGCTGTGGCCCCTGCGCGGCCGTCGTCGGCGACACCCCAGGCAGTCTATGACATACCATTTTCTTCTGTTATCGAGGCATGGATTGACTGTGAGCGTAACAAACGCTCCAGTAATTCATGCACTAAATTCCGCTGGCATGCCGCCCGCGACCTCGTGGAACTGTGGAAACAGATGTGCTCGGGTACGTACACGCAGCGCACATCTATGTGTTTCCTCGTGTCCTACCCGGTTCTCCGCGAGGTTTGGGCCGCGGCATTCCGCGACCGCATTGCGCACCATTGGGAGGACTTGCGATTCCGCCAGGTACTTGAAAACTACTTTGTGGCTGTTGGCGACCGCTCGATGAATTGCCGCAAAGGTTATGGCTCACTCCGTGCTGTCCTTACGTTCAATAAAATGATCTATGACTACACGGAGCGTTATACTCGACAGGACTGCTACATCGTCGGAGGCGATTTCGCCAATTTCTTCATGTCTATCGACAAGAAATTGCTCTGGGAGTATCTTGAACACATCATCATGGACGAATACGAGGGCAACGATAAATCGGCCCTCCTATACATGATGAATGCCACCCTATCGCACTCCGGCCGAGATAACTTCTTCCGAAAATCCCCAGTGGCTCTTTGGGCTGACCTGCCACCGCGCAAGAGCCTTTTCCACATGGATGGCCTTGAAATTGGCAATTTGCCTAATCAAATTTGGGCAAACTTCCTCGGTGCTGTATTCACAATGTGGATGATTTTCGTGAAAAAGGTCGATGGCTTCATCATATTCGTCGATGATTTCAAATTCCTTGTCCGCTCGGCCGAAGATGGCCGGCGGATTATAAAGGAACTTCGTGAATTTCTTGACAAAGAGTTGCACATCACTCTCCACCCCGATAAAATCTACCTCCAACACTACACCAAAGGCACAAAATTCGTCGGCGCGTTCATCAAACCGCCGTGTAATCGGCCTTCAGCCCTCAATCACGTCAAGCACCTCCGCAACTGGGTCTTGCGTGGTCTCAATCATGACCACATCGTGCCTGACAAATTCCGGCGTTTCCTCTTGGCGCATCTTGGCTCTCGCCCTCGCTCCTTCTATCCCGGACGCATTTATGTCTCTAACCGTACCCGTGGCCACTTCATCTCCTCCATGAAGGAGTTTAACAATCGGGCCAAGACACATCGAGAACGTCTCGCACTCCTGGACAAAGTCCGTGCCTCAATAAATTCTTATCTTGGCCTCATGTGCCACTACAATTCCTACAAGGTACGTCGAAAGATCTGCGAGCAGCACATTCTCCCTGTATGGGGAAAATACCTCTACTTCGTCGAGGATTTCTCTAAATGCGTCCTCCGCCGAGAGTATGACAAAACATACACCATTCGCAAGCACTTGAAGAATCGTCGCTACGCCGCCAAGTTCATTCGTCCTAAATGGGTTCCCGATTGATAGGTGTGAGGGCGAGACGCACGGCTCTACACTGTCATTCGGCCACCTCGGCGCAGAGGCATACGTCAAAGCCGTGCCGGGGCGTTGCCCACGTTCTCTGTCGGCACTCGCTCATCACAGAGCTACCGTTTCAATTTCGCTACAATCGGCCGGGGAACGAGCTGCGCTCGTTCCCCAGTCCTATCTCCGCTACATCTCCCCGGCGCACTGCTCCCTCGCTCCTGTGCTGACGGGTCACTCGTCGCACCGCTTTCCCTTCTGCCTCCTTTTCCGCTGAGATAGCCTCCTTCCGCTATATTGCCATTGCGTCGCCCTCCATTGTCCCCGCCCACACCCCAAACACCCATTTAGCACAATTCCCTGCGGCAACGGTCGGCGCACGTCATGGCCCTGTCGGGATAGTGGCCGCGGGCTGGCTCCTTATGTGTGGCCGAGTGGGGGCGTTGCCCTCGGTCAGTAGCCATGCCCGCTCCCTACATAGAGTGTCGTCCTCTCTCCATTGCGTGAACGAGCTGAGACTTCCCTACGGTCAGTTATCAGCTCATCACTACATTTCTTTCTGTCGACACACTATTCCCGGTCTCTTATTGCATGGCTGTTTCCCTCTCACTCCACCACACAACAAATCGCTTACCCTCGGCTCACTTTACCCTGTGCAGCCATGACACTAACGCCTCCCCTTCGCCCACCCCTCCCCCCTCGGCAATGCGCTGAGTGAGCACTCCGGTCCGCTCGACTGACTCATCTACATTCCGGTCGGTAGAGAGTATTGACGTTGCCCTGCGGTCAATGTCACGGAGCATTACGCTCGCATTCGCTGTCTGCTCAACTCTCCGGGGCGGACTGCGGCCACGCGCCGGTGCCGAGGGCAAGCCCGTCGACACACGCACCTGTCCTGGTCTTATTCGCCCCTCCAAGTAGGGCAGACGGCAAGGCGGCCCTGCGGCCACGCTTCAATGCCCCGGCTACTCACTCCCTACCTACATTCCTATGGTCAGCCTCGCTCCCTTACGCGCTCACACCCTGCATTACCGAGCCATCGCGCCCACAAGGGGCAGAGAGGTTGTCGCCAAGCGTGCGCCATTGCCTTCCTATTGTCGGCATGGCTCACACTATGGCCTTTACTTGTTGGCCTCCTGCGTAGGCTGTAATACCGCACAATAGCTCTCTTGCAAGGGTGTGGCTCTTCCTCCTGTTTGCGTGAGTGAACATCTGCACCCCTGCATATTCCGCACGGCTCTATAAGGAGGCGGCCCCCTCGCTCCGTAGGGCGGGCGGGGGGTCTCCAGACGGGAAAAGGGGAAAAATTCCCCTTTTAACCCCTTTAATCTCCTGAAACACGGCTTATTGCGTTTTAAACCACTGGAAAAACGCAATATTTCGTAAATTTTCAAGGAGAAACGCAAGGAAAATAGCTCTAATCCATAGCCATTTACAGGCTCTCCGATTTGGCTGTTTTCCTGTCTTTTAGTGCGCCACTGTTTTGTCCGAGCTTTGCATCAAACAAATCTCTCCAAAACATGAACGGTATCAAAGACACGGCTACTGTCACATTAAACGTGAACGGTGCCCAAGCAAAACAGATGATGTCCGACATTGAGGCCAAGATAAAGCAGACCGAGGCTCGAATAACTTCCCTCAAAGCTAACATGGCCGACCCGAAGGATGTCGAGAAGGCTCGCAAGCAGCTTAAAACATACCAAAAACAGCTTGAAGAAATGAAATCGGCTACCGAGGGCGTCAATAAGGCTCTCGGAAACCTTGATACAGCTACACCGCGAGAACTCGAAAAGGCTCTTCGCACTCTCAACAAGCAGTTAAAAGATATGACCCCGGGCTCAGAAGTGTGGCAGTCACACGTCGAGCAAATTAAGGAACTGAAAGAACGGCTCGCTGATATTCGTGACGAGCTGAAAGTGCAGGAGTCATGGTGGGATAAACTCAAAAATTGGGTTAATGACAGCGGTGCGACCATTTTGGCTCTTGGTTTAGGCTTTGATGAAGTTGTGGGTACTCTCCGCGACTACGTTGACGCCTATGCCGATATGGAGCAAGAAATGGCTAATGTCCGTAAGTTTACGGGCATGACCGAGGAACAAGTCGCCTCTCTCAACGAGCAATTCAAGACCATTGACACTCGCTCCTCTCGTGAGCAGCTTAATATTCTCGCACAAGAAGCTGGCCGCCTCGGCAAGACCTCGGAGGAAGATATTCTCGGCTTTGTCCGTGCCGCAGATAAAATCAACGTCGCTCTTGATGACCTCGGCTCGGGCGCGACGCTTACACTCTCCAAACTTACAGGCATTTTTGGTGACGAGGAACGTTATGGAACGGAACAGGCTCTACTGAAAGTCGGCTCGGTCATCAACGAATTGTCGCAGAACTGCTCAGCTTCGGCTCCGTATATTACCGACTTTACTGAGCGTATGGGTGGCGTAGGTGCTCAAGCTGGCATGACCATTCAGCAGATTATGGGCTTTGGTGCCGTACTTGACAGCAACGCCCAAAAGGTCGAGGCTTCGGCGACGGCTCTCTCTCAGATTATCGTGCGCCTATACCAAGACCCCGCCAAATATGCTAAGGTTGCCGGCCTTGAGGTCGAGAGCTTCTCTCGCCTTATGCGCGAGGACGCCAACTCTGCTATCCTTCTTTTCCTTGAAACTCTCCAAAAGGCCGGAGGTATGGACGTTCTCTCTCCGATGTTCAAAGACATGGGAGAGAACGGCAGTAGAGCCATCGCTGCACTCTCGACACTTGCAACCCATATCGACCAGGTTAAGGCCCAGCAAAAAGCCGCTAATGTGGCTTTTGCCGAGGGAACATCTATTGACAAGGAGTTTGCTGTTCAAAACGAGACCGTACAGGCGGCTCTCGACAAATGCAAAAACCGAGCTAACGAATTAAGAGTAGAGCTTGGTGAACGCCTCTATCCTCTTATGAAGCACCTTCTCACTTCGGGTTCGGCCATGATGAGAGTCTTGCTCGAGCTTATTAAATTTTTTGATGAGCATAAGGCTGAAATTGCCATGCTCACGGCAAGCATTACGGCCTATAATATTGCAATAAATTTAGCCGCCATTAAGACCGCTGCATTCACAGCCGCGTCGAAACTGATGAACGCAGCTCTTGTCTCTCAAAGACTTGCTGTCATAGCCGTTTCCGGAGTGATGGCACTCCTTTCGGGCAATATAACAAGGGCGACCGCGGCCTTCAAACTTTTTAGCTTGGCTATCAAGGCCAATCCCATCGGCCTCGCCGTGAGCCTTATCACCACTGCCGTTGTCGCCATCGGCAGTTGGATCAATAAGGTCAACGAGGCGAGGAAGGCTGAACAGTTACTCGCCCGTCAGCGTCAGCAACAGGCCCGAGAGTTCCGTCAGCAAATCTCGGACATCTCAATCACTGCCGGCGACTACGCTAAAAAGGAACAGGATCGCCTCAAAAAGCTGTATGACGCTACTCAGGACGCTACCAAATCCCAAAAGGAGCGTATCGCTGCCGTCATGGAGTTGCAGACTACTTATCCCACGGCTTTCGGCAATCTATCCCAGGAGAAAATCCTTGCCGGACAGGCGGCTGCAGCTTATGAAACTCTCTCCAAGAATATCATCAAGGCGGCCAGAGCCAAGGCCGCAGCCGAGAAAATCAAGGATAATGAAAAGTTGCTCCTTGACCTCGAAATCGAACGTGAGGAACTGGAACAAACGATAAGTGATAACTCAGAGGCTCTTGAGAAAGCTATTGGAAAACGTAAAGCTATAATCCGCAAAATAAGTGCTAAAGATAAATTAAGCCTCTCCGGTCCATCTGCAAAGGAGCACCGCTTGCTCGCCGAAACCGGTGCCGCGGTACAGAACCTTAATGATAACCTCGATGCCTCTGCCGAACGCCTTGAGACTATCATCATGCAGACCGGGGAACTGACCAAGGCCAATGAAAAACTCGCTAAGAAAGCGGAAGATGCCTCGAAAATTACTCCTGATATAGATTTCTCCACTCCTACAGTCACTACCCATGATGGGCCCGGCTATGTCTCGCAGGAAGAGACCAAAAAGGCAGAACGTGAACGTAAAAAGAAAGAGGCGGAAGAACGTCGAGCCGCAGCAAAGGCTAAACGGGATTTCAAAGCGCAGCTCGACGCTTACAAGGCTCAGCGTTCATCGGCTGACCGTGAAGTCCTTGAACTCTATAAGACAGGGTCGATTGATTATGAGGAGCTGCTGCGTCGACGTCATGAAAACGAGCTGAAATACTACGATTCTTCGCTCGATCATTTTGAAAAGGTTTTTGCTGACCAAAAGGACACCTACCTTCAGGACGACAAGGATTATCAAAAGCTGCTGCTTGACCGCGAGAAGTCTGATGAAAAATATGAACAAAACCGCATTGCTCTCGCCCTCGCCTCGATAAACCGTCGCAAAGTAGCTGAGGAACAGAATGCACAACATATCTTCGATATGAAGTCTGATCCGACTATCCGTGACGAAATAGCCCTACAGTCTGAGTTATATCGAATACGAATGGATGCTCTTGTCGACACCCGTGCTCTTTACAATGTCGGCTCTAAGGAATATGCTGATGTCCAGTACCAGATTGAGGCTCTCGAGCTGGAGAAGGAGATGACATTGAAAAAGACCTATTTCAAGGCCGTCAGCACTCTGCGCAAGGAGTATGACAAGAAGAGTGCTGCCGAAAAGTTTGAACTCGAAAAGGCTACTCTCGACGCTCTGCTCAAAGCTAATATCCTGACTGCAGAGCAATATGCCCGATACCTGAAAGGTCTCGCTGAGAAGTACAAGCAGGAGTTGCCGGGCCAGGCCGAAAAATCCTGGTCTTTGGCTAATCAAAACAAGTATGACGATGACACCAAGGCCCTCGAAGCGGCTCTGAACTCTCAGTTGATAACTCAGGCCGAGTTTAACGAGCGTATGGCCAACCTCGACCAGGCACGCCGTGAAAAAATGCTTGCCGGGCTGAAAGAGACCGGTGGAGAGTGGAATGCCATGCTCGTCGATGTTTATACGTCATTCGCCAACCTTCTTGACGGTTTTGACGGTTCGCTCGAAGGGACTCTCGAAAATATCGGTGACTGTGTGTCCGCTGTGTCTGCTGTCGTTGGTGCTGGTATGCAAATTGCCACCGAGTTCGCAAGGGCCGAGGCCGAAATCCAGATTAAAGCCATCGAAAAACGATATGACCGGGAAATATCTCTCGCCCAAGGTAATTCGTACAAGGTTAAGAAACTTGAGGAAAAGAAAGAGAAGGAAACCGCCAAAGTCAAGAACGAGGCCTCTAAAAAGCAATATGCTATGCAGATTGTTCAGGCTATTGCTCAGTCGCTCGTTGCAGGGCTTAACGCCTATTCTTCGACAATGGCTATTCCTATCGTCGGCCCGGCTCTCGCTCCGGCTGCTATGGCCGTTGCTCTCGCCATGGGTGCCACTCAGGTCGCTCTGCTGAAGAAGCAGCAGAAGGCGGCCGAGGCACAAGGCTACTCTAAGGGCGGTTTTACAAAACCCGGCCCTGTCTATGAACCCGCAGGCGTTGTCCATGCCGGAGAATGGGTAGCCTCGCAGAAACTCCTCGCCAATCCCGTAGCTCGCCCGATGATTGACGCGCTTGATCATGCGCAGCGCACAAATACCATCGGCTCACTTCGGCCGGATGATGTCTCTCGGTCAATCACGGCAAACAATTCTCTCGCCAGGATCGCTGAGGGCGACGGCAGCTCGGCTCTCATGGTGGCCGCTGCTGTACGTATGTCGCAGACAGTCGACAATCTCACAGACCGCCTGAATGAACCGTTTGTCACTATAAATACAGTCACGGGTGACCTTGGAATCAAACAAGCTGAAGATGAGTATAAACGCCTTGTTAACAATATCACTCCTAAAAAATATCAAAAATGATAATATATGTAAATAATCAGTCGGTGACACTGAAAGCTGGCTCGAGCTTTGATTATGTCTATGAAAATCGTTTGTTCCTCGGTAGAGACGGATATACCCTTACTCTCTCATTCCCTCTTAAAGACTGTCCTCGGAACCGAGAGATTTTCGGCCATCTCGAGCGCATGGATGTTACTAAGAAAAAACTCTTGTATGAATGTTCTATCATTGACAAGGGCATCTCGCTGTTCGGTACGCTTCAAATCACAGGTATTGATGACTCTACCGTAAAGGCCCAGTTTTCAGAAGGACGATGTGAACAGACCGTCAATAGCTCTCTCGATGACATATACATCAATCAACTTGACCTTGGAGAGTGGCCGAAGACAGCTCCTTCGGAAATATCTCCCCAAAAAGCGTTGAGTGCATCCGCTCAAGAGGTCGCTTTCCCTTGGGTCAACACTTCATATCCGGATGTCATCCACAACCTGATGACTTATGATGGTGCCTTATGGCAATGGCATCCGGACACTACTCAACTCTCACGGCAACTGAAACTATATCAGCTAACAAAACGCATTTGTGAAGTTTTGGGCTACAAGGTTGATTTTTCCGAATGGAGTGCCAGTCCGTTTCGCTCTCTGATTGTATGCAACACGCTCCCGGCTGCCTGGAATATACCTCAATATGCAAGGGCTCTTCCGACATGGACCGTTGCGGAGTACTTTGAAAAGCTTGAACTCTTCCTTTCCTGTGAGTTTGATTTCGACCACCGTGCCAAGACCGTTAAATTTTCATTCTCAAAGACAGTTATTGACAATCTGCCGGAAATTGAAATCCAAACGGTGGTTGACGCATACGATGTCGAAATCTCCAAGGACGATGATGCCTCTTGCAACTATATTGGTGTTCGCTCTTTAGTGTACAAAGATGCCGGCCATCACCTGTCCAATTATTACTCGTGTGATTGGCTTCTTGAAAAATGGCTTTTGAGCGGATTGATATGTTATGATACTATGGATGAGCTACTGGCAAAAAATCCAGCTCCGACAGTGTATTGGGATGATAAAACACTGCATTATGATAATCTGTACGGCATCCCTTCACTCGGAGCCTCCGGCCGTCCCGGTGCAAATGGTTCCAATACGGGCTATCCGGCACACTGCATCCTGTATGCCCGTGACGTTGACACTTATTTCGTGTATCGGTCTCTCGGACTTATAGAACCTCCGCCATGGCCGAACAATCCGATTGTTCGCGGTCGAAAATACGACGATTTTGCTCTGCAGCCGATAAACGTATTCGGCTCTCGCAGCTACAGTGATAACGAGGATGTAGAAGAAATCGAGTTTGTGCCGGTATGTATTGATCATACTGATGACGAACACGGGTATGTGATGTTTTTATCTCCGTCAGAATATAATGAGTCCGGTATTTATGAAGATTCTGACTCCGATGAAATCTCGCAGCTCCGACCGGCTTATCTGATAGAAGCCGGAGAGAAAGAGCGGGCATCTGCATACTACGATGACATATTCGTAGCCTTTGGCACCGGTGGGACTGTTCGTCCGATGCCAAACCTTCCATGCCCGACAATCGACTTTGTCGTTATGACTAAAAAAGATTATTGTAATACCGGCGATGAGCTTAGCTTGCGTCGATATGGCGATACGTCTCTGATGGCGATGGACCTACCGAAGATTGACCCGCGTCAGAAATTCAAAATATCTTTCATCTCGGATTCTATCCCTAATCCTCGCTCAATATTCAACATAAGGGGGAAACGGTATGTATGCGAAAAAATAACCGCGACATTCTCCGATGATGGAATGTCGCAGTTATTAAAAGGTGAATTTTATCCTCTGCTCGATGATTAAAGAGCGCCATCATAACCGATAATGT
>ERZ778503.1664-NODE-1664-length-14420-cov-8.679568_pt1 | contig 14420 bp, 12 predicted proteins | sample MGYA00510047_ERZ778503 | MGnify/ENA primary metagenome ERZ778503 (study PRJEB29527, sample SAMN07138965) | mouse gut metagenome | material: feces | host: mouse | place: China:Nanjing | collected 2016-01-25 ... | reverse complement strand
GACTTTGTTGCCGAGACATAAACTACTTTTCCATCCTGCGTACCTTTGACTTAGGAGTTTTAATGTGCGCAAATATACAAATACTTTTATTTCCTTTTCTAGCCATCACCCTCTTTTTATTATTTATTAGGGTGTTATAAGCTGATAAATTCAGACATAAGAACAAAAGAACATAAAGGCTGCGCTTAGAAAATCATTCCTGCTGTTTATTTAACTGCTGTTTAATCTTTGCTCTTATGTTCTTCTGTCTAAAAAATATTATTTCTTTTCCAGTTCCTGCAACGAATCCATTTTCTTCTTCTCCAGGAACTCGTAGATGCCGCAAAGATGTTCCGTCACTTTTTGGTTGCCGAACTCATACACCTTTGTCACTAGTCCGTCGAGGAAGTCACGGTCGTGCGAAACGACAATCAGCGTCCCGTCAAAATCGAGTAACGCCTGTTTCAGAATATCCTTTGTCTTCATGTCGAGATGATTCGTCGGCTCGTCGAGAATCAGGAGATTGACAGGCTCCAGCAGCAGCTTAATCATCGCCAACCGCGTCCGTTCACCGCCGGACAACACCTTCACCTTCTTCATCGACTCTTCCGGTCCGCCAAACATGAAAGCACCCAGCAAATCACGAATCTTGTTCCGAATCTCACCCTTCGCCACATCGTCAATCGTCTGGAATACCGTCAGGTTCTCATCCATCAGCGATGCCTGGTTCTGTGCGAAATATCCGATTTGCACATTATGCCCCAACGTCAGCGTGCCGTCATGCTCAATCTCCCGCATGATACACTTCACGAGTGTAGACTTACCCTCACCGTTCTTGCCGACGAAAGCCACTTTGTCTCCGCGCTCAATCGTCAGATTTGCGTTGCGGAACACCGTCTTCTCACCGTATGCCTTGCCTACACTGTCCATAATCACCGGATAACTGCCCGACCGCGGCGAAGGCGGGAATTTCAGCCGCAATGCCGACGTATCCTCTTCGTCCACTTCCAGCAACTCCAGCTTCTCCAGCATCTTTACGCGGCTCTGCACCTGCAACGTCTTTGAGTATGTCCCTTTGAACCGCTCGATAAACTCCTTCGTCTCAGCGATAAACTTCTGCTGCTCGTCATACGCCTTCTGCTGCTGTTCGCGGCGTTCCTTGCGCAGTTGCAGATATTGTGAGTAATTCACCTTGTAGTCATAGATACGCCCCATCGTCACCTCGATAGTGCGTGTCGTGATATTATCCACGAATTTGCGGTCGTGACTAATCACAATCACAGCCTTGCCGTTATTAATCAGAAAATCTTCCAACCATTGGATAGACTCGATGTCCAAGTGATTCGTCGGCTCATCGAGCAACAACACGTCCGGTTTTTGCAACAGTAACTTTGCCAACTCGATACGCATCCTCCATCCGCCGCTGAAATCACTTGTCTGGCGCTGGAAGTCGTCCCGCTTGAACCCTAGTCCCAGCAATGCTTTCTCTACATCTTCCTCGTAATTCGTGGCATCAATCGAATAAAACTTCTCGCTCAAAGCGGAAACTTCCTCAATCAGCGACATATAACTGTCACTCTCGTAATCCGTCCGTGTCTCCAACTCCTTGTTCAACCTCTCAATCTCTGCTTCCATCTCATGCAGATGCGCGAATGCTTGTGCCGTTTCGTCAAACACCGTCCGGCCGTCTTCCGTCATCAAGTGCTGCGGCAGGTAAGCCACCACGCAATCTTTCGGTGCGGAAACCTTGCCACGGGTAGGCTGCCGTACACCCGCCAGAATCTTCAGCAGTGTACTTTTTCCCGCCCCGTTCTTGCCCATCAGGGCGATGCGGTCTTTTTCATTAATTACGAAGGAAATGTCACTAAATAAAGTAGTGCCGCCAAACTCAACGGCCAATCCATCAACAGAAATCATACTATTCTTTTAATTTGAAGCGCAAAGATAGCGAAATATATGAATATTCTTTATGCCTTGCGTGTTGAAAAGGGAGACTGTCTTTAAAAAACAGATAAAATGACAATAGTAAAACAAGATGGAAGGCGTACTTTATATGTTTGCATAGAGTACCAATTATTACCTTTTTGGGGGAGGAAAAACACCTACTTGAGTATGAGAGAAGATGTAGAAGACTTGATGGTGGCAAGTACTACGTTCAAGCCAATGATATAGGAGACTTGGGCAAATGAAGTACATGGTTTCATCTGCTTCATTTGCCCAAGTCCATAGTTGTGATTTCAAGATTCGTTTGCAATGACTTGTTCTGTATCTGCCTGTTTTGGGGGTGTAGCCGGTGGGGCTAGGGCATTTCGTTTTCCATTTGGAATTTGCGGCTTACTTTCATCAGGTTGATTGTGTAAGTCACTACGTTCTGTGCTTCCTGCACCATTGTCAGATAGACCATGCTTACGCGGATGCTTCCCGACTGGCTTTGGATGCGTTGCAGTTCCTTGCGTTTCAGCAGTGAGAGTTGTCCGTTGAGGTCGTTGGCACGGCGGATTTCTTCTTCCATATTGGCGTACTCGTTGCTTTCCAGCTTTTTGCGGCATTGCTGAATCAAGTAGGTGATGTCTTCGGAGATATCGCTGAATTCACCTTTCTGGATAGCGTCGAGAGGATTGAAGTTATTGTCGATATGTTCGAGGCATGGTTCGCAGAGGCGGGCGATGCTGTACACCAGTTCGCTGGCGAAGTCGTTGCCCTGGTAGTAGTAGAGTCCTTTTTCGAGCACGGTGTTGTTGTCGAGGCGGCACATGGCTACGGTTCCCGTGCGTTTCATCTGCTTGATGAGTTGCTTCTCAAACTTGGTGGAACCCATCGCACGACGCAGTCCGCGGAGATTCTCGTGCAGGAAAGAGGTGACGGTAAGTTCGAAATTCGTTTCAGCATACTCCAGTATTCTGGAGAGCTCTTCGCGGGTGTGTTTGCGCATCAGTTGCAGGGCTTCTTCGCTGTTTGTGGTCTGCATGAGTTGTTTCAAAGTTTCGTTGCCTTGCGTTTTCGCTTTGCGTTTCTTGTACATCACTTGGCTGCGTATCAGGATGAATACGGCGAGGGCGATAAGGGCGATGATGGAGATGTTGCCACCGTAATGGAGTACGAGGGCGACAAAGAAACAGATGGTAAAGGCGGCTCCGGCGGTGATGAACCAGCCACCGATGACGCTCAGTACACCCGTGATACGGTAGACGGCGGAGTCACGTCCCCAGGCACGGTCGGCGAGTGAAGTACCCATCGCTACCATGAAGGTGACGTAGGTGGTGGAGAGGGGGAGCTTCAGCGAAGTTCCCAGAGCGATGAGCAGGCCTGCCAGTACGAGGTTGACAGATGCGCGGACAAGGTCGAAGGCGGCTCCGTCGGCGATGATGGCTTCGTCCTTGCGGAAGCGGGAGTTGAACCACTGTTTGGTGTTCTCGGGCATGATGCGGCAGATGCTGTTGGCAAGTGTCATGCTGATGCGGACTACGGTGCGGGCTATCGGGGTGCTTCCGAAGGTTTCTTCGCCTTCGTCTTGGCGGGAGAGGTCGACGGAAGTCTTGATTACTGCATGGGCTTTCTTGGAGGTGCAGAGGGCGTAGACCATGATGGCGCCGGCGCCGATGAGGAAGTACCACGGGGTTTTGGCGGGGCCTAGCAGTGAGGTCATCAGGAAGCCGTTGGCGTTGCCTGCTCCGTTGGCGGTGTAGTCCATGAAGGAGGAGAAGCCTGCGAGGGGGACACCGATGAAGTTGACGAGGTCATTGCCGGCGAAGGCGAGGGCAAGGGCGAAGGTACCCATGAGGACAACGACTTTAAAGACGTTGACTTTGAGCCAGTGGAGCACTTGCATCAGTATGGTGAAGGATACGAAGAAGACGGTGATGAGCATCCATGTGTTTTCTTGTATCCAATGTTTGTTGTCGGGGGTCATGAAGGAGCTGTCTTTCAGTCCCTTGATGAGCATGAAGTAGATGATGGAGGTTGCAGCGATACCGCCGAAGAGTGCGATGTTGTATTTCATCTTTTTCTTATAGTTGAAGGTGAAGACCACACGGGCTGTCCACTGCACAAGCATTCCGAAGAAGAAGGCGATGGCGACGGATACGAAGATGGCCATGATGACGGAGAGGGCTTTGTCGGTATTGATGAGGTCGCCCAGGCCGAGGGTGTCGCTGTTGTGTACTTTGATAAGGGAGAGGGCAAAGGTTCCACCGAGGAGCTCGAAGACGAGGGATACGGTGGTGGAGGTGGGCATGCCCATGGAGTTGAATACATCGAGCAGTACCACGTCGGTCAGCATGACGGCGAGCAGGATGCACATGATTTCGGCAAAGTAGAAGTGTTCGGGTTGGTAGATGCCGTGACGGGCGATGTCCATCATTCCGTTGGACAGGGAGGCGCCGATGAAAATGCCTATGCCGGCTATGAACAGGATGGTCTTGAATGAGGCGGCCCTGGCGCCTACCGCCGAGTTCAGGAAGTTGACTGCATCATTGCTTACTCCGACTATCAGGTCGAAGACGGCAAGGACGAAGAGGAAGATGATGATGCATAAATAAATTGTCTCCATAAATGAAATAGGTGTGTATGTTTCTTTATTTGGTTGCAAAGGACGGGATTCGACATTGCAGGGAGGTGACATATGTGTGACATTTGTGTTACAATGAGGGGTGCTCGAAGCACCCCTCATTGTTTATTCAGCCAGTCGTAGAAGGTATATTGCGCCCGGATGCTTGGTGTGCCGGGTGTTCTTTTTTTGAATATGTTTTGCAGTTGGTCGTCCACCCAGCAGGCTTTTTGGTTGTCGGCGAGTTGGATGTTGAGCATTTCTATCAGGCTGTCGCGCAGGTCGGGGGCAAGGATGGGCGTGATAGCTTCGATGCGGCGGTAGAGGTTGCGGCGCATCCAGTCGGGTGAGCCCATGAAGACTTTGGGGTTGCCGTCGTTGCCGAAGTACCAGATGCGGGCGTGCTCCAGGAAGCTGTCTACAATACGGGTGACGCGGATGTTACGACTGTATGACCGGCCAGGGATGAGGCAGCAGATGCCGCGGACGATGAGGTCGATTTGTACGCCGTGTTCGGATGCTTCGTAGAGGCGGTCTATCATGGTGGGGTCTTGAAGGGCGTTCATTTTGAGGATGATACGTCCTTGTTTGCCTTGGTCAGCGAGGGCTATTTCGCGGTCGATGAGGCGGTTCAGCTCTGGGATGAGGTTGAAACGGGCGACAAGGAGGGTGCTGAACTTCGGGTCTTCCTTGCCTTGGAGCGTGCGGAAGAGGTTGTAGAGATCGTTCACTATTTCTTTGCGGCAGGTGAAGAGTCCGCAGTCGGTGTAGAGGGTGGCGGTCTTCTCGTTGAAGTTGCCGGTGCTGATATAGGCGTAGCCGGGGAGCTTTTCGCCGTTCATTCCGCGGCGGCGGATGAGTGCAACTTTGGCGTGCACTTTCAGTCCGGGGATACTGTATATGATTTTGATGCCGGCAGCTTGCATCATTTCGGCGGTGGCGAGGTTGTTTTCTTCGTCAAAACGGGCCTTCAGTTCTACGAATACGGTGACTTTCTTACCGTTTTGGGCAGCGGCTATCAAGGTGTTGATGACAACGGAGTTTTCGGCTACGCGGTATTGCGTCACCATGATTTCGCGGGTTTCCGGGTTGTGCACGGCTTCGTAGAGGAAGTGGATGAAATGCTCGAAAGAGTGGTAGGGGTAGTAAAGCAGCAAGTCCTTCTGGGCGACGTAGTTGAAGATGGATTCCTTTTCGTCGAGGAAGGTGAGCTTCATCGGTTTCGGCTTTTCCACGCTGTGCAGGGATTTATTCGGGTTGGGGAGATGGCGCAGGTCTTCCAGATTGAGGTGCTTGTCGCCTGGGACGAGCTCGTCACGCTGGATGCGGAAGGCGTCTACGAGGAAGTCCCGAAAGTCTTGTGGCATGGCGCGGTCGTAGACAAAACGGCATACGTCGCCTATCTTGCGTTTCTTCACTTTCCTTTTCAGTTGGGCTACGAGGTCGGCGCTGCTGGCGGTGTCGTCAATCAGAATGTCGGCATCGCGGGAGATTTTGATGCAGTAGCTCGAGTCGATGTCGTAGCCGGGGAAGATGAGGTCGAGGTTCGCCTTGATGATGTCTTCGGTGAACATCAGATAGTGGTTCTTTTCGTGAGAAGGAAGCTCGATGAAGCGGGGCACTTTGGCATAGGGTTGCTTCATGACGAAGTAATAGGGGGTGTGCGGCTCGGTGTTTTTCAGATAGACACGGATAGCAAGATAAAGCCGGTTGTCTCGCAGGAAGGAGACGATTCTATCCTTAGACACAGGTACGGGCTGGAGATAAGGAAAGATTTCCTCTTTGAAAAAGTCTTTGATGAACTGCTGATGGAACGGCTCTACATGGCTGTCCTGATAAAATATGATGTGGCTCTTGCGCAGGGCAGGCAGTATTTTCTGTTCGTAGATGCGCACACGGTCATCTAGCTGCCGGTTGACTTCCCGGTTGATTTCCTCTACAAGTTCGCGGGCGGATTGTACGGTTTCTTCGTCACTTTCCGTAGCTCCCGAGGCGACAGCTTTATGGTCGGCTACACGGATTTTGTAAAACTCTTCGAGGTTGGAAGAGTAGATAGAGATGAAGTTGATACGTTCGTAAAGCGGCAGACGCTCGTCCAGAGCCTCCAACAATACGCGGTAATTGAATGAGAGCCAACTTATATCTCGCTTGAAATAATTATATTTGCTTTCCATGTACTTTAAGATTTTTCCAAATATAGTATCTTTGTGGGATTAAACAAAGAATTTTATGACAAGAATTGGATTATTATCTGATACTCACGCTTGCTGGGACGAGAAATACTTGGAATATTTTGAGCCGTGTGACGAGATTTGGCATGCCGGAGACATTGGCTCAGTGGACGTTGCGGAGAAGTTGGCGGCGTTTCGCCCGTTCCGTGCCGTCTATGGAAATATCGACGGACAAGAACTCCGGAAACTGTTTCCGCAGGTCAACCGTTTTACGGTGGATGGTGCGGAAGTGCTGATAAAGCATATCGGTGGTTATCCGGGGAAGTATGACCCTTCGATTATCGGCAGCCTGATGGCTCGTCCGCCAAAACTTTTCATCAGCGGACACTCTCATATATTAAAGGTGAAATATGACAAAACACTGGATATGCTGCACATCAATCCGGGAGCGGCAGGGATGTCCGGTTTCCATAAGGTGCGGACGTTGGTGCGTTTTGTTATCAACCAGGGGGCGTTCAGCGACTTGGAAGTAATCGAGCTGGCGGATAAATGATGCTTCATCATATGAGTTGCAGGCAAGAATCGGCATAGCGGCGCATTGAAATAATGACACATTATTTTTGCCATCTCAGATTTCTTTCCGACCTTTGCACACAGTTAATGAATTAACTTAGACGAACATGAAAGGAATTATTCTTGCCGGAGGGAGTGCTACACGCCTTTATCCTCTTTCCAAAGCGATTTCCAAACAGATTATGCCTGTGTATGACAAGCCGATGATTTACTATCCGCTGTCCACACTGATGTTGGCAGGCATACGCGAGGTGTTGGTTATCTCTACTCCACGTGACTTGCCGATGTTCCGCGACTTGCTGGGGACGGGTGAGGAATTGGGAATGTCCTTTTCCTATAAGATTCAGGAGCAACCCAACGGACTGGCACAGGCTTTCGTCCTGGGAGCCGACTTTCTGAACGGCGAACCGGGCTGTCTGATTCTTGGCGATAATATGTTCTACGGACAAGGATTCTCCGCCATGCTTCGCCGGGCGGCAAGTATGGAGAAAGGAGCCTGCATCTTCGGCTATTACGTGAAAGACCCGCGTGCCTATGGGGTGGTGGAATTTGACGAACAGGGGAATGTGATTTCCTTGGAAGAAAAGCCGAAAATTCCGAAAAGCCATTATGCCGTACCCGGACTCTACTTTTATGATGCCAGCGTGACTGAAAAAGCGGCGGCTCTTCGCCCTTCGGCTCGTGGAGAATATGAAATAACGGATTTGAACCGCCTTTATCTGGAAGAAGGTACGTTGAAAGTCGAGCTGTTCGGACGCGGATTCGCTTGGCTGGATACGGGAAATTGCGACAGTCTGCTCGAAGCTTCCAACTTCGTGGCTACCATTCAGAACCGTCAGGGATTCTACGTCAGTTGTATTGAAGAAATAGCTTGGCGTCAAGGATGGATTCCGACTGAGCAACTGCTTCTGTTGGGGCAACGGCTCGAAAAGACCGAGTATGGCAAGTATCTCATCGAACTGGCAAAACAATCCTAAAATCAATATAATAAATAAAATATGAAAACTTATCTAGTGACCGGTGCCGCAGGTTTTATCGGTGCGAATTACGTCAAGTACATCTTAGCCAAATACAGCGATGTCAAAGTCGTGATACTGGACGCTCTGACGTATGCAGGTAACTTGGGAACGATTGCCAAAGACATTGACAACGAACGCTGTTTCTTTATCAAGGGAGATATTTGTAACCGCGATGTCGTAGACGGTCTTTTTGCTGAGTATCGCTTTGACTATGTAGTGAATTTTGCTGCCGAAAGTCATGTGGACCGCAGCATCGAAAATCCGCAACTGTTCCTGATTACGAATATCCTCGGAACACAGAACTTGCTGGACTGTGCACGTCGTGCATGGGTGATGGGTAAAGACGAACAGGGTTATCCGACTTGGAGAAAGGGTGTGCGCTATCATCAAGTGTCTACCGACGAAGTGTATGGCTCGCTCGGAGCCGAAGGTTATTTCACCGAAACGACCCCGCTTTGTCCTCACAGCCCGTACAGCGCTTCCAAAACGAGTGCGGATATGTTCGTAATGGCTTATCATGATACGTATAAAATGCCGGTTACGATTACCCGTTGCTCTAATAACTACGGTCCGTATCATTTTCCGGAGAAACTGATTCCATTGATTATCAAGAATATCCTTGAAGGAAAGCGTCTGCCCGTCTACGGTAACGGCAGCAACGTGCGCGACTGGCTTTACGTGGAAGACCACTGCAAGGCTATCGACCTCGTTGTGCGCGAAGGCAAGGAAGGCGAAGTATATAACGTAGGCGGACACAACGAGAAGACCAACCTCGAAATCGTGAAGCTGATTATCACCACCATTCACCGTCTGATGGCAGATAACCTTGAATATCGCAAGATGCTCAAGAAGAAAGTGAAGGATGCCAACGGCGAAATATCTATCGACTGGATTAACGAAGACCTGATTACTTTCGTCAAAGACCGTTTGGGACACGACCAGCGTTACGCCATCGACCCGACGAAGATTACAAATGCCTTAGGCTGGTATCCGGAAACGAAATTCGAAGTCGGAATCGTCAAGACTATAGAATGGTACTTGGAAAACCAGGCTTGGGTGGAAGAAGTTACCAGTGGTGATTATCAAGGTTATTACGAGAAGATGTACGGGAAAAATTAAAAATGTTATTAAATTAGAAATTGAGAATTAAAAAATAATACTATTGTAGTGCATTCATTTCTCAATTTTAATTCTCAATTTAACAACATTCCGATTGATAAAAGAATTCCCATAAGCAGCATATTACGCGAAGTCTCGCCTAATATGCTGTTTAATTTTTTACCGCTATGTATCTTTACCATCCGTCTCCAGGTGAGTACGTGCGGAATCAGGTAGAGTTGTGGAAGAAGGGCGGCATAGATATGTCCTTCAAAAAGAAAGTACAGGCAGAGAAGAGAAGCGGCAATCCCCAGTGACAAATAAAAGTAGCGTCCGAACTTCTCGCCGAAGCGGACGATAACCGTCCGTTTTCCACTGCGTGCGTCCGCTTCGCGGTCGCGATAGTTGTTCACTACCAATAGGGTGTCGATAAGTAGTCCGCAGACAAGGGAAGCGATGGTGACGTCTGGTGTCCATGTCAATGCTTGCACGTAGTAAGTGCCGCCTACGGGAACGAATCCGAAAAAGATGATAACCAGCACATCTCCCCAGCCATTGTAGGAGAGGGGGTAGGGACCTGTGGTGTAAAGGAAGGCGAACAGTACGCAAAGTATCCCTACAATAATCAACTCCCACCCTGCAAAGAAAAGCAGTGTGCAACCGATAAGGCAAGCAAGGGCGACAGTCACAATAATTCCTATTTTCATCGCCTGCGGAGAAATCCATCCTTGCGCGCAGGCACGTTCAGGGCCTAAACGGTCTTCGCGGTCGGTTCCTTTGAGGAAGTCGAAAAGGTCATTGATGAAATTGGCGGCAATCTGCATCAAACCCGCAAACAGGCAGCAGACAAGTGCGGGTAACCAATGAAAATGTCCGTCCATCGTGGCAAGTGCCGTACCTATCAAGACGGGGGTAATGGCTCCTGTAAGTGTCTTGGGACGTGATGCTAATATCCATGCTTGCAATGAGTTACGCTTTACTGCCTTCATGCTGTTACGTTGTACATCTTCCATGCTGTTGCGTTCTGCTTCTTCCATGCTGTTATCTTCTTGTTGTTTCCGTACTTTTATATTCCATAAGGAGTTTTGACGGACAAAGATAACACTATTTGGGAAATAATTCTCTATTACTTTTACCTCACATCCCAATCGAAAGAATACACAACGTCATTCACGGGAATGAAGACGGTCATGATGGTTCCTTTTTTTTGTTTGATATTCATATAGCCTACGATACATTCACCCGGATGAATGGTGTTCATTTTCAGATATCCTTGCTCCTTCACTTCTCTTTCGTTTTTCATCATGTTTCCTAACGTCTGCATCTGATTGGATGCTGCCATATTGGCTTGAAATGCTGCATTTGCATTATAATGTTGAGTGACTGTGGTGTATGGAAGACCATTTGGTGAATAAGTGGTAGAGTAGGAAGTGGAATATCCTGCCATTCCTGCACTAAGTCCGGTAGAAAATCCATATAAAGCCATGGCCCATGTTTGTGACCGCCTAACCTTTCTCTGAAACATTTCGTTCGTATATACTTGAAGTTGTAGTGTGTCTCCTGTTTTTGTCGCTAAAGATGCTGAGACCTTTGTCGGGTCAAACAGTAAGGAGGTGTCGCTATGATTATAGATGTAAATATGTATCTGATATTGTTTCCCGTAGTCTCTGATTTTGTAACATGTGGTTCCTACAGTGATATTTTCAATATCCCTATAGAGCCATAATACTCCATCGTTGTATTCCGTTGTTATAGTAGTGTCGTTCTCAACTTGGTCAATAGCTTGTGAATGGCAAGCTATTGACCATAAAAGCAATAATAGTATGAAATTGACTTTCTTCATATTTCTGTTTCTGGGATGATGGTTACAGGTCTTCTCCGTTTGAATGATTATACTCGTTGTCATAAAACATTTTAATGTTATATTTCCCATAGTTTTGCCTGTCAATCATAAACCATACTGATTTTTGGAAAATTGACTCCATTATTTCTGTTGTAAGTTGTTCTTTTTCATTCTCTGTAAGATTCTTGATTTTCTCTATAGGATATTTTGAAAGGAGCATGGTTATACTATATTTTTGTACTTTTATTTGATCTGTGTCATCAGGCATAATCTTTACTATGTGTCTAAGACTATCTGGTAAAATATTAGCTTTAGACTCTATAATAGTAGGTAGTTGATAAAACGCAGCCTGATATCGTTTCTTATGAAGGAGCATTTGAACTTCTATGTTTTCCTCTTCCGCTAACGTATAATCTTGCCCCATAGATGTATATTTCTTATTATTCTTAAATTGTTGGCAGAGATTGTTGAATCTTATTTTAATATTGGTTTCATCTGTGTCATTAACATCAATTACTGCAATTCGCCATACCTTATTATTATTGGTTACTATGCTCAAATACACCTGTCTGCCATTAAATTCTCCTTCCAAACAATCCAATGTACTATTGTATCGATATCCTTTAGCTTTCAGTTTCTGTATCATTTCCGATTTGCTGCCATCAACAGGGATACCAAGAAATCGTGTTATGTCTTTTTGTGCATATAAAATTGTAGAAATGGTGAGTAGCATCACAACTGATAAAATCTTGTTCATTGTTTTTTCTTGTTTATAAAAAAGGCGTGCAACTATTCATTACTTGCCTTCATTTTGGTTACCGCCAAGTGACCTGCTACGCAACAAGCACAGAATAGTTCACGCCTTATGGACGTGAACCTTCAGTCTGCTTGTTCTCGCGTAGCGAATATTGGCGGTATTCAAATGAAGGAGAACAAGAGCTAAAAGCTCAATTCAATATTTTCAAGTATGAACAGGAACGCTTTCCGTGATTATTACTTATTGTTTAATTCATTCTGTGGAAATCCTTTTGCAAAATTTGCAAATGCTTCCCAAATGTCTGTTTTCTGTTTATTCAATTCATTCGCATACTGTTTTAAAGGGTTAATATTTCCGTTTCCTTTGCAAAGATATTGAAAATGCTGAATCTGTCTCATATTCAGCATTGATAAATTGAATTGATGTGTTATAAAACAGAGTTTTGTCAACTTATACGGTGTTGTAGTTGCGGGCAAGAGTATTAATAGATGAGTGTTTGTCTATTAATAGAAAACTTCATCTATATTAATAGTAAACTTCTTCTCTCCTACTTCTAAAGTTCCGGTTAATTCATCATAAACTCTAAATGCAAGTTTTGTTTTTATAAACGAAGCTTGCAATTATATAAACGAAGCTTGCATTTTTATAATCAAAGCTTGCGTTTATAGTTTGTGATGAATGGAAGATAAGTTTTCTATCTGATGAGATGAAGTTTATAATTAATGAAACGGAAGTTTTCTAGTAATAGACTGGAAGAGAAGTAGCGCTTCCTGTGAGAATCGGTAGTAGCGGACTGATTGAGAAGAAACGTACGAAAGTAACAGATATGCATAATCTGTCACCCGGTATAATCTTTTATTCATTTTGTCAGATATCAAATTAAAACACTTATCTTTGTTCCCTAATCATTAAAACCTCACATTTATGCCAGTAAATGAATGGAAAGAACAATATAAGTTGAGAGAATATGAAGACAGCGTGAAAGCGTATCGGGATATCGTGAATGCTGTAAATACGGCACGGAAAGAAGGGCATGAAAAGGGGCTGGAAGAAGGACTGAAAAAAGGTCGTGAAGAAGAAAAAACGGAAATAGTCAGGAAGATGAAGTCGGATGGATTGTCTGATGACGTGATTGCCAAATACACAGGGCTTCCAATTGAGGAAATAGAGAGAATCTGAAAAGAAATATGAACTTATTGGTTACGTTTAATCATCTGCATTTATAAACGAGAAATGAAGAAAACAATATACCCTTTTATCCTGCTGGCGTTACTTTTGTTGGTTTCTTGTAAATCGAAAAAGAATGTCGTATCCACTTTGCCACGTCCTGTTTTAAACATCGACTCCGTTTCTACGCATATAACAGATACTACTGATGTCATAGCCGAAATGTTCACTCCCGACCATTCTCAACTCAAAGACTTAGACGTCTCAAAAAATAAGAAACGTACACCCAAAAAACAAGAAACCCTTGCCGACGACAAACACTCTGACTGGGTGCTTCGTGGCACAAAGATAACCTCTTCGACAGTCAAACTCTCTTCTGCCTATACGGGCATAGACCGTGTCGTGAACTACGATTTTACCCACCGTGACGTTCCCGAAGCATTTGAGGGTTTCCGCATCGCTTTCATTTCCGACTTGCACTATAAGAGTTTATTCAAAGAACAAGGTTTGAACAGTCTTGTCAATCTCTTGATTGCTCAAAAGGCGGATGTTCTCTTGATGGGGGGCGACTATCAGGAAGGTTGCGAGTATGTAGAGCCTTTATTTGCCGCACTCTCTCGCGTAAAGACACCGATGGGCACTTACGGAGTGATGGGGAATAATGACTACGAACGTTGTCACGACGACATTGTACGTACAATGGAACATTACGGAATGCGTGTACTGGAACATAAAGTGGATACGCTTCGCAAAGACGGCCAGCAGATTCTCATCGCCGGAGTTCGCAATCCTTTTGACCTTACACGCAACGGTGTGTCACCGACTCTTGCACTTTCTCCCAGAGATTTCGTGATTCTGCTGGTGCATACACCGGATTATATAGAAGACGTTTCGGTAGCCAACACCGACCTCGCCTTGGCGGGGCATACACATGGCGGACAAGTCCGTATCTTTGGAGTGGCTCCGATACTGCCCTCACATTACGGCAATCGTTTTGTGACCGGCTTGGCATATAACTCAGCAAAGACTCCTTTGATAGTTACCAACGGTATCGGCACTTCACAAGTGCCGATTCGTATCGGTGCTCCGGCAGAAATAATAATGATTACTCTCCATCGGTTGACAGAGTAAATACACTTTCTTGCACGACTTTATGTAGAATCTCACACTTTTATGCACTACTTTTTGCATGTTTACTACACTTTTCTGCATCACTTTGTGTTAAATCCTGCACTTTTTGGTGCGACTTTTTGTAAGTCTCCTCTTT
>ERZ778503.1663-NODE-1663-length-14431-cov-5.502295_pt1 | contig 14431 bp, 9 predicted proteins | sample MGYA00510047_ERZ778503 | MGnify/ENA primary metagenome ERZ778503 (study PRJEB29527, sample SAMN07138965) | mouse gut metagenome | material: feces | host: mouse | place: China:Nanjing | collected 2016-01-25 ... | reverse complement strand
GTAGTTGTGTTTGCAGATAGACTGTATGAGGAACCGGGATGCCCGGACAGCGCATGATACAGGAGGGGGGAAGGGCGATTTCAGGCGATTTATACAAAAAATCGGGCGCGTTAACTTGTTTTAACATTCGGGGGGGGGTAATTTTTCATGTTCGTACGTAAACTTTTTACTTCTCTCTCTAAAAACATGGAGATGAAGATAAACTTTTGTACTAACCTAAATGATAGAGACTATGATTAAACAATTATGTGAAAGGCCTTTGCGATGGCTGATGATGCTTTGCTTGGCAAGTGCTTTCAGCGAGGCAAGAGCATGGAAAACAGAAACGGAGGGTATTACGGATAATACCAGTTATTATCTTTATAATATAGAGGCCGGGCGGTTTTTACGTGGAGGGGATGCGTATGGCACGCAAGCGTCTTTGGGAACAAAGGGCGAATATTTTATCGCCCGCAAAGAAGGTGACTTATATAAGCTGATATGGAGTGAACGCCCGGCAATGGATGGTATATATATTGTTGAGAACCAGGACCGAAATCAACCGTCGTTCTTGGACAGAGGGATCGGTAAGGGGAATAATCTGTGGAAGATAACGTCGGACGATGGTAATAAGACTTGGAAAATACAGATTAACCCGGACGATGAGTTGTATGGTACGGCAAAAAGGAAAGGCATCACTTCCTTTGCATGGGGAGGTGACTGGAACATTACTTGGGTTAATCCCTTACGTTACCAAACGGATTGGGCATGTCAGGGTAATATGTGGTTGTTTCTGACGTCGGATGAATATGAGGATGTTGCAGAGAAAGTCGCGGCGGCTCTGGAGGTGCGTAAGGCTATGTACCCGGATGTTTGTAAGGCCAGGCAGATGGGGTTGTCTACAGTGCTTGATGAACTTTCGGCTTACGACAACCCTTCAACTGCTGCGGACGATTTGAAAGCGGCACAAGCAGGTCTTGCAACCAAACTCAAGGCGTATGTGGGAGAGTTGCCACAGTCGGTAAGTACGGTAGATATGTCGGGTTGGATTCTTAATGCCGACATGGCGAATAACAATAGAGACTATTGGACTGCCACCCTGAATGAAGGAACTGCAAACGGATTGACGGAATCATTCAAAAGAGTGTTCGAGTTTTACCAGCCCTTGACAGGATTGCCGGCCGGGAAGTACAAGGTACGGGTCAGGGCACGCCAGCTCAAAGTAGATGCCTACTCACAAGGAGGTGCTTTGTATGCGGAAAACAATTATTCAAATACGTATTCGCGTAATATCGGTGATGCTCTTATACAGGACGGTTCCAATCTGGTAAGCGAGGCATGCACGGTTTTTCAGGAATATGTGGATGGTGTCACGACGTCATTGATAGAACTGGACGGTGTATGTGTAGTGGACGGTACACTTAAGATTGGGATAAAAGCAAGCGATACCGGTTCGTGGATAACATGGACCGGATTCCGACTGGAATACGATGGAGCGCATAGCTTGTCGGCTTTACAGGCTGAATTGAGTGCAAAGCAAACGGCTGTAAAAACGGCTTTGGAAAACAAAAACATTGAATGGCTGAAGGACAATACGGTGTTGCAAGAAGAATGTACGGCGAAGTATGATGGGGTAACAGCGTGCGCTAATGCTTATGTCGCTTTGTTTGATTGGGATAAACTTTTTGATTCCGGGATTGTTGCACAAATGGAGGAATTGTTGACCTTATGTACTGAACAGGGAACTATGGCGGATGCTGTTGCAAGTTGTAAGGAGAACTTGAAAACGGTGCGCACTCCTGCTGATGTGCAAAAAGTTTACAACACATTGTTGGATGCTTATAATAAGGTTGCGGAAGGTGACGTGATACGGGAATCGTTTGATTTTAATGATGGGAATACATCAGACTGGTCGGGAACGCCTGGTACCGGAAACGGTGTGGTGGAATTTTACAACAAGGATTTTGACTTTAACCGTTCTTTGTCGGGCTTGCCCACGGGGTGGTATCAAGTGACGGTCGACGGTTTTTATCGCACACATAGAAGCAGTCTGGCTATTCATGAGGCCAGGCAAGAGAAGAACCTGTCGGCTTTGTTTGGCGATGTGGCGGCGGGAGCTTTTGAAGTGCCCATAATGTGTGTGTACGATGAGGCTTCGGCTGGTGGCAGCGATGCCGGCTATCCTAATTGGATGAGTGAGGCCAATTCGGCATTTAATGAGAAACACCTTTATCATAATGTATTGAACGTATGGGTTGCCGACGGGAATTTGTCTTACGGCCTTCGTGGACGGAACCAAGGTGAGTCATGGATATGTTTCGATAATTTCTCGTTGGTATACAAGGGCACTGACATGGCCGGGCTTTATGCGGCAATGGCGGACTATGCCAAGAGCGCTGCGGCCAAAGTCTCTAAGGCCTGCCTTGAAGAGATGGTTGATTATATCGACAAGAGTTCTTCGTCAGACATTACGTTGGAGGCTGTAAATGCTTTAAATGATAAGGTCAAGAGCATCGTGTTATTGGCAAACGCCGAGGCGGATATGCGTATCTCGTTGGTTGCAAAGCAAAACGAATATACCGATCTTGTGAATAAAACGATGGCTACGGATGCGGAAAAGGGGGCGTATCAAGATGCCATAACAGCAGCAGAAAATGCTATTGAGACTGCCATTACAACTCCCGCCGAAATACAACCTTATTTGGATGCGATTGATGAGGCTGGCCGGACATATAAGAAAGCGGCCAATCCCAATGAGGGGGAAACCCTTGATATGACATTCTTATTGACAAATCCGCAAGTAAACGGGTTTAATCAAGGTACTCGCTTTTTGGAAGGATGGTATCATGACATGCCGTCCGTTGTAAACTTTATGGTACAAGATAATAGTGGACAAAGAGGGGAAACGTCCTGGAACAAGTTCCAGGAATTTTATGATAATCGGTCTCTAGTTCCCGGTTGGGCTTTGTATCAAAAAGCCAATGTTCCTGTCGGAGCCTATCGGATGCGGGTTGCTGCATTTGCCAATGATGTGACGGTGGCGCCGGTGCTGCATGCAGGCGAAGTCGTCGGCTCGCCGGTAAGTTCTACCACATTGGCTTACGGTACGGTGGATTTCCTACAGATGCAGGCCGAGAATGATGTTAAACTGGGGGTTAAGACAATGGAGGGCAATCGTGCTCAATGGATAGGTGCCAATGATATGACGTTGACGAAACAGCATCTGGTGACGTTGAACGGCAATCAAAGCAATTATCTGTACATGGGTACACAGCGTGACTTTACAGGAAGCGTATGCCTGGACCGTACGATTCCGGCGTTAGCCTGGAGCACCATTTGTCTGCCGTTCGATCTGTCGGCGGAACAAGTCTCTGCCCGTTTCTCCCGTGTCTATGAGCTGCAATCGGCTGAGAAAGACGAACGAGGTGTATACACATTGACGTTTGCCAAACCGGAGGGCGGCATCATGAAAGCCGGTCACCCATATTTGGTTTGGCTGGAAGAGGCTGTCGACCGGATGGGCTTTACGGGAGTGACGTTACAGGCCGGAAGCGACGAACCGGCTCCGGTCGATATAGACGGCGTTAAGATGCAGGGCAATTATTCATCTACAAGCATTGTGAATGGCGATGGGAAAAATGAGCAGTATTACTTCTTCAGTGGCAATAAATTGTGGAAGGCTGATAGAGAAACAGCCGTGAACGGTTTTCGTGCTTACATTACCGTGCCCGTACCTGCTGACGGTGCCGAAGTGCGTGGCTTCATAATTAATATGGATGATGTTGCTACCGGAATGGAAAATGTTTCTGCATCGGAACAGGATACGGAAACGGTAGACGTGTACACACTGAGCGGCATACGGGTACGTAGCGGTGTGCGTAAAGGTGAAGCCTTGGACGGCCTGAGTAAGGGCGTATACGTAGTAAATGGTAAGAAAGTAATCAAATAATAAAAAGCAGAACGATGAAAAAGAAAAGATATATAACTCCGTCTTTGGTAATGGTAGAGTTTATAGAAGAGGGCTTGATAGCCCAAAGTCTGATAGGAGGCACAACAGGGTTGGAGGATTTCGACGGTTTGGGAGGTTCCAATCTGGAGAACGGTCCCATAAGTGCCGGTGTAAAATACCAAGGTGTCATGGATACTGATCTTTGGTAAATGGACCGAAAAGTCAAGTAGAAGATGGGAGGCCGGAAGAAAGTCTCTGTCGGCGGCGTAGCAGTGGCTACGCCGTTTTTGGGGAGTTGCCGTATAGCGGCTTGCGACTGACGGAAGAAGAATTTGTCGGCTTGCCTTTCGGTCACTTTTAAGGAAGACGGTAAAAAAGATATCTCTAGAACTGTATTTGAAGTGGGAATTAGTGGGATTTTTGGCAGGCGATTCGTAAATATATTATATACGAGCGATACATTTTAGAGTGGCATGTATAATGAAAAACATATTTCTAACCTAATAAATAAGTATAGTATGACTAAAAAGATGAGATGGCCGGTAAAATGGCTGATGCTGTTCGGTTTGCTGTTGGCGGCGGGACACATGAAAGCGGCGTCCGATTGGGTCGTCGGGGAATCCTATTACCTGTACAACACGGGTATCGGACAGTTTATTCGCGGAGGTAACAACTATGGTACGCGTGCATCGTTTGGTTCAACCGGTGATATGCTTACCGTAAATGCCGTGGAGGGTAGTGACGAACTTTACCGCCTGGTGTGGAGCCGTGGAAACGGATTGTTCATCGGCGCTACCAGTGAGATGTGGATGGACATGGGCAATCAAGGGCATTGCTCGTGGCAGATACAGAAGGGAACCGGCGATACCTGGCGGATAAGCATTGAGGCTGCGGATGAAACTTACGGTGAGGCATCGAAAGGAAAAACCTATATGGGTTTCTGCGGCGATTATTCCGCTCCCAATAGTGGGTCGACTCCTTATGTGTTGCCCATTCTTCCGGACGTGTTGCCCTATGCTTTGGGGATAGACTGGATATTCATGACAAAGGAGGAATATGACGCAGTGCAGCAAAACGTGGCTGATGCTTACGAGGTGCGTAAAGCTTTGTATAAGTATGTGTCAGCCGCTAAGAACATCCCAAGTTTTTCCGCGTCCGAGCTGGATATTTTTTCCCGCCCGGAAACAACGAAAGCCGAATTGGAGGCTCTGTTGGAGACGCTTCCCGGAAAAGTGTTGGCGTATGCCAAGGAACATGCGTCGAAAAGCAACCCCATCGATGTGTCTTTCCTTATTGAGGGAGCTGGTTGCGGCGATGCCGGCTATGCGGGCTGGACAAAAACCGGCGATTGGGGCAACAATTCTACCTATTTTGCCAATGGAAACAGTGTGCTGGGAGGCCGTTTCTATGAAAGATGGAAGAACAATGCCGGACTGGACGACGGGGATATTTATCAAACGGTATCCGGGCTGTTTAACGGAATCTACACCCTAGGGGCGGACATTAACGCCACTCGTCAGGACCATACGGACTGGGAGATAACGGGCGTGAACCTCTATGCCGTGGGAGCCGAGAAGCAGACAGTGGCTTGTCCTGGCTCAGGCAACGGGGTGCCCGATTACTATTCCGTGGATTTCTTGGTGACGAACGGGACGGCCCGTATCGGTGTGGAATGTGTGAGCACGAATGCCAACTGGTTGGCCATGGACAACTTCAGACTATATTATAAAGGTATAGACCTGACGGCGTTGCGGCAGTCGCTGGACAAACTGGTGGAGACGGCGCGTGAACTCACCGGGCAGGGCATGCCTTCGGTGGTTAAACAACGGCTGAACGGGGCGATAGCCGCTGCCGAAACAGTTGAGGAAACCGAAACGGCCATAATGGAAGCCACAAACAATCTGTCGGCGGCAATTGCCGAAGCCAAGAGCACCAGTGTGGCTTATAACGAGCTGGCTGGAAACATTGAGGCAGCACAGGCATTGTACGTGAATTCGAAACCTGCCACTCCCGAAGCCGCCGAGGCCATGACGGTAGCGCTGGAAACGGCAAAAGGTAGTCTGGCCGAGGCTTCCACGTTGGAGGCATTGCAGCAGGCCGTTGTCGACCTGGAGGCAGCCCGCAGAGCTTATATGTTACAATCGGTGCCCGCAAACGGAACTACGTATGACTTGACTTTCAAAGTGGCGAACGCCAAAATGAACGAAGGCAATACGGCTTGGCAGTCGACATACACCAACGGCATGAACTTCCGTGTATGGAGCGACGCTTCGGTGAACTCCGCCGAATACGCCGGTAATTTCTACGAACGGTGGTCCTCTCCGGCTTTGACCGATGCGCCGGCCATTTGGCAAACGGTAAGCGGTCTGCAAAACGGCGTTTACGAGGTGCGGGCGGCGGCTTTCTGTCGCGATGGTTCCGGTTTCTCCCTTCGTGCCAATGAGGATAAAGTAGCCTTGACGGACGGTAAGATGAAATACTATACCGTGCGGACACCGGTGACGGACGGACAGCTGACTATCGCTCTCTATGCCGAGCCGGGCAATACGAAGGACTGGAGCGGTCTGGCCGATGTGTCGCTTACGTATTACGGTGAGGATCTGGAACCTTTAAAAGCCGAGGTCGCTCTCCGTAAACAGCAGTTGGCCGAATGGGCGCAGAGCACGCAGGCTCCTCTCGTGGCCTTGAAAAACTATCTGACGGGTGAGGTGCAGCAAATGCAGCCCGAGAATGAAACTGCACAGGGCTATTACGAACTGATCAGCACCTTGAAAACGATTCAGACCGATGCTGAAAGTACACTGGCTGCGTATGCCCGGGTGGCGAATTGGAGAAGCAAATATGATGATATTGTCAGACAGTCGGCAGAAACCGAGGCGCTTGAGGCGTTCCGTTCCGCGCTGGAGGCAGCGGAAGCCGAAGCTGGCAACGCTATGAGTGCGGAGGCTATGGTTACTGCGGCTGCGGGTATGACACAGGCCTTCTGTGTCTATCTGCCTCAGGGAAAGGCCACCGAAGGACGGTTTGATTTGACCGTTTTTCTTGATAATGCCTCTTTTGATGCGACCGGCGACGGTTGGAATGAGACATTGGGTTGGGGAGCCGGCGTAGTGGAGAAGTTCCAGGCATCGTTCAATGCCTGGCAGTTGCTGACCGGGATGCCGGCCGGTATGTATACACTTTGTGTACAAGCCGCTTATCGTACGTCGGCAAACGAAACGGCCTACGAGGCTTATCAGAACGGTACTGCCGAGGTGCTTGCGTCGTTATATGCCGGAACGGCTCAGAAGAAGGTGAAGAATATTTTCGACGACAGCTCGGACGTTTCGTATTATCAGACAAAAGACTGGATGAATGACTATCAAACGCCGGTCGGCAAGTACGTGCCGAACAGTTTGAACGGTGCCAATGAATACTTCAAGAACGGACTGTATTGGAATTCCCTTTCGTTTGAACAGGAAGAGGCCGGTGACCTGACGATCGGTCTGAAAGCGGAGAACGTACCTGGCGGTAACGGTGCGTGGACACTGTTTGATAATTTCCGTTTATATTACGGTGTGGAAGATGTTGAGTTGGATGAGAATGAGGCATACGCCGTAGCAGAGGAAAAATGGGCCGATGTTACCAGCAACCGTGTTATTAAGGCCGGCAGATGGGCAACGCTTTGGGTTCCGTTCGACATTCCGGCTGCGCAGCTGGACGCTTTCGAGGAGGTGAAGCAGCTTTCCGAGGTTGTTTTGGAAGATGAGACGGTCCGTGTACGTTTTGCCGACGTAAAGGAGCAAGGCATTCGGGCCGGTCAGCCTTATTTGGTCCGTACGGTTCGTGACTGGACGATGGCAGCCGAGAAAGTTTTGCTGCAACCTGTTGCTTTCACACCGGTGACGGTCGAAGGTGCCGTGATGAAATGCGTGGAGCAACCCGGTGACATACAAGGAATGTATTACATCGCTAACAATAGTTTCTATCTGGCCGACGTGCCTGTCGACAGTAAGAGCTACCGTGCGGTAATCGAACTGCCGCTATCGCAGGAGGTGAAGAGCGTGCTGTTCGACTTTGGCGAGACGACCGCCGTGGAAGGTGTGGATGCCGCACAGGACGGTGCGACGGTCGATGTGTACACGTTGAGCGGAATAAAGGTGAAAAGCGGAGTACCCGCTGCCCGTGCACTGGACGGATTGAACAAAGGCGTCTATATTGTGAACGGTACGAAAGTGGTAAAATAATAAAAGTAAAGAAACAAGTCTTATGGAAAGAAGAAGATATATGAAGCCCGCCGTGGAGGTGACGGAGGTAAAACTCGAAAGTGCTCTGATGGCGTTGAGTTCGCCCGAAAACGGTTTGCACTGGGGCGGGAATGCCGGTGACAACGGTACGCCCGATCCCGAGGCAAAGGACGGAAGCGACTGGAACATCTGGAATTGATAAGCGGCCTGCGGGGATTTTCCCCGCAGGCTTTGTTTTTGACGGACGGTGAAGGCGGAGAGCATGGCTCGAGGAATAGGCGCCTGCGGCAGGCTGTCGGCCGGTGTCGGTCCGGCTTGTGTGGACACGGCAAAAGGGAGTGCCGTGTTTTTTTGTCGTCGATTTACCGATATTTTTACGCTGTTGCGCATCTAAGCGAATAATTTCTCCTATATTTGCGTGTCGGCTTGCTGTGTTCGGCGGGCGGATAGACGATGATTATTCATTAACCCTTAAATAAATTAAAATCATGGAGAAGATCACAGGGCTGATAGATGCGCCCTTTACCCCTTTTTATGCGAACGGCGATGTGAATTACGAACCCATTCCCGCTTATGCGGCCATGCTGGCCAAGAACGGGTTGCAAGGTGTGTTTATCAACGGTTCTTCGGGCGAGGGATATATGCTGACCGAGGAGGAACGTATGAAACTGGCCGAAGCCTGGATAGCAGCCGCGCCAGCCGGTTTCAAGGTGATTGTGCATGTGGGCAGTTGCTGTGTGCGCTCCAGCCGGATGCTGGCCGAGCACGCCCAGCGTATCGGTGCCTGGGGCATCGGAGCCATGGCGCCCCCGTTCCCTAAGGTCGGACGTATCGAAGAACTGGTGAAATACTGTGAGGAAATTGCGGCCGGCGCGCCCGATCTGCCTTTCTATTTCTACCACATTCCCGCGTTCAACGGGGCATTTCTGCCTATGACGAAGTTCCTGGAGGCTGTGGACGGGCGTATCCCTAACTTCGCCGGCATCAAGTATACTTTCGAGAGCCTGTACGAGTATAACCAGTGTCGCCTGTACAAAAACGGCAAGTACGACATGCTGCACGGACAGGACGAGACCATCCTGCCTTGTCTGGCGATGGGCGGTGCGCAAGGCGGCATCGGCGGAACCACCAATTACAACGGCGTCAATCTCGTGGGTATTATCGAGGCCTGGAAAGCCGGCGATCTGGAGCGTGCACGCGAATTGCAGAACTTTTCGCAAGAGGTCATCAATGTCATCTGCCATTACCGGGGCAACATTGTGGGCGGTAAGCGCATTATGAAGCTTATCGGTCTGGACCTGGGGCCCAACCGTACGCCGTTCCAGAACATGACCGACGAGGAAGAAGCCGCCATGAAGGCCGAACTTGAGGCCATCCGCTTCTTTGAGCGTTGCAACCGGTTCTAATCTTCATACATCCTGCTTATGGACAAGAATCAAATCACTGCTTATCTGAAAGAGTGGGCCGCTTCCTATCGTAACGACCTGCTTACCGATATTATGCCTTTTTGGTTGAAGAACGGATGGGACCGTGTGAACGGTGGCGTTTATACCTGCCTGAATCGCGACGGCAGTCTGATGGACACCACCAAATCGGTATGGTTCCAAGGGCGTTTTGCCTTTATTTGTTCTTATATATATAATAATGTGGAACAGGATCCCCGTTTCCTGGAAGCCGCCCGCAGCACGCTCGACTTTATCGAAGCGCATTGTGCCGATACCGACGGGCACATGTATTTCGAGGTGACGGCCGAGGGTGAGCCTTTGCGTAAGCGTCGCTATGTATTCTCTGAGTCGTTTGCCGCCATCGCCATGTCGGAGTATGCACTGGCTACCGGTGACGCGACGTATGCCCGTAAGGCGCTCGACCTCTTCCATCGTATGGTGCGTTTTCTGACCACACCGGGCTTCCTTCCGGCCAAGTACGAGACGTCCGTGGCCATGCGCGGACATTCCATTACGATGATTCTCATTAATGTGGCCGCCCGGATACGGGCGGTTCTGCCCGATCCGGCTCTCGACCGCCGGATCGAGGAGTCGATTGCCGACTTGCGCCGCTATTTCATTCATCCTGAATTTGAAGCATTGCTGGAGACGGTCGGTCCGGAAGGCGAGTTCATCGATACCAATATGGGGCGTACCATCAATCCCGGACATTGTATCGAAACGGCCTGGTTCCTGTTGGAGGAAGCCAAGTTCCGCAATTGGGATAAGGAACTGACACAAACGGCGCTCACTATCCTGGACTGGTCGTGGAAATGGGGCTGGGACGAGACGTACGGAGGTATCATCAACTTCCGCGACTGCAAGAACCTGCCGCCGCAGGACTATTCGCAAGATATGAAGTTCTGGTGGCCGCAAACCGAAGCCATCATCGCCACGCTGTATGCTTATCAGGCCACCGGCGACACGCGTTATTTGGACCGGCACAAGCAGATCAGCGAATGGACGTATGCTCATTTCCCCGACCGGGAGCAGGGAGAGTGGTACGGCTATCTGCATCGCGACGGTACAGTGGCACAGCCGGCCAAGGGGAATATCTTCAAGGGGCCGTTCCACATCCCGCGCATGATGACCAAAGCGTATGTGCTTTGCAATGAAATACTCAAGGATCAGACCGATTAATTCTTTACAATTATGAAAAACACTTCCAAGATTTATCCCTGGGTGGTAGTGGCGCTCCTGTGGGGCGTTGCCCTCCTTAATTATATGGACCGCCAGATGCTGAGCACAATGAAAGAGGCCATGCAGGCGGATATTGCCGAATTGCAGTCGGCGGCCAATTTCGGTCGGCTGATGGCCGTGTTTCTTTGGATTTACGGGTTGATGAGCCCGGTGTCGGGCATGATTGCCGACCGGCTCAACCGGAAATGGCTCATTGTAGGCAGTTTGTTTGTGTGGTCGTCCGTCACCTACCTGATGGGAGTGGCCGAGACGTTCCAGCAGGTGTTCTGGTTGCGGGCGCTGATGGGGGTGAGCGAGGCGTTGTATATCCCTGCGGGGCTGTCGCTCATTGCCGATTACCATACCGGCAAGTCCCGTTCGCTGGCCGTGGGTATCCACATGACCGGTCTTTATACCGGCCAGGCTGTCGGCGGGTTCGGAGCCACAGTGGCTGCCGCGTTCTCGTGGCACACTACGTTCCATTGGTTTGGCATCATCGGCATAGCCTATGCCGTCCTGTTGATGCTTTGTCTGCGTGATAAGAAGGCGCCGGCGGCTCCTGTCCGTCCGTCTGTGACGGAGCGGGCGTCCGCTCCTTCGCGCGAGGGACTGTTCCGAGGTGTGGTGATGCTGTTCTCCAACATCGCTTTCTGGGTGATTCTGCTTTATTTTGCCGTGCCCAGTCTGCCCGGTTGGGCCACGAAGAACTGGCTGCCTACGCTTTTTGCCGAGAATCTGGGTATTCCTATGTCCGAAGCCGGTCCGTTGTCTACCATTACCATTGCCATTTCCTCCTTTGTGGGCGTTTTGCTGGGCGGCACCTTATCCGACCGCTGGGTGCAGCGCAACATCCGTGGCCGTGTGTATACCGGTGCCATCGGCTTGGGAATGACCATTCCTTCGCTGCTGTTGCTGGGCTATGGCCATAGTTTTGTGGCTGTGGTGGGTGCCGGACTGCTTTTCGGGGTAGGCTACGGTATGTTTGATGCCAACAACATGCCCATCCTTTGTCAGTTCGTATCCTCGAAGTACCGGGCTACAGCCTACGGTATCATGAATATGACCGGTGTGTTTGCCGGAGCTTTCATCACCGACCTGCTCGGCAAATGGACCGACGGCGGCAGTCTGGGGCAGGGCTTTGCCATGCTGGCGGCTATCGTCTGTGTGGCGCTGGCGGCTCAGTTGTATTTCCTGCGTCCGCAGGTCGACAATATGGAATAGGAAAGATATGAAGAAGTTGACGCTTTGGTTTTCCGCACTGCCTTTGTGGGCCTCCGTTGCAGGAGGGCTGTCGGTATCCTGCCGTCCCTCGGCTACGGAAGGCGATACGCTGGTCTGCACGGCGCTGGCTCCGCTCGACCGGTGGGGCGGGCAGGGTGTTTCGGCTCCGTATGCCGGACGCATCGGCCAGGCCTTGGTGGTGGCGGGCGGTTGTAATTTCCCGGATGTGCCGGCGGCTGACGGAGGCGGTAAGGTGTTCTATCGCGATGTATGGCGCTTGCCGGCGCCTGCCGACCCGTCGTCTCGCTGGGAGCATGTGGGCGAGTGTCCGGTAGCGGCTGCCTACGGGGTGTCGGTCACTGTGCCGCAAGGCCTGATCTGTATCGGCGGGACCGACGGGCACCGCAGCCTGGACGGGGTGTGGCTGTTGCGGCCGGACGGCGTGAGAGGATATGCGGCGGATTCGTTGCCCTCGCTGCCTGTGGGGCTGGACAATGCGGCCGGAGCATGGTGTGCCGGTGCGGTTTACGTGGCCGGCGGACAGACGGACGGAGCGCCTTCCCTGCGGGCCTATCGTCTGGCCTGGCCCGGCGGAACACGATGGGAGGAAATACCTGTTCCTCCCGGTGGGGCACGCTTGCAGCCGGTAGCGATGGCCGTCGGTTCGCGGTTTTATCTGATGGGAGGCTATGTGCCTCCGTCGGACGGGGAGCCGGGGCGCTTGCAGCCGGGCGGATGTGTTTATGATACGGTTATGGGACGTTGGTCGGAGACGGCGGCTTTGATGTTGCCGGGCGACACGTTGCCCCGGGCTTTGGTGGGAGGCGTGGGAGCCGTCTCGCCCGACGGTCGTCGGCTGTTGGTGGCCGGCGGGGTAGACGCCGGACGCTTTCTGCGTGCGGTAAACCGTCCGTTGCTGTTGAAGCAAGCCCGTGCCGAGGGAAATGATACGTTGGCGGACAGGCTCGAAGCGGAGGGGAAGGACTATCTTCGCCATCCGGTGGCCTGGTACCGTTTCAGTGAGTGTCTTCTGTCCTACGATCCGACTTCCGATTCGTGGCAACTGTTGGGGCGGAACCCGCGACTGGCACGTGCCGGTGCGGCTTTGGTCTCCTGGGAAGACCGTTGGTATGTGGTGAACGGGGAGAACAAGCCCGGTATCCGGTCGGGCGACGTGTCGCTGTTTGTTCTTCCGTTGTCGGTCCGTGGCCGATGATGCTTTTCGCTGTGCAGATACAAACATCGTCTGCTTTCCCTTTCGGAAAAGCAGGCGATGCCGTTTCTGTACCGGAGCGGGCGTTACATCCCTTTCACTTCTTCCAGATTTTTCTGGATGTCGCTCTCGCTCAGTTCGTAGTTAATCAGGTTGCCGGCCAGGTATTGGTCGTAGGCGGTCATGTCGATCAGTCCGTGGCCCGACAGGTTGAACAGAATCACTTTCTCTTCACCCGTTTCGATGCACTTTCTGGCCTCGTTGACGGCGGCCGCAATGGCATGGCAGGATTCGGGTGCCGGGATGATACCTTCGGCCTTGGCAAAGAGACAGCCCGCTTCGAACGATTCCAGTTGCTGGATGTCGACGGCTTCCATCAGTTTGTCTTTCAACAATTGCGACACGATAACCCCCGCGCCGTGGTAGCGCAGTCCGCCGGCGTGGATGTTGGCGGGAGCGAAGTTATGTCCCAGTGTGAACATCGGCAAGAGAGGCGTGTAACCGGCTTCGTCACCGAAGTCGTACTGGAATTTTCCCCGTGTCAGTTTGGGACAGCTGGCCGGTTCCGCCGCTACATAGCGTGTCTGTCGGCCTTCCAGGATGGTGTGGCGCATGAACGGGAAGCAGATACCGCCGAAATTCGAACCGCCGCCGAAGCAGCCGATGATGATGTCGGGATATTCGCCGGCCATTTCCATTTGCTTTTCTGCTTCCAGGCCGATGACGGTCTGGTGCAGTGTCACGTGGCTCAACACGGACCCGAGCGTATATTTGCAGTTGGGCGTGGTGCGTGCCAGCTCTACGGCTTCGGAGATGGCCGTACCCAGCGATCCCTGATGGTTGGGGGTACGGGTGAGGATGTCTTTTCCAGCCCGGGTCGACATGGAGGGGGAAGCCGTCACCTGTGCGCCGAACGTCTGCATGATGCTGCGCCGGTACGGTTTCTGTTCGTAGCTGATCTTCACCTGATATACGGCGGCTTCCAGACCGAACACGCTGGCAGCATACGATAAGGCGGTGCCCCATTGACCGGCCCCTGTCTCCGTGGTCACATTCGTCACACCCTCCTGTTTGCAGTAGTAAGCCTGCGGCAGGGCCGAGTTCAGTTTGTGCGAGCCTACGGGACTTACGCTCTCGTTCTTGAAATAGATGTGTGCGGGGGTGCCTAGAGCCTGTTCCA
>ERZ778503.1658-NODE-1658-length-14459-cov-5.993335_pt1 | contig 14459 bp, 17 predicted proteins | sample MGYA00510047_ERZ778503 | MGnify/ENA primary metagenome ERZ778503 (study PRJEB29527, sample SAMN07138965) | mouse gut metagenome | material: feces | host: mouse | place: China:Nanjing | collected 2016-01-25 ... | reverse complement strand
GTTTAACAAAAAAACTTAAAAAATGTATGTCTTTTTCATTCATGCGTTTAATCTGTACATAACAAAATGTAACCGTTCAACCAAACAGAATTAATTTTACAGTAATAAGTCCTATTTTAATTCGATTTTTCAACATTGATTAATATCTCTGGCATTCCATTATTAAACTTTAACCGATAACAAATATTCAATGTACTTGTCGAATCATTATAAATCGTGTCAACAATATCTTTGTCAATTATCACATTGACCTTATTAGAATTGATCTCAATTTCTCTATCATTCACATCAATTGTACAATTGTCAACAGCAAGATAAAATGCACAGGTATCTTTACTGCTCACTTTAAAAATTGCATTATTTTTGCTATTAGTCAATTCTTGAAACTGTGTCCATGTAAACTTTGTTCCCTTATCCTCTAAGTTAAAGCAAATCATATATTCTTCCAGATAAAATTTATACGCAAAGATTGTACTTCCTTCCCATGTATCCGCGCGCGCTAAATCTTCTCCGCTGATGGCATAATTAATATACTGTTCTGTCTCATTAATTGGTATTGTTAAGATTGTTGCATCCTCTATTTTTATTTCTAACGCTGTTTCTGTAATAATATACGTTTCCGAATAATCCGTTAAAATGTCATGAAATCCCCGACTCATATAAATGCCGCCAACTGCTCTAGTCAGTAATCTTTTTACTTGTGCCCCTGTTACTTTTACTGCTTCCTTCGACATAAACTCTACCCTCCATTTTTGCCACTTTAATGAATGACCTCCATTTAATTTACGATTCACAGCTTTCTATGTGGTGAATAATAACTATTCATCTGAGCTAAATCATGTTCTCCTAAAACTTGTACTAAATTCAGAATATATTATTGCTTCTACCCTTATATTTAAATTATGTTCTCACGACCTACAAAAAGTAATCCTGTTGTTGCTTCTCAAACCCAATGTCATTTAATTAAACCTTTCCTGTTTGAAAATTGTAGTATAACACTATAAATGATTGCTTTTTCCAGTACAACTTATTTGCCTTATTTTTTTGACTTTTTACATTGTTTCACATCTGCACTATCCTTTTATTGTATGATGTAGAGTCAGTACTAAAATGCCTGTTTTATGGCATTTTATGTACAACAATTATTGTAATTCGCACCAAATCATCTTAAAGAAATACAAACTCTGACATGGGTCTGAATTTTAACCTCCCATTTAAACATTAAGAATTGTGATAATGTCTCTTGATCTTAGTTTATGAATATGTAATAATATCATAAACGCAATTCTGCGCGTTTTATGTAACGAGACCTATCCGATGGTGCGCCAACACCGTTTGAGGATAGGTCTTTATACCATTTTGTAACCTTAAAACCTGTAAAAAACTACATTTTTATACCATCTTTTTACAGATTTCTAAAGATAAGTATAGAACATGTGATTGTATTTGTCAATACTATTTCGTATATTAGTTCGGAATATTTGTTTGTAAAATTTTAATTTTCTATCGTCTCTATTTCAACCCATGCAGGATAAAATCCACAATTAAGCGCAATATTCCACGAATACAAATTCGATAAACTTGTTCCGTAAAAAGGAATTGCTCCGCGTCGAAATGTCTCATTTTTTAAAAGCTGAACCAATTTTGTTCCAATTCCCATTCCTCGATACGCTGGCAATACATCAATTCCAATTTGCCAGAAAAGAGTTGTGTCTGCGGAGCATCCTGCCAATCCTATTATTTGTTCCCCTTTCATAGCGCCAACCGCTAAAATATCTGGTCTCTGAGGCAAAAACTTTTCACATAAAGCATTTGCAAAAGCTTGTTGATACAGTTTCATAATTGCATCCTGCTCAAACCATTTCAATGAAAAATCAATTGTTGGTTCATTAAGTTCCACTTTTGGCAGAAACATATGATGGCTCTGCCCCAATTTTTTTCCATACTTTTGCAACTCCAGTTCTAGCTCCATCAAATAACTGTGTTCAAAAAGCCATATACCATTCTTGTTTGCACTCCATTGCCTTAGCCATTCATGCATTTTTTCATCTGCACAAATAACAGTATTTCTCCCAAGTGTGACCATTGAGAAAAATTCCTTCTGCTGTGTATAAATTCTTCTGCCCTGATTGCTTTTTGCAATGGTTATTACGTTTTCTTCCTTGTCAAAATCTTGTATTGTACAGTTAAAATCAATTGCCAATTGTTTCTTCCATTCCATTCTAATTTGCTCTTTATTATACATTCTCAACAATTCCCTTCTGTAAATACTTTCCAACTGTGTAGTCAAATTATTTCAACTTGATTGCAATCTACTCTTTCATTGAAATAAATATTTTTATAAAAAATTCATCAACTGTATGCGCTTGATTTCCTTTTTAATTTTATCTGTCCAATCATCATCTTGACTACCAACCAAAAAAACATGAAATCCATAAGTTTTTCCATTTTCAGCAACAGAGCGGTCATCATCAATATGCAAGTCAATTCGATACTTGCTTGGATACTTAGATGGCATAGCCTCCATATGCCCCGACTGTACTTCTCTGGCATGTTTTGCTCCGTTAATAACACAATCAAACTTTATTCCATAACAGTGAAACAGACCTCGTATATAATGCTCAGAACGATAAGAAGTAGTATACACATAGAGCTCCATTCCCTGTTCACGAATGTACTTCAAAAGTGCTACTGTTCCCAAGCGCAATCGTTCTTTATATATTGCACAAAAAGGAAATTTCAATGCTGGTTCTACTTTAAAGGTTTCCTCTGACACAAAAAGTGTATCATCTAAATCAAATGAAATTCGCATTTTATTTTTTCTCTTTCCTGTAACTATATATTCCAAATAGCAATTCCCTTATCTAATTTGCATTCGCCTCTTTATCAAATATTCCAATTAAGACAGTGAAATCCATTTCTAAATTAAGAAAAATCCTAATAACTCTTTTTTATTTTTGTAACTTGCTTTTTGTGACTTTCAAGTTTATAATAAATCCACGTAGATAAAATGTAAAGTAATTTGGGAGAACCTATCATTGAACAATATTATTGATATTCTTACTATGACATAAAAACTAACACGACTGACATAGAACCCATTTACATATCTATAAATACCTTCGTGGCATTTGCCAAATGCCTGCCTCGCAGTCTCCTGACTCATTGAGCACGGAAATAAAAAATCATATAATTGATGAAGAAATGAGGATTTTTATGGAAAAAATATTACCATCTTGTCCAGTTGAAACTACCTTGTTGCTGATTAGCGACCGCTGGAAAGTATTAATTATACGTGATTTGCTAGATGGAACCAAACGATTTGGTGAACTAAAAAAATCAATTGGAAATGTGTCTCAGAAAGTTTTGACTGCCAACCTGCGCTCAATGGAAGACAACGGACTACTAACCCGCAAAGTATATGCAGAAGTGCCCCCGCGCGTTGAGTATACCCTGACCGAAACTGGTTATAGCTTAAAACCAATTTTGGATGCACTATCAGAATGGGGAACAGAATATAAGAGAAAAATAAAAGCAGTTCCCTAGTGAAACTGCCTTTATCTTGCATATTTTTAGATATCTACGCCCTGTTCTTTCAGATATTCGATAATGTCGCCAACTGTTTTTACGCGCTTATCCATTTCTTCATAGTCTGCATTAATACCATACTCGTCCTCAAACGCCATAATTAATTCCGCCAAATCAATAGAATCCGCGCCAAGGTCATCTTTCAGGTTTAAATCCTCTGTGAGCTCCATACCTGTTAAATGCAACTGTTCTTCAATAATTTCCAATACTCTTTCCATTTAAAAATCTCCTTTAAACACACTAACCAACATTTTGCCGCTTCAGCAGACCACAAATCAGAATAGGGAAATCTCTGATTTCATAATAGCTTCCAAAGAATACTCAATTTTAGGATTCTTTCACGCAAAAAAACTCTGTGGTGCAAATTTAGAACTTCTAACTCCATATGCTTCTACTCTCATTGTATGCAATTCCATGCAGTCATATGATGTCCTTTCTTAAGATCTATATAATTGCAAACCACATGACTATTTTCCTATAAAAATGCAATTTATAGTTTGTGTAGTTCCCTATTGACAATCAGAAGTATAGTATTCCCATATATATTTGTCAACGTATTTTCCAAATATTTCCCTAAAAATACAAAAAATATACCAAATAATGCGATTAACCATCCAATTTTTTTAATAAATATTGATATACTTCTCGCTTAGAAATTCCTCTGTCTTTCGCCACCTGCTTCATTGCTTCTTTATGCTCCACTCCCTGCGACTCATATTGATACATATGTTCTTCAATCAGTATTTCCTGCCAATTGCGCTCTTGTTCTCTCTGAAATTCAGAAAGGCTTTTGCCCTCAACCACAAGCACATATTCGCCTCGCGGCTCTTGTGTCTCAAACATTATTCGTGCGTTTTGCAACGTTGTTGGTATAACTTCCTCAAACTTTTTTGTCAGTTCCCTACAAAGCGTCAATTTACGTTCTCCAAGAGCCTCATACAATGCATCCAATGTCCGCACCAAATGATGTGGTGCCTCATATAAAATAATTGTTCTTGATTCCTTCTGTAAATCCTCCAAAATCGCTTTTTTTTCTTTCTTATCCGCTGGTAGAAATCCTTCAAAACAAAATCGTCGTGTACTTAGTCCAGAAAGCGTCAATGCGGTGATACATGCTGCTGCTCCCGGCAGAGAAGTGACTACAATCCCTGCCTCATAGCATTTTTGCACAAGCACCTCCCCAGGATCAGAAATTGCAGGGGTTCCTGCATCCGTAATCAATGCAACATTTTTGCCTTGATGCATTTGTTCAATTAATGTAAATGCCTTCTCAACTTTATTATATTCATGATAACTTGTCATTGGCGTATGAATATCAAAATGATTTAATAACTTAATACTATTTCTAGTGTCTTCCGCAGCTATCAAATCCACCATCTGCAATGTTTCCACCACCCGCGGCGTCATATCCTTTAAATTCCCAATAGGCGTCGGACACAAATATAACTTTCCTGTCATCACTCTCACCACCTAAATGATACTTAAAACCCATATGTATCGCAAATTTCATCTGTGTATACATTTGGTGCCTTAAAAATAATCAATGGCTTCTCCACAGTCAAACGTGGTCTACCACCGCGACACCCCTCAATCAGAACCATATTTGGCTCCTTGTCAATATAAGGATAAACCAATCGCATACGTTTTGGTTCCAGCCGATACTTTGTCATCACAGTCAAAATTTCCGCTAATCGAAATGGTCTATGCACCATGCAAAAATGTCCATTTGTTCTTAACAACTTCGCAGCGGTTCTAATCACATCCTCAAGGTTACATAAAATTTCATGACGTGCAATTGCCTTTGGCGCATCTGGATTTTGCAATCCATGCTGTCCAATCATATATGGCGGGTTGCACGTTATCATATCAAAAGAAGCAGCGTCAAAAAACTGGTCTGCTTCCTTTAAATCCCCTGTCACAATTTCAATCTTCTTCTCCAATTGATTAAGCTGCACACTACGGCGTGCCATATCCGCGCTTTCCTCCTGAATCTCAATAGCAAATATTTGCGATACTTGTGTTTTTGCTGCAATCAACAACGGAATAATCCCTGTTCCTGTCCCCATATCAAGTACTACAGCTTTAGGTTTTACACGCACAAAACCACTTAGTAACACCGCATCCATACCAAAACAAAACTTCTCAGGATTCTGGATAATTTGATATCCATTGCGCTGCAAATCATCAATGCGTTCATTGTCTTTTAACTCTACAACCATATAAAATCCTATTCCGGTATTTCTCATCTAATAAATTACACTGTGTCGTCAAGCTTTGATTTTGTATCTTGCTTTTCCTGCTTCTCTAATTTTTCCAATTCCTTTAATTCCCTGCGTTCTTCATCACTCATATTATCATTTTTATCTTTTTTATGACGTCTCTTAAATCGAAGTTGCTCAACTTTATATTCATGGATTTCCTTTTCGTCTTCCACTTCCACAATTACCTTGACTAGCTGTCGAAGCACATTGACACTGTGTACTACCCCTTTTAATCCATCATCTGCTGTCACAAAATCACCCACATTTGGAAGTTTGCGATTCAGATATTCATAAGTTTCTTCCTCATGTTTTAAACAGCACATTAATCGACCACATACCCCAGAAATCTTTGTTGGATTTAAGGAAAGATTCTGTTCTTTTGCCATCTTAATAGAAACTGGAACAAATTCTGACAGATGCGAATGACAACAAAGCGTCCTTCCACAAATGCCAATTCCTCCTAGTATTTTTGTCTCGTCACGCACACCTATCTGACGCAGCTCAATTCTTGTTTTAAATACAGATGCCAAATCTTTTACCAATTCTCTAAAATCAATACGCCCATCTGCTGTAAAATAAAATAATACTTTATTATTATCAAACGTATATTCTGCGTCAATCAATTTCATCTCAAGATTATGCTTCTTAATTTTTTCAAGACAAATTTTATAGGCTTCTTTCTCCTTTTGTTTGTTTGTTTCCTCCTGCTCCAAATCACGCTTTGTCGCGACGCGAAGTACTGGTTTTAGCGGAGAAACTACTCTCTCCTCATCAATTTCTTTTGGGTCGCCCACCACAGTACCATATTCAATTCCACGCGCCGTTTCTACAATAACATGTTCCCCACGTTTTATATCAAAATCCAAAGGATCAAAGAAATAAATCTTACCTGCTGTCCGAAATCTCACACCAATTACTTTAATCATATCTATCTACCTCACTTTTCCACCATGTCCTTATTGGACGAAAAGGCATTTTTATAAAATCAAAAGTCAATTTCATCTCCCATCGAAACTTCTCTCTCAAAGACATACCTTTTGTATTCTCTTTTTTATATCGATGATACTTCACACCGACAGGTATATACCAAAGTACAATTCCCACAATACAAATACCAATACAAAAATCAAAAAAATCATAGATTGCATGTCCTGCCCTAATGTAAATATAATCAAGCACATACCTTCCTAAAAGATAATTTATCAGCCTAGCAATTATCACAGCACTGCCAAAATCAAGAAAATACAACCAGTCACCTTTTATCTTAAAAAAAATATTATAATACAATACAAATCTATAGAAATATACAAGACTAATCAGAGTCACCAAACATTCTAAGATTAAAAGTTCTTGTCTGTATCCAATCCCTAACTTTGCATGATATAAGCTTCCCTTCTTATTGTAGATTGGCTCAAATGCAAAGTTTACTCCTTTTGTACTAGGCACACCAATCTTTTCAGGACAAAACAATTCAATATAACCAACAATACCAAAACCTATCACAAGAAGACAGATTATCAGAAATATATGACGTTTTAAGTATTGATAAAAACTCATTTATATCCCTCCTGTTATTCAGTCTTCATCTCAAAAAACATCAATTCCATCGTCAAATCAAAATTTACATTTGCTGTTATACGGCTTCTTGCTATATCGATAGAATGAATAATTTTTTCAATTGCCTCATAACTGTAGAATTTTGCTGCTTCTGTAATATCTGTGAGTTGCTCTTTAAAAATAATAGGACATGTCTTGTTAGTATTCTCACACGCTTTATATAATAGCACATCACGATACCAAATAAAACACAAATCCAAATAATCATTTATATCAAATTTTTCCTCTGTAATCTTCTTAACTTCAGAGGCAATCTGATTAATTTCCATCTCTGAAATACGTCTTAACACCCCGATTACAGAAGATTTCATATGATCAAAATTTTCGTTGGATGCAAGCTCAATAGCACGTCCCACATTTCCTCTCGCAAAAGATGCACAGACAGCAGCCCTATAATCAGGTATTTGAACCTTTCGCATCAAATATTGTTTTATTAAGTCATCTGGAACAGGCTTTATATTCAGCACTACACACCTACTTAAAATCGTTTGTAACATTGCCTCCGCTCTTGTTGCAAGCAACAATATAATTGCGTATTCTGGCGGTTCTTCCAATGTCTTTAGAAGCGCGTTCTGTGCCTGTACATTCATTTTTTCAGCCTCGTCAATAATATATACTTTATAATCCCCACTATAAGGTTTAATCCCAATATCTGCGTTGACCTGTTGTCTGATATTATCTACTGAAATTACATTTGGCTTCTCGTATGTCACATATATAATATCTGGGTGATTTTCATTGAGCGCCTGTTTACAGGATTTACATTGATTACAGGGCCGGATTTTCATAGAAATATCACTGTTCTGTTCTTCAGAATCAAACAGCGTCGCCTGATATTCAGACGGCGCTTTGTATCCTTCACACTGAAGTGCTCGCGCAAAAATATCCGCAATCATACGCTTTCCTGACAATCGTTCTCCTTGTATAAGATACGCATGAGATATTTTATTGTGCTTTATAGCATTTTGCAAATTATCTGTAAGCTGTGTTAAACCTACAACATCATTCCATGTCATACATTTTATCTCAATATTTGTCTCCATAATTATCCTCTCAGATGTTGATAGCCACATTATCCCAATCATCTGCACCATCTGCGTCAATCAACCAGTTTAATCCACAATGTCTCTCATACACAACATCTGGATTCAGTCCTGCTGGTGCATCTTCCTCATGAACCCGCGCATCAATACATGCCCAATCATAGCGAAATATTAAATCTGCCTCATCCAATATTTCTGAGATATCACGCAATTTCACCTTCTTCATAAAGTCATCCATATTGTCACAATTCGCAACAGCGTGAAGGACAAATTCACAATCACACACTTCCGAAGGATAATCGAGCTGTTCCACAATACCAAGTGCCCACAACAAAACCCAAAACGCTTCATATTTCCAAGTCATACTGACAAAATCTTGATTGTTACATTTGCCTTTAAAAATTTTCTGCTCCTTTTGTGTGAGAAATCCCTCCAAGTCAAGTTCTATAAGTTTTTCGCCAAAGAATTTCCGACTTTTCTTAAAATTTCCTGGTGCTCCCGCTGCATCACTTGCTATCTGAAGCGCAAACAGACAAGCAATCGCTCTCTGTGCAATCTCCTTTGCAGTTCTTACTCTAACATTATTAGCCGTCTTAATCACTGGAAGATGCTGTATATAAGGAACATTATGTACCTTCAAAATCTCAATTGAACGTTTCTTGCGCATCTGCGCTTCATTCAAATCATATTTGTAGTCATCTGTTCCAGTAAAAATTTCCATATTAATCCCCCATGCCGCCTTTAGGCTCAAAATCGAGTAGAGAAAATTTATTTTTCCCTACTCGTGTGCCGGGCACCCGTCAGCGAACCGATTTATCGGTTTGATGACAAATTTCACTTGGGTGCCCGTGTGCATAAAAATGAAAAACGCTGTCTTTTGCGTTTTTTCGGTGTGAAACTTAGTACTTCTCCGCAAAACAGCCTTTGCTGTGAGTGGAAACTGCCACAGGCAGTTAGAAGTACTTCTCACACGAACTCCCATCTGCCCCGCTTTGCAAAATCTCAAATCAAGATAGTGAAATTAAATTTTCACGCTAAAATATCTAATAAAAGTCCTCGTATTTCATCCACTTTTGCAAGTATTGCTATCTTGTCACATTCCTCGCTTACAAGTGCTTGGGCCAATTCATCTAATTTTTCATCAACAAGTCGAATAATGCCGTAAACCCTATGTCGTCCGCGCCTGTCAAGAAAATTCTCTCGTGAAAATTTATGAGACCGATTGACAATCTCATTCATAAAATCTTTGATTAATGTTCGATATCGCCGCATATCACGCACATCCATGCGCTTCACAATTTTATCCCCTTGCATTACAATTTCTTCCATCATCAGATTTAATCGCTCTGCAAGTCCTGCCTCCTCAATATTGCTTGCCAACATAAACTTAAACGTATCATCTGTCGGCTGTGTCGTTTGTGTCTGCTGTACTGGCGCTGTCTGCTGCACTTCATTTATCTTAAAATCCATCGATATATTACCCCCAGCCTATTACTCTGCAACACTTGTATTATTGTAGATAAATAAGCAAACTATAAAAACTTGTTCATTCCTATTATAGCGAAAGTCAATTCCTTAATAATCATTATTACATTGTTGCAATTCTTGCTTTTATCTTCCTTGAAATGATAATATATACGTTATAATATCAGATAGACAATCCTTTAGATTATTATTATAAAAATGTTTTATAATTCCAGCCTGCTTAAGATTCTCTACAGAAAAATCCTTTGCATCCGCAAGAAAACGCCTGCACATTTCCTCATATCTTGGTTCACTTTGATTCTTTTCTCGCTGTAATGCACGTGTTAACCGTTCTCCATCATCCAAATCAATGTAAATAGGAACAACTTTATCTTGCCCAAAATAACCCCTTATTTTAATATAAGATTCCAATGTCCCAATAATTAAATAATTAAATTTATCCAAATTAATTTGGTCATCTTTCGCCATAAAATAATACCATAGACCATAAACTGTATCGTAAGAGCGACACTCAATAATCTTGTTATCTTTATGCAGACACTCCATTATATCTTCATTGACAAAATAATACTCCACGCCCTCTTGTTCTCTTGCACGAATCGGGCGTGTTGTATACGAAACAATTCGTTTTAGTTGAAGCGTTGGATTTTTCAAAAGTTTTTTGTATATTGTATCCTTTCCTGATGAACTTTTTCCAATAATACAAAAAATTTTTCCCATCTATTTTCTCCAATAACAATCTTTTAAAAACTTAAACTTCCACAACACGAACCATATTTGTATTTCCTGCAACCCCCAAAGGTACACCCGCGGTGATAACTACCTTGTCCCCATAATTAACTAGACCAGCATCAACACTCGCCTTTACCGCTGCATGAAAAAGCTTCTCTGTATCGTCCTCTTTCTCGATTAGCAATGGACTGACACCAAACATCAAAGACATTTGCCGATACACCATCTCATCTACTGCACAGCCAATCACCATACAACCTGGTTGATATTTTGAAATCATACCAGCTGTAAATCCAGACATTGTTACTGTAATAATCGCTTTGGCATTCAAATCCATTGCTGTTGTACAACATGCATGACAGATTGCTGTTGTCACTTCCTCATTATTAACCCAATTATGGCTTCTTTCCCGAAGCTGGTCTGCATAACAAATATCTCCCTCTGCACGTTCAGCAATCCTACTCATTGTTTTTACAGCTTCAATAGGATATGCACCTGCAGCACTTTCTCCGCTTAACATTATAGCCGATGTTCCATCATAGATCGCATTTGCTACGTCTGTTGTCTCTGCTCTTGTTGGTCTTGGATTTTTAATCATAGACTCTAACATCTGTGTTGCCGTAATTACAATTTTACCTTGTTGTAATGCCTTATTGATCATTTTCTTCTGAAGAATAGGTACTTCCTCAAGCGGAATTTCAACCCCCATGTCTCCTCTAGCCACCATAATACCATCAGAAACCTCGAGAATTTCATCAAGATTATCAATTCCCTGCATATTTTCAATTTTGGAAATTACCTTCATTCTTCCGTGATGCTCCTCGATGAGTTTTCTTACTGCCAAAACATCATCCGCACATCTTACAAACGAAGCCGCAATATAATCGTATCCCATCTTCACACCAAAAATAATATCTTCTCGGTCCACATCACTAATATAGGGCATTGACAAAATAGCTCCTGGCACATTAATACCCTTATGATTTGAAACGTAACCACCATTTACTACCTCACAGACAATATCATTATCCTCAATTGCCTTGATAGTAAGTTCTATTAACCCATCATCAATCAAGATACTTTTTCCAATTTCAACATCATCTTTAAGATTTTTATATGTTATAGTCGCTCTGTCAGCAGTTCCCATAACCTCATCTGTTGTAAGCCGAAATATTCCACCTGCCTCAAGAAATGCCTTTCCATCCTCAAAATCCCGAAGACGGATCTCTGGTCCTTTTGTGTCCTGCATCATAGCAAGTGGAAGTCCTAATTCTTTAGCAGCATTTCTAGCACGAGTAATCTTCATCTCATGTTCTGCATGATCTCCATGTGAAAAATTAAAACGTGCTACATTCATACCCGCTAATAGTAATTCCTTTAATTTTTCTTCCGTTTGAGATACAGGTCCAATAGTACAGATAATCTTTGTTTTTCTCATTGATTTTTAATTCCTTTCCACATGTATTTCTATAACAAATAAATGATTTATGCATAGTAGTTCAGATAATCCATTGCGCTATTATCTAGTACAAAAAATATTGAGAAGTTAGCAGTTTGGCCTAACCTATTTTCCCAATAACCGACTCTCCAAGCCTTGAAATAAGCATCACTACACCTGTGCTTATAAACCAGTATACTCAGAAAAATATTCTACGTCAAACTATCCAAAACTTAATTTTTATTGTACCAGTTATTAAAAATTACTTTGTGATAAGTTAGCTCTTTGTAGCCAATATAATTTTATATGATTGATTAATCTAATAAATATGAAGACTTAGCTGAATCAATGCACGACAAACATATGAGGAAACAAACTGTTACCAAAACATAAAACCAAAATAATTTTTAGATATTCTATTAAAAAAAATATTTCTGTATATTTATTTTGATTTTACTTCATTTGTTAATAAAATGTTCATTCATGTGTTTGTTCTGGAATCAATGTTATAATACTAGGCTCAAAATGGTATTCTTCAAAAATGAGTTGTGCAATTTTTATACAATACCTCTGAGAATATTGTATGAAAGGTATTTATTTGTTGTGCAATTTCACAACAAATATTTCATAAGTTGAACTTTTGACTCTAACATCATAATATTATTGTCTGAACTGTTACATTTATTTATTACGAGATCTAATATATTAAAAATTATTAACTGTCCAATTAAATTATTGAAAGATACTTCAACCTTACTTTTTTTCATTCCAGTTTACAACTCTTTAAAATTTATCCGACTTGCTGTTTAAAATGTAATAAATATGCACTTTATCGTTTGTAAAATACGGGAAAATTGAATATTTATTCAATGTGAAACTATAAAAATATAATTTTTACAAAAACTTGTAAACTGCTGTTTTTTTCATTAAAGAGTGTTTTTAATTTTATATCTCTGACCCTATCTTATTCCAGAGACCGTGTGTGGGCAGCACCATATGCATTAACTTAACTGAAAGCTGCTTATATAGCAAGTTTGGAAGTAATCTGCTTAACGCAGCTCTCTTTTTTTATCCATTGATTTCATTGTTTTTATAAAATTCCAAGCAAATGTGAAAACTGAAAGCCTTTAATTTATCGGCATTTCAGAAAAGTTAGGGCAAATGGTAGGCAGCACCTACGAAACCTTGTAAGTACTGAATTTTCTGGTATTTTAGTGAGCATAAATCCTTAACAATGGAAATCATAAAAACACAAAACTATTTACACTCTCTTTCATATTAAGGCAAATTTATATTTTACTTGACACTTATATAAATAAGAGTCTTCTCTAGTAAAAATAAATTACAGGTAAGCATTTTGTCAGATTACAACCACACAGACAGAAAATTGTTGAGAATTAGTGAATCGCTGTGCTAGGCATAGTATATTTTTTACCAATTCTTCTATGATGAATTTTTCCTTTATGAATATAAAGAGTCTCCATCAAAGAACAAAATTTATCCGCTGATGTGACAATCCACGCCTCTCTACACATTGGTGGAATCACAGTAAGTGGCCACATATGTTTAATAATAATATCTCTCTGCCTTGCTGTTAAGCAATATTCTTTTTGAGCATTTTGCAAAGATCTTGATGGATGAAAAAATCCATGAAGTCTATGAGGATTTACTACATCACTTTTATGCCAATCATACAGAAAATAATCATGAAGTAATGCTCCTCTAATCAAATCTCTTGTATTGCAGTGAATTTTAAATTTATCTCGAATAAATAAACTTGCCTTAGCAACGTTGATGGAGTGTTCTTGTACAGACATATTTCCATGCTGTATATATTCCTTTGTACTTTTAAAATTTTCTGATTCAAAAATATCATTTGCATATTTTCTTAATTCATACTCATACATTTGTTTTCTCCTAAATTTTAATATAATTGTTAGAATAAATTTATCGATTTACATTTTATCATATATCTACTGAATAAAAAAGGTTCTTAAGGAATTTTTATGCAAAAGTTAAAAATCAAATCTGTGCAATCGAGTTACTTGCGTGTTGGACATAGGCAATTTCCACTACATAGTTTTTTTGGATTCGTGTGCAGTCGAGTAGAGAAGGTTGCTTCCCCTACTCGCGCGCTGAGCACCTTTCAGCTTCTACTGACAAATTTCACTTGGGTGCCCATGTGCATAAAAAAAACACGCAAACAGCGTGTCCAACCATTCCTACACATTTAAATATCTTAATGCCCAGAACCGGAATCGAACCAGTGACACGAGGATTTTCAGTCCTCTGCTC
>ERZ778503.1656-NODE-1656-length-14468-cov-3.182335_pt1 | contig 14468 bp, 14 predicted proteins | sample MGYA00510047_ERZ778503 | MGnify/ENA primary metagenome ERZ778503 (study PRJEB29527, sample SAMN07138965) | mouse gut metagenome | material: feces | host: mouse | place: China:Nanjing | collected 2016-01-25 ... | reverse complement strand
CTTATCATAAGTAAACGGGATTGTAAAGAGTAGTAGAATTATATTCTTGCAAAATTTGTCCTGTAATCCAATACGTATTTTAATATATATTCTGAAAAAAACTGTTGTTCCTCATCACAAATTCCATTGGCTTTCACATCATATGCATCACATAACCGCTTTGGCGCAAGCGCAATATCTGCGGCGGCAAGCATCGAAATATCAAATACACTGTCCCCTGCGGCAATGGTACAATCCGCATATAATTTTTCCTTTAGCCTGCGGCAAGCAGTTCCTTTGTCAATTTTTTTTGGAATAACATAGACTTTTGCCTGATTACATATAACATCTACCATTGATAAATCTAACGACTTATGTAGTTGTTCTACTGTTTTTATTGGATTATTGCTCTTGGTAAACAGTACCAAATCTCGTATATTTTTTAATGGATAACTACGATATTCATCCTGTTTTAACAGCACTGATGCACGCTCTATTTCCTTTTTTGCTGGTGCTGCGAGTTCTCTTGAATCCGCATACCACCGCATATTTTCCTGACCATTTTCCAGCAAAATCCCACCATTACACACAAGCGCATACAATGGTACAAACCCCAAATTAATCCGTTGATACTGCTCTATTGTCCGTGTTGTCGTTGGAATAAATAGAAGTTTATGGGCAACTTTTTGCAGCAGTTTCCATGATGTTTTTGTCATATAGGAAATCATCTGGTTTTTTTCTGGATAAAACTCCACGCCGATTTTATCGCTTCCTATATCACGTTTATGGGAATAAATTAAAGTATTGTCCATATCTGCAAAAAATAAAATCATCATTCTACCTCAATTTTTATTCTTTCAACAATGTTTCCATTCTGATTTCATAAACTTTCCTCTGTTTATCTACAAAAAGTCAATATTTACTTATTAACAGTATACTACAAACTGTTCTCAATGTCATTTTTATTTTCGTTTGTTTTTCCTTTTCATATGTCGCAATGGTAAAATAGCTTGCTTTTTCCTTTAGACTCATATATACTTATATAAGAGCAATCACATAAAGTAGTTTTCTTTTTTATAAGAAAAAGAAATGATTGAAAGGAATCAAACATTATGTTTACTCAATATAACAGATTCGACAGCCAATTCCATACAGGTTTTAATATATTTCTATTTATGTTTTTTATTATCTTTGCGCTTATTATTGGCACATTTATTGTTATGATTGTTAAAAACATCTATACTTGGAATCAAAATAACCACGCCCCACTTCTAACAGTACACGCAAAAATAGTATCCAAGAGAACCCATATTTCGCATCACCGTCACGGAAGTGCCAATATGCGTAATATCCATTCCACTTCCTCGACACAATATTTTGTAACATTTCAAGTGGAAAGCGGCGACAGAATAGAGTTTCGTATTTCAGGAACAGAATATGGATTGTTAGCGGATAATGATTCAGGTACTCTATCTTTTCAGGGAACAAGATACTTATCGTTTCGGAGGGATTAAATTCATTAGCAAAAATGCAAGTTTCAGATCTCTATTGTAAAATATATTTACTTTCAGGTACAAAAAATGCGGCTGTCGCAATAAGCATTGATTATACAAGATATAGTGTAAAATCCAGCAAGCTGTTATAATATCTTGTATAGATCTTCCTTAATGCGACAGCCCCATTTTTTTTGTACCTGAAAATCAAACAAGTAAAATAGAACAATCAGAACTTGTAATTTATAATCGTATTGCTGTATTCGCAATAGCAACTTTATTATCCATTGGTGTAAAGCCTCCCCATGCCAGATTACAGTTCCCCATAACATTATCCAGCAATTCATAATCGTATTTCATTGATATTTGCATCATATAAATTGCATATGCATCCGCATACGCCGCATTGACGTATGGCGCAATATTATAATATTGCCCTCTCTTTATTTAACATGGAATTGTTATCGTCACCTTTGCGCCACCTGTTTTTTCTGAATTTTCCAAAATAAGTTGTCCGTTATGTTGTTTTGTAACCAAATCGGTTATATACAGTCCAATACCAAAATGTGCATTTGAATTACGGCTCTGTTCGCTCATATAAAATTGTTCAGCAGCGTGTTTCAATGCTTCTGCGGAAAAACCATTTCCCGTATCACTGATTACAAAAACAAAATATCCCTCATTTTCATTTACTTCAAGATAAATACTGCCATTTGCCGAAGTATGCTCTATCGCATTAGAAATCACATTAAGAATAGCCCTCATAAATAAATCATGGTCAATCTGGATATAATGCGTCTGATATTCATAGCTGGCTTGTAATTGTATGCCCTGCGTAGAACACAATCCTTTTATCTGATTTTGAAGTTCCTGTAAAAAATCAGACACACAAAATTTCTGTATATGCGGATAAAAACTATCTATTGATTTTGTAATATCCATAAGCGTCTGAATATAATTCTGCATTTGAATAGAACCATTTTTAATGTAATTGGCACACTCTCTTTGTTCATCAGTAAGTATTGTATCGCAAAGTAATTCTGAATTACCTCTTACAATCGTCAATGGTGTTTTTAAGTCATGCGCTAATGCCGCAATTTGGTCTTTCCGCATTTGTTCCGCTTTCCATTGTTCGGTAAGCGATTGCTTCAATGCTTGTTTCATGTGTTCAAGTCCATTAAGCACTTTGTCAATTTCTAATATATCACTATGCCCTACTGTAAAATCTAAATCCTGCTGTTCAATTTTTCTTGTGGCAGACAATAATTTATCTATCTTTTTTTCAACATATCTCCCAAACCAATAAGAAATGGCAAACATCAATATTAAGATTTCAATTAAAATGATTCCAACTAAAAACCAATCGGCAACGGGAAATAATCTTCGGAGTAGTGCATTAGAAAACTGTGCTGCCATTCGATACCGCAAAATCAATACTTCATTTTCCCTTTGAATTACGTTATACAGATATGGACTTGCGCTTGTTTTATTGTTTTCAATACAACTTTTCCATATTATTTTTGATGTTTCAATGCCAAGAGAACCACTTTTATATTCGCCCGCATTTGTAAACAAGGCATACTCACAAAGGAATGGTATATCTTCATCGGTAACTGTATGTACTGTTTTTAGATATTCTTTCGCATTGTCAATTTCCATCCTAACTTTGTTCAAAGGATAAATAACTTCATTTTTAACCCCCAGCAGATAAAAGCCGAAAGTGACAAAAACCGCATATAATAAACTGAATACAAGGATAAGTACATAGCGCATAAAAACGAACCGCATTTTTTTCATACCCATTTATATCCAACCCCCCAAATTGTTTGAATTGGCATTATTTGAAATTCTGTTAATTTATTCCGAATGTTTTTAATATGCGTAGAAATAACAGAACTGTCACTTTCCCCATCAAAACCAAACACGGCTTCATAAATTTGTTCTCTCGTGAACGTCTGACCATGATGCAGGGCAAGATACTCACATATTTCATATTCGCTTTTCGTAAAAGGAATTTTCCCTGATTCTGCCTCGGCTTCTTTTGCATTTAGATTAAAAATAACACCAGAAACAGAAAACGAATTTTTTCTCTCCCGTAAATCTCTGCGTAAATGTGCGGCTACTCTCGCACGAAGCTCACTTGTTCCAAAGGGCTTTGTAATATAGTCGTCTGCTCCCAGTCCCAACCCGCGGACAATATCAGCTTCCTGTGTTTTGGCAGTTAAAAATATAATAGGGCAGTCCACTCTGTTACGAATTTGGTTGCATACTTCGTAACCGTCCAGTCCCGGCATCATAATATCAAGCAAAATTAAGTCGTATTTACAAAAATTCATTTCAAGCATGGTTTGTGTATTTGAGTGGATTGTAACTAAGTGTGAATCTTTTTCAAGAACCCGTTTGATTAACTGCAACATTGCAATGTCATCATCTATCGCTAAAATATGCGCCATTCTATCACCTCTCTACCGTATTTCGAAACCATAGATACCCCGACTTAATCTGATATACGGTTTCCGTCATATTTTGAAAACCAAAAAATAATTACTCCCATTATAACACTTGTTGCTGTAACACAAAATATTATTCCTATTTTTATTTCCAAATCTATATGAACTGCTAAACTTAGCGCTTTTTTTAACGCAAATTCTGAAAAACGAATACCAAGACCATAAGGGATAATAAACCATATGCCTGTTCCTAATCCTGTCTGTAGAAGAGCAGATAACAGACTGCCTGCCACTCCAACAGCTATACAGAAATTCCCCCCAAAACGCAAGGCTATCAGATATTGAAAAATATAAATCGATATGTTGCTCCCCCATATTACAGTTGGTATCAAAATAATGATTTCTAAGGAAATAGCAAGCGTTGAACCTGTCAATGAAAAAAATACTCCAAATAAAGCTGTGCATAATATTGCAGACAACAAACCAAAGAACAGTAAAATGGACAGTTTGGATATAATGCTTTTTGCCCTGTTTGGAAGTGTTAATATATTCTGAAAATTCCCTGCCCTTGCTTCCTGTTCTGCAGCAATCTGACATACAATTCCAATAGCAAATGGAAATGCCACTGCTAATAATTGAAAAAATGCTGCCAATTTGTTTATTTCATTACTTTTAGAGAACAAAACATAAATCATCACCATTCCGACACCACATATAGAGAACCCAAAATGAAGCATAACAAAAGGTGAGTGCCAAAGTTTGTAGAAATCACTCTTTATATATCTAAACTGTTCATTCATAATATTTTCTCCTAGAAAATAGTATTGTACTGGCTGCCAAAATAAGTATTGCTAAAAACAAACTGATAATAACAGCGGGAATAATACAATCTGTATTCCATAAGGGACTGTCATTTTCAAGTAGCAGTCCATTAGGATAGATACCAAAAGACGGGCACACTATACGAGCAGGAATAGCATACAGATTGAGAAAAAAACACGTTTTTCCTACACCAACGCTGAATAAAAGCACATTTGCAGCAAATGATAGTAATATTGCAGGTAAATAACCTATTTTATCAGAAAGAAACATGATAAACGGAACTTGCCAAATACTTGTCAGAAAAAGGAATATGCACCCTGCAATGCCATTTAGCGGCGTAATATTCACTGTGGTAAAATAACCAAATACCGTACAGCCAATCCACATAAAAAAATTTGCAACAAAAAGAAATATTATGATTGCAATATTTTTACCTATCCATATTTTTCCTAAATCAGTTGGCAGGCATAAAATGTTTTGAAACTCTGTATTTTTTTCTTTCTTAATTATGTCTGAACACCATATGGAAATTATCATAGGAAAAATCATCGTACACCACCAATTATATGCTGCATATTGAATAGAGCTTCCGCTCAGAAAATATCCTAACAATAGTGTGACAAATGGCGCAAAAAGAATCAACTTCATAGAAAAAGTATGCTTAAACTTTATAATTTCGGACTGAACAATTCCAAACATCATTTATATCCTCCTACTGTATTTGTTTTTACTACATTCATAAATATTCTTTCTAAATCTATGCCTTTATAAACTTCTCCTTCATACCCTAGTTTGCCATTTGCAATAATTCCAATATGGTCAGCCATCTGTTCTACTTCGGATAGTATGTGGCTTGATAAAATCACCGTAATGCCTTGTGTCGGAAAAGAACAGATTAACTCACGAAGTTCGCTGATACCGATAGGATCTAAACCATTCGTCGGTTCGTCAAGGATTAGTAATTGGGGCTGCGGAAGCAATGCAAGGGCAATTCCAAGTCTTTGTTTCATACCTAATGAAAAATGTCCTGTCTTTTTTCTGCCCGTATTTTCAAGCCTTACAATCTCCAAAACCTCTTTTATACGCTTTTCGGACAATCCAAGCGCTAACGTCCGGGCTTTTAGGTTTTCATATGCACTCAAGTTTTCATAAAGTGGCGGCATTTCAATTAGAGCGCCTATATTGTTTAAATCGCTCCTGCTCCATGTGTGGCTGTTAAACTCTATTTTGCCGGAAGTAGGGCGGTAGATACCAGTAATCATTTTCAAAATAGTGGATTTTCCCGCGCCATTCGCGCCTAACAGACCATATATAGAATTTCTTTCAATGTTTAGCGATACATCCCGAACTGCTTTTTGTTCTTTGAAATTTTTGCATAAATCTGTAGTTTTCAAAATCATATTCATGTTACAAAATTCCTTTCCCTCTTAATCTTAAGAAAAGGATAACTGATAATTTTGAAGATTTTATAAAGATTTTTCTTTATCTAAAAAAGAAATTAAAGTCGTAGTAGTCCTTTAATGCTTATCTTTTGGTCTTAAGCTTCTTTGCTTCGGAACTGAATTAAATTGCAGAACAACTTGACCTTAAAACTGGTTAGAGCGTTTATGCAGTAAACAAACTGTTTGAACATAAATACATTCATGATGATTGCAAACACCGCAAAAAATATTTTTTATTGACAATTCCTACTATTCTACGCTAAAATAAAACCGTTACAAGGGCGTAATAACAGCAATGTGTATCACGCCCTTTTTCTGTGTATTTTATTATAAAGGAGGTGCATTATGACATCGCAATTCGTATGTCATAAGAAAAAATGGATGGTTTTATTTCAATTGTTACGAAAGTAAATAGTATTTTAAACGACTTTATCTGGGGGCCAATTATGTTGGCAATTTTCCTTGCGGTGGGTCTGATGTTTACGCTACGTTCGAAAGTTTTTCAGATTTCCCATTTTAAGTATTGGATTGATGTCACATTTTTGCAGTTATTCCGCAAGGATGCAGCGCATGTGCGTAAAACAGACGATAAGCACGCAATTTCGCAGTTCCAGTCGCTTTGTACAGCATTGGCGGCAACAATAGGCGTCGGCAATATTTCGGGTGTCGCGGTTGCTTTAGCACTAGGCGGGCCGGGCGCAATTTTCTGGATGTGGCTGTCTGCATTTCTGGGTATGATGACAAATTACGCTGAAAATACGCTGGGCATTAAATACCGCTATAAAAATGAAAAAGGGGATTGGGTCGGCGGTGCTATGATTTATATTGAAAAGGGCTTGGGCTGGAAATGGCTTGCCGTGATTTTCTCTGTGTTCTGCGTATTGGCATCGTTTGGTATCGGCAATATGTCACAGGGAAATGAAATTGCAAACGGGCTGTACAATTCTTTTGCGATTCCAAAATGGGTAACGGCGCTGGTTGTGATGCTGCTTGCCGGACTTGTGATTGTCGGCGGAATTAAAAGAATTGCTTCTGTTACAGAAAAACTTGTTCCTTTTATGGCTGTTACATATATTGTAGGGGCACTAATTGTTATTTTTGTAAATGCTTCTGCAATTCCAAGTGCGTTTGGCGCAATTTTTGGCAATGCCTTTCAATTCTCCTCTGTAGGCGGCGGCGTTGCCGGATTTACGATTATGGTTGCGATGCGGCGCGGCATTTCACGTGGTGTTTTTTCCAATGAGGCAGGATTAGGCTCTTCCGTTATGGTGCACTCCGCTTCCAATGTAAAAGAACCTGTTGTACAGGGAATGTGGGGAATTTTTGAAGTATTTGCCGATACATTGGTCGTTTGTACATTGACAGCGCTTACCATATTGACTTCCGGTGTCTATGACTATACCGAATATGCGCAGTATGTCGGCGGCAGCCTGCCTGAACATTTAAAAAGCGGCGTTGCGCTAACCAGTGCGGCGTTTGAGTCCATATTCGGTTCGGTAGGCGGCGGCTTTATCTCGATTGCCGTTATGTTATTTGCATTTTCAACCATTCTCGGCTGGTCTTACTATGGTGAGCGCGGAATTGAATATTTATTTGGTTTAAAGGCCGTTCCTGTATATAAGTTGATATTTATATTGATTATATTCTTAGGATGCAATGCTTCTTTAAGCCTTGTTGTGGATATTTCAGACACATTTAATGGATTTATGGCACTGCCTAACTTAATAGCAGTCACTCTGCTGTCTGGGCAGGTTATTGAAATGACAAAAGAGTATATTGCGCGGGTAAAATCCGGCAAAGAAACTGTTGGCGGCGATAATATGTAAACTCTGAAGGCAAAGTGTTAGACTATACTACATAACGCCATAATTTACCGTACTGCATTGGTTAAGCGTATATGGCTGGCGTTATGTAGTCAAGTTCCCCCCAAATTTTAACTGCTAAACAGTATAATTTGTATCCGTTTTCCTTAATGCGGCAGCCCCCAACTGCACAGCCGCACGTGGCAAAGTGACAAATTGCCAAGACAATATGCCAAAAGCAGGACGTAGCGGTGGCTGCGTCAAGACTTGAGGAGTGCTATCAAGAAAATAGGCAGGCGAAACATACGCTTATTTAGCCTGAGGTATACTAATATATATCTTGTTTCTGATATACCTTCGCTGTTATTTTATATGAAATTAGAAACCATACTGCTGCAATTGCAAGTACCATAGAAAAAACCAAAAGTATATGTTCTTTTACAGGAATAAAAATATTAATGAAAAACACAAGTCCCACAATAATTCCTGTTGAAGCCATAAAGGACATCATAAAAACAATCTGCGATTTTTCTGGATCGAATAGGTATGCGCATGGAAGGCTGATGCCGCCTGCTAACAGCGTGGCACTGACACCGATAATGCCATACAAATACAGCGAATACATCGTTATTTTTGCGCCGATAAATGCCAGCAGCATACAGGGAACAAGAGCCGCAATAATACCCAAAACCGCAAGCAGCATATAAAAAATAAACTTTTCTCCAATAATCGCCCTTCGCGATACTGGCATTGTAATCACATTTTTATTCCATTTGGATGTGGTGTCGCTAGTAATACTAATAAAAACTGCGGTTGTCGAAACAACAGGTGCTAATATTAATAGCGCACTTGTTTCTAATAAAAACGACAGCCCAAAACCGAGTACAACTAAACTGACCAACGTAACAAGAATATTGCTTTTTGCAATATATAAGTCTTTGATTAAAACACCTTTCATATATTTTCTCCATTCTAATGCTTTTTGAACTGCGTTGCATCCGCTTTTCCCTTTATATAGAGCAGCATAATTTCATCAATTGTAGCTGGTACAATCATTGCTTTGGGATATTTCCTCTCCATTTTTTCCCGATTTGTGATTAATACCTGCCATTCATAATCCATTTTGCGGTATGCTGTAATATCCGCTTTGTCCAATGCTTCAAATTGTGCCGTGCCGCATTTAATCATCCCATATTGCTCCATTAATGCATCCTTTGGTTTAGAAAAAACAACCTTTCCCTTATGAATAAAGACAATATAATCAGCAATTTTTTCTAGGTCGCTGGTAATATGCGAGGATACCAATATCGAGCGTTCTTCCTCCTGCACAAACTCCAAAAGCATATCTAAAATATCATCCCGCATTACAGGGTCAAGACCGCTGGTCGCTTCGTCCAGAATCAATAAATTAGATTGATGCGAAAAGGCAGCCGATATTGCCAGCTTCATTTTCATTCCCTTAGAAAACTGTTTTACCTGCTTATCAAGGGGAAGCGAAAACTGCTTTAACAGGCGAAAATATATTTGTTCATTCCATGAACGATAAATATTTTTCATAATTCTATTAATTTTCTTTGGTGAAAGAATCTCGGGATAATTGCTCCCGTCAAATACGACTCCGATTCGTTCTTTTGTGTCATCATCTATTTTTTCTTTTCCTAAAATGGAAACTTGACCGGCTTCTTTTTGAATAAGTCCCAAAGCCGCATTAATTGTCGTACTTTTCCCTGCACCGTTCTCTCCGATTAGTCCAACAATTGAACCACTTGGAACGACAAAGGATACATTATCTAAAGTAAAATCGGGATAAGTTTTTGTAAGCCCTGAAATCGTTAAAGCATTTGTCATAGTCAATCCTCCTCATACAGCAGTGTCAATAAATTTCTTAATTTATCCAGTGTTATTCCGCTTGTGCGGGCTATCGCAATCGCTTCATTTAAGTATTCCTCTATCTTCTTCTGCTGCTCTTCTAAGTAAAAATCTTGATTTTGCGCGGAAACATAGCAGCCTTTTCCGGCTGTTGTTTCCATAAAACCATCTTCCTGCAAAATATCATATGCCTTCTGCACAGTTAAAACACTAATCTGCAATGATTTCGCAAGAGCGCGAATTGAAGGAAGCGCTTCTCCTGCTTTCAGTTCGCCACTCATAATCTGCGTTTTCATCTGTGTCACAATCTGCTCATAAAGGGGGCGGCTTGTCTTATTGCTCACAATAATCTCCAAATTGTCACCGTCTTTCTGTAATATACTGTATTGTTTATACAAGTACAGTATATTACAGATTATGGCGGTTGTCAAGAAAAAATCGAAATTGTAGTAAATTCTAGCGTTTATTGCAAAAAAATAGAGCATATAGATTTTTAGTTTCTATATACTCTAACGTTCTTATTATATTAATTTTAATTGATTACACCAACTATATATCCTTAGCTTTAAGTTCCTTTAATTCGTCTAATGATAATGCGGAAACACATAGCGCAATTTCATCAAGTAATAACTTTCCCATTTTTATCATTCTTTCTGCTGTTTCCCTGTCCGCGTCAAGTCTTTCGCTTCTAAATATATGACTTTATTATCTGTTCATCATCAAACAAACTCACTATATATCGTCAAGATCTACAGAGCAGACTTTGCCTTTTTTTGTCTATCAAGCAAATATTCCCTTAAAACATTCCTGTCCTTGCATATGCGAATTGTTCATGATAAATATTGACGAGAGTTGTCTGTTACCAGCATAATTACTCAATGCGTGCGCCGTCCCATAAAATCAATTATAAGCCCTGTCAGGCAAGTATCCTCATAGGTTGTTCCTTCATAAACATCCTCTATTACAAATGTAAAATCAATATCTACAGCATCTGCTGCCTTAATAGCATCAAACGGAAGGTTAAAATATTGGGGATATATCGTATCTTCCAGCTCCAAATAGGCAAAAGGGCGTCCTTCAACATACATGAAAAGCCGTTTCACACGTCCATTTTCTTCCCATGTTTTTTGATTCTTAGCGTATCCGTTAACAATGCAGATTTGTGTGTAACGCATATAACCATCATAGATATCAGGTTCGATATCTCCTGACAGGAAGCGAATCGTTCCTTTTGGATATAATGCATGATCATAGTTATAGCCGTAGCCTGATGTAATATAGATGCTTTCACCGATACCATTTCCGTCTACCCCCTCCGCCCATGTAATGCTTCTTCCTGGCCAATAATCTAAATTTTTTGCTGCGTATCTTTCATCATTGGAGAAAAGCGTCGAAGATGCGTTAATTTCATAATTATCTATCATCATTGCGCAAAACTCACCACAGGGTATATGCCACTCTGGAAAACCATAATCCGGCGCATTATCATAATAGTCAATTGAGCCGTAGGCAACATTATCCCCATTGAAAAAATTGCCCACTTCCGGCTTTAATATAAGCGGTGTATCGGGATATTCCACAATTGGCTCACTGCTGTAATATGCAGGAATTGCTACTATATTCCACTGATTTTCCATATGATACGCTTTCAAATAATCCGCCATATCCGCCGTTCTATCCTGATAGGACATATAACAAAGGTATCCTGTTTCTGCACAGTTGGCAAAGACTTTATTTTCTAAAAAAACATTTCTGTCACTAAAATAAACGCCCCACAATTCGGGATTGCCCGCAAATGCACGTTCCTGAACGGTAAGCAAAGTTTCAGATTCTGCTTCTGTCAAATCCCGTTTTTCAAAAACAATGTCCGTTAGCCCGCAGTTTTCAAAACAATGCGCCCCAATAAAATCAATATCTGGTGCAATCTGAATATGGCCATATTTACCCAATGGGATATTCTGAAAAGCATAGGGTGCAAATGCCGTCACCTTAGCGCCGCCCAGCTGTTTTGGAAATTCAATAAAATATTCCTTGGCAAAATAATGCACATAATTATCCCGAAACCCTTTTATCACGGCATATTGAGTGCCATCTGGATTGGTTTTGACTTCGTAGTTATATACCGCTTCTGCATCTATGCTTGAATCCACCGCTGTTTTGCTGTTAGATATATCAAGGTTCTTCTGGATTTCGTTTGAAACAGCTATATCAATATTTGATGACATTTCTTGTAACATGGATAAATCAAATTTCATCGAAGTATCATTTTTTAAGGAGCTGGCAAAATCCGTGGGGGATTCCTTCAATATAGATTTATCAATGTCTGTTGGAAATTCATCCAATATAAATTGATTCAAGTCCGGCGGGAATTTTTCTAACATGGATATATTAAAATTCCTTCCATCTGACATCAATGTGGAAGCGGAAGTTGTTTCAATATGTGGACTATCACCGCATCCTGGCAGTATCACTGTTATCGCCAAAACAGTTATTCCCCATTTTAAAGTTCTCATTTTTCTTTACCTTCTATCCGTTTTATCATCAAAACTATTTGTTTTTATTAAAATATACTGCACGGCAGAAAGATGTGCCGTACAGTTGCGCCAAGAGCATTCTTCAAGCTGCTTGTCAAAATATATAAATTATGTTGTCCATAATTCTACTGCCGCTTTATATTCAGATTGCCCCTCATAGTCATTTTTAATCCATGCAACAGGAAATTTTATTTCTTGTATAGCGTAATCCAACAAACGGAAACGAAAACCAGAATAGTCCCTCAACATTTCTACATTATATCCTCTGAAACGGCTTTCATCATATTGGGGCGGTGGGACAATTATACCAACAAATCCTTTCTTCAACGAATACTTTTCCGCTTGGAACACTTTTTCATCATCATTCGGGTCATATGCACCAATTGCAATACTATATCCGTTAAATGTACCTGAAACGGCTTCTGTATGTTCATCACTGTCACCGAAATGTAACTTGCTGCCTGCCAAATATACCTCGTATGTATGCCCTAACTTCAAATCGTTCGTATCAATACATAATAAATAGTTCGTATCCGTGTTGATCACCACTTCTTTTTGCGTTCCAGAGAATAGGTGACAATCAAGATGATATGGATTCTTTTTTAGGGAAAATCGACATTTCTGACCGTCCTGATCCATTACTAAGATTTCTCCGCATGGCGTTTTCAGAGAGGCAATGTAACGATATATCCAAGACATTTTAACCCTTCCCTTCCTAATATCATCCACTTTCATTAAGTTTACGTTTGGCTTTCCTAAATTTCCATCTGCTGCGTTGTCGTCAATCGACGCAGCCACCACTGCGCCTCATTCCTCCGCCTTGCAGACTGAAAATTTATTCTGCGCCAAACATATAGATAATTATAGCGGATTATACTAGATTCCTGTGTTCAGTATAACACATTTTTTAATGAAATCCATTGTATTTTAGCAATAGCGCTCAAAGGATTTTCCAGCAGCGCCTGTGGAAATAACAGCTCACAAAATCTTTAAAGCAGGAAGCCTAATTTCTCTGTTTATAAAATCCTGTTATTCTATATAAAAAAGTGCTTATACGGTACTGTATTTACAATAGGATGGTTAATTCCGTGGAACTGACAGCCATCTTCGCCGTAGCACGTTCCGTGATCGGAGCAGCAAATTACAAAGGTCTCGCCCCGCAGCCGTTTCCACTCCGCAAACAACCGTCCCAATTCGCCATCCACATAGCGAAGCGCCGCCGCATGGCTTAATACGCTGTCACCCGCAGCCCCTTCCAAATAAAAATAATTGGGATAATGAATTGCATCCACATTTAAGTAAAGGAAAATATGCTTTTCGGCGTCCGCATTGGACAACTTATGCAAAATAAAATCCACTTGGTTCTGTGTGCTTTCCTTTACAGGGCAGCCAAATGACGGATTCCAATAGCTTTTCTGAAAATAGCTTGGAAAGACTTTTCCTAAATCGGAACGCTTGTCAAAAAATGCCACGCCGCCCACACACCAAGTATCATAACCGTCTTTTTCCAGCCCTTCCATAATCGTGCTGCCGGAAAAACCATATGCACCCTCGGGCACTTTTTTCCCTAGTCCAATTGCCTTTGGAAAAAACAATAGTTCTCTGTCTGTTACATTCTTCGCATCAAATCGCGAGGGAAGAAATCCGGCAAACATTGCATGGTGCGAGGGATATGTAAAATTCCCCGGTGCTTGACATTTCTGCCATGTGCCGTACTGATTGAGTACAGGCGTACCACCAGAAGCTTCTTCCTGAACCGCTACATCGTAACGCAGCGTATCCAAACAGATAAATAATATATCACAGTTTCCCACTACTTGACTCATATCGACAGAAGGCTTCTCATACTTTCGCGAACGCGCAAACAGGCGCACTGGTACTTCCTGCTCTGTCGATCTTACTTCATTTTCTTCATTCATTTTTAAGCCTGCCCTTTCTTTTTTATACTTAGTGTCAGTCTTTTCGACGCTTAGGAACTGCTCAGAAATTACTTGTGACAAGTACGCCGTATAAATGTTCAACTGCAAATTACTTTGTAATTAGAAGAAAATCGCAGGCATAGGAGGCAAAGGCATAA